>Ga0099364_10014954_pt1 | contig 10275 bp, 11 predicted proteins | sample TergutTh196P3_FD_73070 | JGI IMG/M metagenome (GOLD analysis project Ga0099364, IMG submission 73070) | Microcerotermes parvus P3 segment gut microbial communities from Pointe-Noire, Republic of the Congo - Th196 P3 | ecosystem: Host-associated > Arthropoda: Insects > Digestive system > Gut ...
TTCTCTTTTTCAATAACGTAAAAAAAAGAGTAATTATCAATATTCAAGACCCTGTATTCATATTTCAATTTCTCCAAAGGAAAGTATACATGACAGCGGAATGGGTTATCGGAAACTTTTTTAAGCTCTCTGTCTATTTTATTTACCAGATTTAATGCTGCGCGGGGGGCCTCCAAATTGTGAGTTATATACCTTACAATATCCTTTAGGTCTTCCAACGCCAGAGGAAGGTAATGGACTTTGTACATAGTTACCCAATTATTTTCCGTAGTTCGGTCATTACTTCTTCATGAGAAAAACGCTTTTTTGTCGATGCAGCCTGGTATTCTGCTTCCTTAAGTTTGAGATAAACTTCTGACTCAAAAAGATTACGTTCGTAAGCTTCCATGCTCATCACAACCATATTGCCATGGCCGTTTTTTGTAAAGAAAACAGGCTCGTTGGATTCATGTACTAATTTTGAAATATCGCCGAATTTATTCCGTAAATCGGAAACAGGACGAATTTTTGGTACTGTCGGCATAAACTCCTCCAATCAAAACTATCATAATAATAGCATAATTTATGATAAAAGACAAGCCCCCAAGCTATGTACTAAATTAACTTTTCCAAGCGCTTGGAAAAGTCCTTCCTTATAATATTTCCGCTTAGAAATTAGTCAAGCAGGCATATATTCCATTACATTTGTCATAAAAAACCCTCAAAAAAGAAAAGTTATATATAAATTTGAATATATGAAAAAGTATCAAACTTCCATGAACCAAATAGGCTTTAATCTCAGACCTCAATTACATCTCCTGCCGAGCGTATGTCCGCATAACGGCAGCCTTTGAGTTCAGCAGCAGACTTAAAGGCTCTGGCTGCATCAATTTGTTCTCTGAAATGCATAGGTACAAAAAGATCTGTTTTAATGCTGTCCAAAAATTGTTCCGGGCCGCGGGTATAGTCTGTTCCCAGCCGTTTATCTACCGGAAACATCGCAATATCAAGGGCAGGAACCTCTTTGGCAAGCTCCGACAGCTCATCAAGAAACCATTGTTCGTCTTTGATTGCTTCTTCGGGCGTTTGCGTTTCGTCTTCGTTCCAGTGCCAGTTGTTCAGATCACCTGCATGAAATATTTTTATACCGCCGTATTCAATGTAAAATGAGATGCCTGCATCCGTAGAACCGTAAGCCTTAATAAAGATTTTATCATCACGGTAAACATCACCCTTTGCCAAAAAATGTATGTCATTGTTGTCAGATACTTTTGGTCGTATATCATCAGACAAAATCCACTTCTGCCCTGCAGCACGGTAAGAAATAATGTTTCGATCAAAATGATCACTGTGAACGTGGCTTGCAAGGATATACATAAATTTACCTGAACACGCACGAATTTCCTCGCTCTTGTTCGAGAGCCCTATGCAGTCGATGACAATAACACCGCTGTCATCTTCCAGGATAAAACCGCTGTTACTTATATATTTGATTTTCATTATTTTTTACTTTGCCTTAACTATTTCGATCCAATAACCGTCAGGGTCTTCGATAAAATAAAGTCCCATGTCCTTATTCTCGTAACAAATACAGCCCATCTCCCGGTGAAAAGAGCGAGCTTCATCGTAATTACCGTCTACGCGAATACACATATGAGTTTCATTATCGCCCAGCTCGTATGCCTCTTCCCTGTCACGCAGCCAGGTCAACTCCAGTAAAAAATCTGTGTATTCGTCCCCTAGATATACCAGGATAAACGAACCATTTTCTGCATTTTTACGTTTTTTTTCCTTAAGGCCCAATGCCTTTTGGTAGAAGGCAAGACTTTTTTCCAGATCTTTTACGTTAATGTTATAATGGTCAAATCTGCATTTAATTTGCATATAAAGCCTCCGTTAGCATCAAGATTGTTTATGAGAATGATATATTATAATTGAAGGAAAAATCAAGGGATTGTTCTGTCATGCTTCATCTTTGCTTCTGCTCTTTGAGTGAATTCCGCTCCCAAAAAACACTGTCTATATAACCCTGAATAGCCCTGTCAGAATCAGCCATTTCGAGCCGTTTTGCAGCCAGGCTGCAGTACTCGGCTTCAGACTCAATGCCAAGGAAACAGCGTCCAAGCTTTTTTGCAACAACACAAGCGGTACCAACACCGGCGAAGGGATCGAAAACCATGTCGCCCGGCTTTGAACTTGCTAAAATTAATTTTGCGTAAAGCTTTTCTGGCTTTTGTGTTGGATGGTCTGTATTTTCCGGCATAGACCAGTAGGGTATTGAAATATCATCCCAGAAATTAGACGGATATGTGTCGCGGAATTTGCCGTTTTCTGTTTCTTCCCAATCTTTGGGTTTACCATTTATGCGATACGGGGCAATTACTTTACGGCGCTGTTTGACGGCTTCAACGTTAAATGTATATTGTTTCGATACTGTGCAAAACCATATATCTTCCAGGCTGTTTTTCCAGTTTGATAATGCACCTCTCCCCTTTTCCCGCTGCCAGGTTATGCGATTCTGAATAATAAAAAAATCTCCAAGTAGCTTTGCAATTAGTATACTTGTTTTCCAGTCGCAGCAAACGTAAATTGACGCAGTTTTCTTTAAAGTGTGTTGCAGACCTTTGATCCATTTGCGGGTAAAATCTTCATAGCTTTCTGAGTTCATCTTGTGAAATGTACTTGTACTAAAAGTTTTATCAAGGTTATATGGAGGATCGACAATCAATAAGTCAACAAAATTATCCGGAAGCCCGGGAAAGACATTAAAGCAATCATCGTATATCAAATTATCCAAAAAATTATTGCCTGACAATTCATTAATTCTTAAGCATCTGTTTAAGTAAGTTTGTTCTTCTTCTTGTGATAAATAAATGGTGCGGTTGCGGCCTGCATGTTCTTTTTTAATTCCCATATAAATAGTCCTTGACTGACCCCGATAGTATAACACGAAACTAAAAGTAGATCAGCTGTGTTTAATCTGTTAAAATACTCCTATGAAAAAAATACTGCTTTTAACAACAGGCGGTACACTTGCCTCCAGGGACTCAGGGGAGGGTTTTGCCCCGGATATGCCGCCGGATGAAATTCTACGCCATGTTCCGGAAATTAAAAGTTTCTGCGAGGTAAAGGCAATACAGATCCTCAATATTGATTCCAGCAATATCCAGCCGGAAGACTGGTTGCTTATAATGCGGACTATCCGGGAACATTATGATTCTTTCGATGGCTTTGTTATTACCCACGGCACAGACACAATGGCCTATACGGCAAGTGCCTTATCCTACCTTATTCAAAACTCTTCCAAGCCTATAGTCCTTACAGGCTCCCAGAAGCCTATCGACCAAAAGGACAGTGACGCTCAGCAGAATGTATTTGATGCTTTTTGGTTCTGTGTTCATAAACAGAATACAGGCGTTTATCTGGTTTTTGACGGCAAGGCAATTATTGGGACACGCGCTTCCAAGGTAAAAACCAAAAGCATGGACGCATTCGAAAGCATTAATTACCCGGTAGCTGCCAGTATTCATTATCCTAAAGCAGCAGTTCACTTTAAAAAGAAAACAAAAAAAACAGAACCTGTATTCTATAACAGTATAAAGCCTGGCGTGTTTCTATTAAAACTAATTCCGGGCATTGAGCCGGAAATACTTGAGTATGTTGGTCAGTATTATGATGCTATTGTTATCGAAAGTTACGGTATGGGAGGAGTACCCTTTGCGGACAGGCGTAATTTTCTCAAACAGGTAAGGCGCCTTGCAGTCCAGGGGAAAATCCTTGCCGTTGCTACCCAGGTGAAAATGGAGGGCAGCGATTTAACTGTTTACGAAGTGGGAATGAAGACCTTACAGAGCGTAGCCTTATTGCAATCCAGAGACATGACTATAGAAGCGGTAGTCACAAAACTGATGTGGATACTGGCGCAGACGAATGATTTTAAAATAGTGGAAAAGCTGTTTTATACACCAGTGAACAATGATATAACTCTTTAAGAGAAGAGTGAGAAGTGAGCAGAGAGCAATGACAACAAGTGAAGAATTAAAAGAGAACAGCTATCTGTTCTCTGCTCTCTGCTCTCTGTTCTCTGTTCTCTGCTCTCTGCTCTCTGCTCTCTGCTCTCTGCTCTCTGCTTTAGCTGCCTACTCTGACGGAATTAAACCAGGCGTCATTAAAGTAATCCAGGGCAGGGCCTAAATCATATTTAAGTTCCAGATGAATAATGTCTTCAACACCATACAAGCCAGGAACTGTTTTATAATTACGGGCCGGAATATTGACTGTTGAAGGTAAACCGAATTCATCAACGAAGAGTGCGTAAATTTCCGGACGGTGAATAAAATTAATGAATTTGTGTGCGAGTTCTGTGTTTCTGGCTCCACGCAGAATTACCATGTTGTCAATAAAGGCAGTGCCGCCCTCTTGTGGAATGAAGAATACCGTGTCTCTTAGGAGCTCCTCATCTTCCATGATTTCCATGTATACATCTTCCGCATAACCGTGAGTTACCCAGAAGTCACCCATGGCATAGGCAATACCGTAGGCTACTCCGTCAAACCTGGCAAGATTAGGTTTCCAGTTTGTATTGATGTGGTCTCTGGCTGCTGCGATTTCTTGCGGGTTTCTGCTGTTTGGGGAAAACCCCAGATAACTTAAGGCAACGCCCATCGTTTCCCTCATGTCATCCAACATGGTCATTCTGCCGGCAAGATCGGTACGGTTAAAGATGGACCAGCTCTTTTCGAAATCGGGAACTCTGGCAGTGTTTACTGTAATTCCTGCAGCGCCCCAAAAATATGGAACTGCAAAGTTCATGTTGGGATCGTAGATGGCCTTATTTAGTACATTGGGATCAATATTCATCAAGTTTGGTACCAGCGACATATTGATTGGTTCAAGCATGTTTTGGGCAATCATTATGGCTACATAATCTTCCGAAGGGAAGACAATATCGTAACGGCGGGAAAATATCCGTAGAAAACGGCCCAGTAAACCTTCTCTATTTGTTGACAGAACTTTGGCATACATTTCTTCGTTACTGGCGTATTCATCATAAATTACCCTGACACCATACTCTTCTTCAAATAATTCGAGTACATCTTCAGGGGTATAATAACTCCAGTTATAAATGTAAAGCCTATCCTGACGATTACACGAGGCAGTGCCTATTAACAGCACCGCCGCCAACACAACTAAGACGACAATCCTTTTCACACTCATCTCTTCGCTCCTTGAACAGTTCCTGTTTTACAGTCTCCTGTTAATTAAAATATATAGAAAAACTTTCTATTTTGCTGCAATATTTTTTAAAAAATTTCTAAGTAAATACGTCAAAATCACAGTGCTTAAAATCATAACCACCGAAAGGGCACTGATTACAGGTGTAATTCCCCCCCTGCGGGTAATGGCAGAAAAAATAAAAATAGGCAGGGTGGATGAACCGGGACCGGCGACAAAAAAAGTGATAACAAAGTCCTCAAGCGAAATGGTAACCGCCGTCAGGAAACCGGCAATGATACCGGGCATACAGACCGGAATGGTTACTTTATAAAGGACCTGCCTTTCACTAGCCCCCAGATCCCTGGCGGCTTCGATGATGGCAAAATCAAACTCGTGCAGACGAGCAGTTACCATAAGGAAAACAAAGGGTATGTTAAATGTTACATGTGCGATATATATGGAAAATAATCCCAGAGGAATGCCTAATCCGGTTAAAAACATTGAAAGTGAAATGCCAATAATTATTTCGGGAAGTATCATGGGAAGAAAGGAAATGGTCTGAATATAGTTGCGTGTCCTGAAACGGTACCAGTTTATTCCGATAGCACCAAAGGTTCCAATTAATGTTGCGGTTAACGCAGATGTGAAGGCAATTATGACACTGTTCTGTAAGCTGCGCCAGAGTTCCCGCTCTGTCAAAAGCCGCTGGTACCACCTGAACGAGAAGCCTGACCATCTCATGCTGGTTGAATCGTTAAACGAAGAAAAAAGCAGAACAACCAGAGGCAAGAGGAGAAAAATCATTGTTACAATAAATACCAGGCGGGAAAATGAAAAAGTAGTCTTTGCAGCCCGCCTTTTCGCATGACGGTACGCTTCGCCACGGGCACCATTGCCGTTAAAACGTATCATTAAGCCGCCTCCCGGCGCTGCATGTTCATCATTACAACTACGCCCACAGTGGTAACAAGGGTTATCACTAAAGAAATTGACGAGGCTAAAGGCCAGTTTCTGGATACAAGGATCTGATCTGCAATGATGTTCCCAAGCATATATGAATCTAGGCCGCCTACAAGCTGCGGCACTATATAAGCGCCGAAAATGGGAATAAAGGTAAAGAGGACAGCGGCGTAAATACCGGTTTTAATGTTTGGGAGGAGCACCTTTACTATAGCTGTAAACTTGCCAGCTCCAAGATCCCTTGCAGCTTCCAAAAGAGAAAAGTCGAACTTATCGGTGTTGGCAAAGATGGGAAGTATGGCGTAAGGCAGATACATATAAACCAAAACAATGATAACCGCCCTTTGATTGTACATCAAAGGCAGATGATCACTTATTATCTTAAAGTGTAAAAGAATCTGATTAAAAAAACCATTGTTCCCGAGAATGAGCATCCAGGCGAATACCCGGATTAGAAAATTGGTCCAAAAAGGAATAATGATTAAAAGCAGGAGCAGGGTCTGATACTTGCTGCGAGCCATGAAATAACCGCAGGGAAGGGCAATCAGAATTGTTATTATGGTAGAAAGTAAAGAAACGTAAATAGTTCTTCTGAAGATAATTAAAAAGGCTGGATTGGAAAGGCTGCGGTAGGCTTCTAAAGAAAACTCCCATATAACCCCGCCGTGAAGGCCTCTTTTTAGAAAGCTAAAAACAATAATGATAATAATTGGAGCCAGGAAAAACACCGTAAACCAAATCCCCATTGGGAAAGAATACTTTGGTCCGTAGTTTCGTTTGGCGCCAGGAGGTTCCTGGGGGGCTGATTCTGCAGGGCTACTCATTCTTTTACCTCCACAATATATCCATCGTGGGCGCTCCATGACAGGTAGACCTCGTCTTTCCAGACTATGTCCGGCCCTTCATCGTAGTATTTAGCGTGCTGCTTAATTGCCCTTATAAGAGTATCATTAATTTTGACGTAAAATTTTGTTTGGAAGCCTGAATAAACTGGCTCATCAACCATGCCCTGAAAGAGGATGATATCCTCTCGCCTTGTGGAAGGTTTTTCCTTCGAAATGACGATCTTTTCGGGTCTTATGGTAAAACTAACCTTCTGACCGGGCTTTATATCATCAATGGTAGTAACCTTGATCCTTCCCAGTTCCGGAATCTCAAGCTCCGCCAGGTCTTCCATTTCGTCAGTTGTGCCGGGGATAGGCACCTTTTTAGTAGAAACCACAGTTGCATCAAAGAGGTTTGTTTCTCCAATGAAATTAGCCACAAAGTTTGTTGCAGGGCTTTCATAAATTTCATGAGGTGTTCCTACCTGTAAAATTTCACCGTGGTGCATTACAGCAATTCTGTCGGATACGGAAAGGGCTTCCTCCTGGTCGTGGGTAATGTATATAAAGGTTATCCCAATTTTGTCGTGGATTTCGTCAAGTTCAATGAGCATATGATGGCGGAGTTTTGCGTCCAGGGCCGAAAGAGGCTCGTCCAAAAGAAGAACTCTTGGTTCATTGATAAGGGCTCTTGCAATGGCTACCCTCTGTTTTTGCCCGCCGGAAAGCTGGTCTGGTTTTTTGTGGACGTGTCCTTCCAACTGGACAAGTTTTAGATAGTCGTTGACTCTATTTTTAACATCGTTACTGGAAAGCTTTTTTAGCCTTAGGGAAAAGGCAACGTTTTCAAATACTGTAAGATGGGGGAAAAGGGCATAGCTCTGAAAAACAGTGTTTGCCTGCCTGCGGTCGGGAGGAATGGGAAGCACATTAGTTCCGTCGAAAGTAACTATCCCGGAATCCGGGGTTTCAAAGCCTGCAATTATTCGCAAAAGGGTTGTTTTGCCGCAGCCGGAAGGTCCCAGGAGTGAAAAGAACTCACCTTTCCGGATTTCTAAATCAACATCAAGCAAAACAGAAACGTTTCCAAAGTTTTTGGAAACCCCTTCGATGACTACATCGCTCCCTTTCAATCTTTCTCTCCCACCTCCTCTTTAAGCGACTTATCAACAAATTCGCCGTATACGGTACAATGCGGGTTTTAGCCCCCCATGTCAACAGGTCTTTGTGTAAATTAATAATTTTATTTGAGTTTTGATAGGTATGGCGTATACTTTTTGTCCGACTGTGCAATATGATTTAATATCCAGTCCATAAGGTACTTCACGAAACCGGCAGGGTTGGGGTTATCCTCTTTTTCAAAAGTTTTAATCTGCTGTGTTACTTCAGCAACGAAGTTCTCGTGTTGTTTTTTATGCGCCTCGTATTGTGGATATTCAATCTTGCGCATCAAGGCTTCTTCTTCCTGAAAATGGGTCCTTACGTAATTAACAGCACCTTTAATTGTCTGCAAAAAATATGCCTTTGCGACCAGGCCTCCCATTTTAACACCGGCATAAAATTCATTTGTTATATTGACCAGCTCTCTATGCTGTGCGTCAATGATACTATTTCCTACCAAAAAATCGTCGCTCCAGGTTACCAGTTCATTCGCCATTTCTTTCCTCCATCATGACATTAATATGATGATATCATCATTAAAGCCATTACCTTAGCCATTTTAAAGATATTTTCTATCAAGCAGTACTCATTGGGTTGATGGGCAGTGCCGTCGAAGCTGGCCCAAACAGCACAATCTATACCTTCTCTTCGGAGAAAAGCAGCAAAAGTACCGCCGCCAATACCGACACATTTGGTTTTGACCTTATAGACTTCCTCGACGTTTTTGGAAAGGAATTTTATCAGAGGAGAATCCTGGGGAGTAGGCGGCGATTCGTTATGATTGCCAACAAAACTCTCGATTGTTACACCATACTCCTTTTCAACCTCGGCTTTGATACGATCAATTTCCTTGAAAACTTCAGGAACCGGGTGCATGGGGAGTATACGCATATCGCAGTAGAAAACATCTTCCCCCGGGATGGTGTTAATATTGGGTACATTGGGCTCTTTTTTGGTAGGCTGGAAAGTTGAATAAGCCGGCTCAAAAAGCGGATCTGTTTCAGAAAACTTTTCTGCAAGTCCCTTATAAAGCCGCACCGTTAGGTCTGCGCCGGCCACATAGGCATTGACTCCTTTATGAGGTTTGGCAGCGTGAGCTTGCTTTCCTTTCGTTGTAAACTTCATCCAGACATTGCTTTTTTCGGCGATTTCAATATCAGTTCCCGTTGCATTGCCGGAATCCGGGATTAGTATCATGTCGTCCTTACGGAAAAGGCCCGGATGATTTTTGATCATCCAATCCACACCGAATTTACTCCCATTTTCCTCGTCCGATGCAAAGAGTAGCTTTACTGTTTTCGATGGTACTACTCCATTCTTCAACAAAGCCAAAGCAGCAATAACCGAGGCAGTGAGCCCCTGCTGGTTGTCCTCCACGCCCCGCCCTATGATTCGCTTCCCCAGGGGAGCGTCATCAACGACAATGGCTTTCCAGGGATCGCTGTTCCAAAGGGATTCCTCTCCGGGGGGAACCACGTCAATATGGCTCATTATCCAGAATCTTGGGCTATTATCCGGGGCCTGGCCTGGAATGGTTGCCACTAAGCTTGGTCTAACTCCGCCTTTAGCTCTTTCGTCAGGGGCATCAAAGCGTTCAAATTGGTCTATACCCCTGGTTTTTAGCCAACCTTGCAGAAATTCTACTTTATCCAGCTCTCCTTCACCATCTGATTGAGGTGAAATTGCCGGGTATTTGCAAAGTTCTGTTTCCAGCTCTATAGCTAGAGCTTCAGAATTATCGATATATTCAAAAATTTTTTCTTTCATGGCAAACTCCTTTTATTAAGCGCCGTTTTAATGGCGCTTACATAGTTTTATACACCTCCCAGGTAGAACTGATCAAGGTGTTAATATCCGAATGCTCCGCCTTCCAGTTCAAGGTTTCCCTTGCCCGCTTTGACGAGGCTGTCAGGCTTGCCGGGTCTCCGGGGCGGCGGTCAGTAAAAACCGAAGGGATAGGCCTGCCGCTAATACGCCGGACTGCTTCCAAAACTTCCAGGTTACTGGTGCCTGTTTCGGTACCCAGGTTGATGGTAAGACTTTTGCCGTTTTTATTTATATATTCCAGAGCGGATACATGGGCTGTGGAAAGAACGCTTACATGGATATAATCCCTTATGCATGTGCCGTCTTT
>Ga0099364_10014955_pt1 | contig 10275 bp, 7 predicted proteins | sample TergutTh196P3_FD_73070 | JGI IMG/M metagenome (GOLD analysis project Ga0099364, IMG submission 73070) | Microcerotermes parvus P3 segment gut microbial communities from Pointe-Noire, Republic of the Congo - Th196 P3 | ecosystem: Host-associated > Arthropoda: Insects > Digestive system > Gut ...
TATAACAGACCTTTCTGAATAAGAAAAAATAGACGTCCCCCCCCCCCCCCCCCCCCCCCATGTTTTACCTCGCGCAGAGGCGCTGAGACGCAGAGTTGTTGTTCGTAATATTTGCTTTTGCTTCCTGCTAATTGCTGCTTGGTCTTGTGATTTGTTTAATGCGCCGGTTGATCCGGATTATTGGCAAAAGATTGATGAGGAGATTGCGTGGGCTAATGCGGATAGGTTGGAAGTAACGGTGGCTATGAGTGTTGGTTGGGGGTTTAGCCCTCAGGCGGGAACGGACAGGTGCTTTGATAATAGGCGAACTGATCAGACGCCGCGCAAGGGTTATGAATTTACTGTGGAGTTTACACCTAACGATGCTCATGGGTTTATTGAATGGCTTGCGTTTAGGAGTAGTGAGTATAATACAGATATAGCGACTTTGAGTTTTGAAGAGGCTAAGGATATCTCCCTCAATGAAGATGAGGCAAAGATTGAAAGGCGGGATACTACAAACACGGGCGCGGAGCCTGCGGTTGTTACTATATACATAACCGATCCTGTAACGCTGGTGCCTTTTTGCAGTGAAAGACCACGAGTTATCCAGACCTTTCCGCCGCTTATAAGCTCCGGTATTACATATCCGCAAGGGCAAGAAATTAGGATTGTTTTTTCTTCAGATATTGTTCCTGAGACGGCTGTCTTTGGTGAAGGATTGATTGGGATAACGGGAATGGATCCGGCTACCGGTGATTTGTTAAATGGAAATGGCGATATGACCGGTACATATTTTAACGATCCGGTTTATCAGGACAGGGTTGTTACTATCAGGCCGATGGAGAATAATCTTCCTCCTAAAGATTTGGTTGTCACCGTAACGGTTGGGAGGAATGTTACTGGAACTAACGGAAAAGAAATAGCGGCTCCTACGGCGTTCAGCTACACTACAGACGAACGGCAGATTGTGATTGCGTTTTATGCTAACAATATCTGGGCTCTGCACCCCGGAGGAGATCCCCAGACGCAGTTTTTTCATCAAACGGCCGCAAGGGAAATAGACAGGCGGATACGGCAGAATGTATCGACAGGGGAATATGAGGTTACTTTGTATTTCAATGTTACTGCCAGTGCAAGCGCGGAAGAAATGCCGCAGGTGCCGGATAGTATCGATATAGTCGAGATTGAATATGCTACGCTTGCCGGAAATGAAATCACGGATAATTTGGGAAATTTAAGAAAGCGCGTAACAATTCCGGAAGATGGAAAAACGCTTTCAGATTATGCAATGATTACAGGCAGCGGCGCAGGCTCGGTTTACTTTGGGGCAAATCCAACCGGGACGCATTATCAGTATACTTACAGCTGGGGGACAACGCCTCCTCCCGCGGGTATACACCGGCTTGCCATTTTGCCATACAGAAGGGCGGCGGACAGCGCTGTAGAGGCGTCAAGCTGGGAGGCTGCGGTTTCACAGGTGCGTTATGTGACAACGGCCTACGACAACCTTCCGCCGGGAGGAAATGCGGCGGTAAACTTTTCAGGTCAGGCAGGAATGTCAGGCAGCGGCAGCAATGCCGTATACAATTACACCAACACCGCAACAACCCGCATAATGGCGATAACCGCCGGCTTTGGGAATGTCCGCGACAACAACGGTGACGGCATCAGTGTAGGAAGCCACACGGCAAACCGCCCGTGGACAATGGACGAGCAGTCCGCTCTTTTCTGGCAGTACCGGATCATGACTGATGAAGACGAAGGCGATGATGGGGCGGGGGATTTTATAAGCGAATGGATACCGTTTTTAATAACCGCCGCAAGCAAGAACTTGTCGGAGATTTGGAGCGGCATTGGCGAGAATAAGGTTCGCTCCGTGCAGATACGCTACCGCGACAGTTTAGGCTTGGCCAACATAAGCGGCTGGAATGAAATAGGGAGGATCATTTATTACACGCCGACCATTACTGCGGTAAAGAATGTGAACACTTCATTCACCGGCGGCAACACTATTGGCGTAACATGGACTCTGCCTGCCGGCATGGACGGCGTTGAGGTGTCTGTGAACGGCGCATCTCCTGTGGCCTACCGGCGGACGGTGCCGAATGTCGACACTGAGCAGGAGCAATCGCATACAATTTACAGCGTGCCGTATTACAGCAATGCCACTGTCCGTCAGGGGCAGCCGAGCAGCGTTGCCGGGTATGAAATCCGGCTGACGGCGTTTACCGACTTTGGCAGGGAGACGGTTGTTGTCAACAGATGGAACATTTTAGAGTTGGCGAATGAGAGCGCGCAGCAGGGCAGCGATGTCATCATAATTACCAATGCAACCAAGGGCGAGTTGAATGTTGCAGCTAACATTGACGCGGTCTTTGCCCTTGCGGAAAATATTGTGCTTGACGAGCACACACCTATCGGCACGGCGGCGGCTCCGTTTACGGGCAAGGTTTACGGCAACGGACATACGATTACGATTACCAGTTTTGCGACAAATGCCTCTGGCAATATCACTGCCGCCGACATCGGGCTGTTCGGTGTTGTAGGGGGCGATGCGGTTATCCGTGATTTGACTGTGCAGTATTCTGTCGGCAGTTCGGTTGCCGTAAGCCCTGATGGCGCGGCACGCTTTGGCGGCATTGCAGGAAGGGCTATTGGCAATGCACAGTTTGAAAATGTGCTTATCAGCGGCTCGGCGACATTCAATGTTAGCGGCGGCACCACCGCGTATGTTGGCGGTATGGTCGGGCTTTTGGGAAGGCTTGGTACTACAGATACAGAAGCAGACCCAAGCACGGCAAGCATAAAGAACGCTTACGGCGGCTTGAACCTTACTGTGAATAAAACTAGCACAGGAACAAGCGGCTCGCTATATGTAGGCGGCATTTCTGGAAGCATGGGTCATGTAAGCAACGGCGATCCTGTCAGAGTGGAAGAAGTCAGCGTGGTGGGCGATATAACAGTAGGCGGTAATGGTAATGTAAATGTACCTCAGCCCGGAAACGTAAATGATTCTACCGGTCTCTTTGTGGGCGGACTTGTAGGCTATGTTAAAGGCACTGGCACTGGAGCGGAACTGCATAATTTGGACTACAGCCGGGGTATCATAACGGTAAATCTTAACATCGGCAGTGCATGGATTGGCGGGGCAATTGGTTCGATTCATGAGTACGGGACGATTACCAACTGTTTCTCCATGCAGAGCAAATTTAATGTTAATAAATACGGTGCAGGAACGATCTTTACTGTTGGGAGCTTTGCCGGATTATTTTACCACGGAAGGGTGGAAAATTGTTATGCCGAAGGTCCGGTTACTGTAATAGCCGCTTCCGGCGCAAACGGAAATATTATGGCAGGGGGCTTTGCCGGAAGGATTCAGGTTGATACCTCATACTGTTACGCGAAAGGCGATGTAACAGTTGAAAACTATAACGGCCATTCCCTTGTTGGCGGTTTTACCGGCTATATGTCAGCAGCAATAACGCTTGCCAACAGTTACGCTTCAGGAAAGGTAAGCGCGACAAACCGAGGGACAGGCACAACCACTAGTTATTCAGCAATTGGCGGCACGACACCAGCCATTGCCGCAGGCGGTCTCGTTGGTTATTCTAATAACGCAAGTTTTGTAATACAAAACTGCTACGCGCTTGGGAATGTATTTGCCGACAAGCCTGAAGGTAACGGCGGCATCTTTGCCGGAGGGCTTATCGGGATAACTTTAGGCAGGACTGAAAACAGCTTTGCCACAGGCAGCGTCATTGCCCACAGAGACAGCACCACCACAGCCAATTTAGGCGCCATCTACGCAGGGGGGCTTATCGGGCGGAAAACAGACAATGGCAACGCGCAAAACAACGCCGCTCTGGGCGCAAGCGTTACGGCAACAGGCCCGGGTGTTTTAAATGTAGGGCGTGTCTTTGGCGCAAGAACAGGAAGCGGCACTATTTCCAACCGCGCTATTAATACAATGCAGTTTAGGGAAAGCGAAACTTACGGCGCGACCACTTTTACCACTATAACTCCCTCATCAACAGAAGCTGATTCAAAAGACGGCGAGGGTTTTTTGCCAGCGGCTCGCAATCACCGTGATTTGTGGGGTGAGGGCGGTCTTGGCTTCTCCGACGATTACTGGTCAGGAGCGTGGATTTTCACAACGCTTGAAAGCAAGGGCTACCCTATCCTGCGCGGGCCTATGGTTGACTGGCTGCCGGGACCGGCGTTGGGGGGACAGTAGGAAACAGAAACCCTCGCGCGGAGGCGCGGAGATATTGGATAGTTAAGATAGATATATCTAACCTAGAAATCTTAAAAATTTTAAAATTTTAATATAGCTAGGATAGGATAAGATATCTAAGCTCTCATAGCTCTCCGCGCCTCTGCGCCTCCGCGCGAGGTAATGGATATGTAATAAATTAGCGAAATGCTTCAGGCTTTGTTAGTTATTTTAGCTTGATAATGAAAAGTTTATTGTTTATAATTATTACAATATGAATATAACTGTAAAAAAGCCAAATTTATCTAAATTCTTGTTTTGGGATATAGATACAAGTAAACTTAATTATGACAGCCGTGCCTCTTTTATTCTTGAACGCGTTTTTACAATGGGAATGCAGGAAGATGAGTGGAAAGTAAATGATTATTACGGAAAAGAGCGTATCAGAAAAGAGGTAGTAAAATGTAAGGCACTTGACAAAAAAACATTGAACTATCTTAGTATTTTTTACGAAATACCAAAAGAGGACTTTGCATGTTACATGAAAGATGTGTTTCAAAAGAACTCCTGACTCTTTTAAAAAAACTTCAAAAAGAAGCCATATTTAATGATTTTTTTCTTGTTGGGGGAACGGCGCTTGCTTTGCAAATTGGACATCGAGTGTCTATTGATATAGATTTGTTTTCACAACACAAACTACGCGTACAAGAAATAGCCGGATATTTAAAACAAAATCATAGTGGAAAATATCAACTCCTTAATACTCAAAGCATGATATATCAAATAATGATAGAAGATATTAAAGTGGATTTTGTTCAGCATCCTTTTGAATTAGTTGAACCTGTATTCAATAATAATCAAATTGCCTATCTTGGAAAAAAAGATATAGCCGCAATGAAACTACACGCCATAGAAACCAGCGGGGATAGGGCAAAAGATTTTATTGATATTTATTTTTTACTAAAAGAAATACCATTAGAAAAAATGTTTGAATATTATAGGATTAAATATTCTACTGATAATATATTTAATGCAAAAAGAAGCCTGAGTTTTTTTGATGATGTACCGGAAGAAAGCTGGAAAGAAGTACGAATGATTGAACAAGAAATCTCAGTACCTATAGTAAAAAACACTATTTTAAACGCCATACATGAATTTAATAAAAAGAAGAAGAGGAGTCACCATCAAACACAGATTGACACTTGACGATAGCATCTATCAATTCTATTCCAACCACAATGCTGCTGTTGGGACGGCAAGCAGGTTTTCTGTAAATTGTATTGTTCTGTCGCCAGAGTATAAAATAATTCCGGTGTAGGGCTTTTTGTTTTTTATGATATTTTCTATAAACCATTCTTGTGGTCTAAAATCACTTCTGGAAACATTGTGTCCGGCTTTTACTTCTACCCCAAGCAGAGAGCCGTCATCGCCACCTTCCGGAGATCTTTCTACAAGGAAATCGATTTCTCTGTCTTGTCTGTCGCGGTATTGAGAAAGTTTGTATTTGCTTTCTAAATCTATTTGCGCCGCTAATTCTGTAAAAACAAATGTTTCTATCAATTTACCTGAACGATCATTATCCATAAACACATCTTTTGGGTTCCAGCCAAGTAAAGATGCCATGATCCCTGAGTCTGTCGCGTAAATTTTAGGGCGTTTTCCAATCCGTTCATAATCAGTTTTAAGCCAAGGGGATACTTTTTCAAACATATACATAGAAATCAAAGTGTTGATATAACTGTCCAAAGTATCTTTACTTATGGATAACGATGCAGATATTTGGGATAATTCCATAAACTTAGCAGACCATGATGCAAGAATATCGAACAAACTTAATAATGTATCTTGCCTGCGGATATTTGCAATATCCTTTAGATCTCTCTCAATAATTGCCTGTATGTAGTCTGTATGCCAGTCTTTTCTGTGCCCAAGATTGTTAATTGCAACAGCTTCCGGATATCCCCCGCGAAAAGCAAGGTCAATAATATCGGCCTTATTAAATCCTGTTATTTTGATTGGGAAATCTCTATTAAATGCGCGTTTTAAAAAGCCCGGTTTCTTTCCAAACGATTCTCCAACAGTAAGAGACCGCAGCCGCATATATTTTACGCGCCCTGCAAGACTGTCAGAAATTGTCGGTAAGGTAAGAATATTGGCAGAGCCTGTTAAAAGATATTGTCCGGGGCGGTTATCATTATCCACAACCATCTTTATTTCTGACACAAGTTTTGGAGCTTTTTGGATTTCATCGATAATCATGGTTTTTGTATTATTTATAACAAATCCCCTAGGATCAGAAAGAGCCATTCCCAGCATAACCGCATCATCAAGAGAGCGGTAATCATTTGGTTCTGTCACCACCTGTTTTGTAAGAGTTGTCTTGCCTGTCTGTCTTGCGCCGGAAACTACAACAACACGGCGCAGTTTTAACGCCTCTTTGACACTTTCAACCTGCCAACGGTTTAGTTCTTTTACCATAAAAACCCCCTTTTTTACCCCTGCAAAAAGTATAATACAAACCCTGCGAAAACGCTAGTAGGAACCCTGCAAAAAGCATAGTACAAACCATGCGAAAACGCTAGCATGAAACCTGCGAAAATACCAATAGAAGCCCTGCGAAAATGCTAATAGGAGCCCTACAAAAAGTATAATACAAACCCCGCGAAAATGCTAGTAGGAAACATGCGAAAATGGTACTAGGAAACCTGCGAAAAGCATAGTACAAACCCTGCGAAAATGCTAGTAGAAACCCCGCGAAAATGATGATAGCATCACCTTGTAAGTAGCCTATTAACAGACTCCTTCCCCCCTGCAGGCCCCACACATGACGGGCAGCCTGATTTGCAGGGGCAGCGGTCAAGGGCTTCTTTTATGGCAGTCATCAGCATTGGGATATTGCGGAACATAGCTTCTGTAAGACCTGTTCCGCCGGGGTATTTGTCATAGACATAAAGAACGGGGACTGCAAAGTGCGGATCTTTTACGCGCTCCGCTATCCCTAAATCTCTTGGGTCGCACAGTAAATAAACAGGTGCAATATGTTTTATAAGCGTACCCATTCCGCTTAGCGCTTCCCCTATCTGCTGTTCATCCATATCCGCCAAGATTTTCCCGCCTGCAGAATCCGCAGTAAAGAGCAGAACAACAGCCCTAGTCTGCATCTCCTCTTCCGGCAGCAATATATCCCCATACCCGATGTTCTCATGAGTACGGAATTTTAATTTTTTAAATTTTGTCACTTGTGACCGCACAAGAACATCACCCTGAACAAGTTCAAGGGAGTAGGGAGTGGGGCTCGCTTGCGCGGCGATAGCCTGAGGGGAGTGGATATTTTGATTTAAAATAACAGGGTGTTGGTCGCAAGCAGAATCGTCATTCAAACAACGATCTTCTTCCCCTACTCCCAACTCCCCACTCCCTATTCCCCACCTATCATCTTCCGTTAAAACCCTAATATCCGTCTTAACAAGTCCGTCTGTAAAATAGTTGACATCGGCTTCTCGGACTAAGCATTTGCGGTTTTCAATATCAAGTTCTTCTACCATAAATTGTCTGCCTCTGTGAATGTAAACTGCGTTTACAAAGATCAATTCTTTTGCGCTGGGTCTGTCCATTTCGCCAATTACATTGTTTCTTCCCTCAGTAATATCAATTATGACAACATTGTCCGCGCTTGCGCTTCTAAGGCTTACCCCTTCAGAAGGATAAGACCTATCCGCCCAATGCCACTTTCCCCCAGCATTCCGCACAATCCCCGCCTCTTGCAAATATTCAAGCGCATCAATGGCATTCTCCCCAAAAATTTTTTCATCAATAAACGGAAGTTCAAAGCAGGCGCACTTAACATGATCCGTTAAAATATAAGGATTATCAGGATCTATTCTGGCTTCTTCCGCGCTTTTTCTAAAAAACCATTCAGGGTCATTCATTATATATTGATCAATAGGAGATACGCTTGCAATAAATACGGAGATTGAAGTTCCGCCTCTACGCCCTGCCCTGCCCGACTGCTGCCAAAAACTGTTAAAAGAACCGGGGAACCCCGCTACAATAGAGGCATCCAGTCCGCCAATGTCTATGCCTAATTCCAGCGCGTTAGTTGAAACTACGCCGTGAATATCGCCTTCCCTTAAACCGCGTTCAATTTCACGGCGTTCGTTTGGCAAAAAACCGCCTCTGTACGCTTCTACTCTAATATTTGAATTGTCCGTAAAAATATTTTTTAAATCCTCATTGACATAAGAGGCTGCAACTTCCGTTCTTACCCGCGAATGTGCAAAAAGAATCGTTTTTATTTGCGCTTTAAGAAGGGCTATCATCCAGCGGCGGCTTTCTGTTACAACGGAACGGCGGATTCCCTGCACTTTGTCAACAAGAGGCGGATTATATAAAATGATTCTTTTTTCTCCTCTGGGTGCACCGTTTTTATCAACAAGTTCAACGGGTTCTCCAATAAGGGATGCGGCAAGTTCCGCAGGATTCCCAATGGTAGCGGAGCATAAAATAAACTGCGGGCTTTTGCCGTAAAACGCGCACACTCGCCGTAGCCGCCGTATAACATTTGCAACATGGCTTCCAAAAACGCCCCTGTAAGCGTGGGCTTCATCTATCACTATAAATTTTAAATTGGAAAAAAACTTTATCCATTTTGGATGATTGGGCAGAATTCCTGTATGCAGCATATCGGGGTTTGAAATAATAATTCTTCCTGAATCCCTTGCCGACACGCGCAAAGAATCAGGAGTGTCTCCGTCATAGGTGGCAATTTTTAAGTTTAAATTATCAATTTCATTTCCAGTAATTTCATTTAACTCCGATTGTTGATCCTGAGAAAGCGCCTTTGTTGGAAAAAGATACAGACAGCGCGCGCTAGGATCTGCAAGCAAAGCATTAAGACATGGCAGGTTGTAGCACAAGGTTTTGCCCGAAGCGGTAGGCGTTACAACCACCACATTCTTGCCTTTTTGCACAACATTCCAAACATCAGCCTGATGCGTATAAAGCTTGTCTATCCCCCTGCGGTTTAACGCTTTTACAATCCGTTCATCAACACCCTGCGGAAACGGCGCATAGGTTCCGTCTTGTGCAGGCAACAATCGATCTATAACGATATTTGGAGCAAAGTCCGGGCTGTTTAAAATTTTCTCCAGATTTTCCTTAGCGGTCATTCTTTTATTATAAAGGTTTTGAGGTTCGGGGTATAGCCTCGTTTAGCCAAAATCTATAGCAGGTATAACTGCTTTACCGGCAGTAGCCGCTAAGTTTTCAGCTTTAATCGCATCAAAAACTTCTTGCCTGAATACCTTTACTTTTTTTGGCGCATCAATTCCCAGACGGACTTGGTCTCCGCGAATTTCGATAATAGAAACGGAAATATCGTCGCCAATTATAACTTTTTCGTCTATTTTTCTGGACAATATAAGCATTTACTTTCCTGCCTCTTTTAATTCCGCCATAATATCATGCTTGGTTTTCCATTTAATATCTGTAAGAATAGCCTGCATACCTGTCATTTTTTCTTTATTAATAATAAGCGGTCCCTGTAAGTTAGCCGTCATAGGGCCGCCGTCCTGAGGAATTGTAACAATGGAAAAAATAAGAGCATTTTCCGGCGTTTTTATGTCAATTTCCGCAAGTTCATCGTTGCCAACATTAACTTCGTAATCCGGGCGGAATAAAAACGGGTTAATTAAAATAAACGCAATATCTGTCTCGTCTGTTGACTGAAGCCAGAAAAACGGCCGCTGCTCGGCATCTATTAATAAATAATTTTTGTAATCTTCAAAGCCAAAGAGTCCCTGCGGAATGGTTATCCTCTGTTTTTCGTCTACTTCTACTTCTCCATAAGCCTTTGTAACAACTTTCATTCTGTTTCCCCTTCTTTTTTTATCTTAAAAAATCAAGCAATGTATTTGGCAAGAGGCGGGATGCACTTTGCAATGTTGCATTAAATGCGAAGTTTGATTTATGTAAATCCATTGCTGCAGTTTCAAAATCAATTCCCGCTTCCCGTTGATACATAGCCGCGACATTCGGTATTTGTGCATTTATACGAAGTCCCGCAAAATTTGCCCTTTCAT
>Ga0099364_10014956_pt1 | contig 10274 bp, 9 predicted proteins | sample TergutTh196P3_FD_73070 | JGI IMG/M metagenome (GOLD analysis project Ga0099364, IMG submission 73070) | Microcerotermes parvus P3 segment gut microbial communities from Pointe-Noire, Republic of the Congo - Th196 P3 | ecosystem: Host-associated > Arthropoda: Insects > Digestive system > Gut ...
CGTTTTAAGTTTGCGTTTGCCCGCGGTTCAGGCAAGGAGAATCAGCGAAACAGCGATTTTTCACGGAAAAAGTGCGAGTTCGATGATCCGACGCCGCATCAATCGTGAGCAAGCGTAAAATTAAAACGCTCTAACTGAAAACTGTCAACTGTCAACAGTGCTTCGCGCCTCGCAATGACGGCGGCCTCTGTTTCAGATGCGGAGGCGATCCGCGAGGATCGCCCGCCGCCTCGTTCTGGTCAGGATTATATTTTACAGGAAAACGGGCGGCGGTTAACCCGTTTTCTGCAAACCGCCAGTCTATTTGAAGAGAATCATGGTTGAGGTCATGGCAATGAAGCCGACATAGACTTCGCCATAGGATGAGAAGGCGATGCCGGGAATGTTCTGGAAAAGCGCCCCAAAAGCTTCTGTTTGATTGCTCATCTTCAAGCTGTTGTGACGGGAGAAGCAATTGATGCCAAGTAAGGCGGAAATCGGGCCGTGCGCCCGCTTTTCCGCCATGTCCTTGGCTGTGGTGTCGACAATGTCGGTGGTTTGCGCGATAGCGTAGGCCTTGCCATTGCGGGCGCCGCCGAAAATCCGCGCTCCGTCGTTGGGCATTCTCTGAAAAAGCATCTGCAGGAACGGTTCCCCGTCCACCGCCAGGGCAAGGGGATTTTTGTCGAAGTGGCTTGGGTCCAGCGCGTCCAGTTCGACGCCGATGGATTCGGCGTAGACTTGGATGGCGGGCTTGTCGTTGAACTCCATGGCAATGCCGTCGGCATCCGTATTTGTGACGACCAGCTTCGGTTTATTGGTCAGTTCGGCGGCTTGGGTTTTCAGGATTTCGAAGCCTTGGCACGGCGCCAGCAGTGCGAGGACGGAGGCGTCACGAACGGAGCGGCCGTCGAAAAACACCCTTTCTTCCTCGACAAATTTGGCGTCGTCTCCGGCAACCCCGCCGACAAAGATGACGTCGGTCAGCTCACCCAGCCTTTCCAATACCCGGGAACTGAAATCGGATATCCTGTCGGTAAGGACGAAGCCGACATTGCTTTGATAATTCAAGTTGATGGGTATGTTCGGCCGGGCCAGATAATTCATGGCCTCGCTGACCGAGTCGAAGATGCTGTTTTCCGGTTCCGGCGGACCATTCTGCCGAATCAAGGCGATTTCGCAGCGGTTGAAGGAGTCGGTGGAAAAGGCCATGGCGACGACCGAAGCATGGAGCAACCGGCCATCGATCATTTCGCCGGCGGTGGTGCAGCCTATGGTTTTGACTCCGGGAAAGGCGTCCCGCATACCTGCCGCCAGCGTTTCAGGATCGTAGTTCATGGCGGAATAGAAAACCAACAAAGAGGCGGAGAAGCCGGCGAAGTCGGCGCGGATTTTTTCGACCGCCCGGGCGGCGTTCGTCTTGGGATCGGCATCGGTGATGGCGGCGCAGGCAGTACGTACGTGCATGGCTTGATTCCCTTTTCGGAGGGTAAAATCCCGCGGTGCTGCTTGAAATTTCGCTCTCGAATCTGTTGTCGGCGGTGCGCGCACAGGTTACAAGATCAAAAAACCGAATTTCCAGCGCACTCCGGTATATATGCCGCGCACAGCGCGAAATGGTGAAAACAAGCGACGGGAGGCTGCCTCATTCCACCATGATTTTCACGAAGCGCTGCGTGCCGCGTGCAGTAAGGAAAACAATTGTTTTCAAGTGCGAACAGTATAATGATTATCAGGAGCGGACACAAGGAAATAATCGCCGGAATGCGAATTTATCGGCGCGGGTAAAAGCCGGGCGCGTCGTTTGGCGGAGCGGGGCATTCCGCTTTTCGTCGGTGCGGCGCGACGGCATTTCCGGAAGTCTTCCTTCCCCGGAAACCGGAAACCACCGCCGGATGCCAAGAAACACTTGCGTATGCCGATACATATGCTATAATCCCGAAGAACCGGAGAATGACGTCTCCGGTTCAGTCGTATTTTGAATCCCGACACACCCGCGGACGGTCAGTACCGTCCGGTGATTTTTTCGTTTGGCGGCTTTTTTGACAGGGGTTGTTCATGGCGAATCACAAATCCGCGGATATCAGGAACATTGTTCTATGCGGTCACGCCGGAGCCGGAAAAACCATACTCGCGGAGGCCATGCTTTTCAAGGCCAGGATGACTAGCCGTCTCGGTTCCGTCGCCGATGGTTCCACCGTATCCGATTACGAAAAGGAAGAAAAGGACAGCCGTTATTCTCTTAATTCCTCCCTCATGCATTTTTCCCACGCCGGCAGGGAAGTCACCGTCATCGACACCCCGGGACAGGTGGATTTCCAGGGCGGCATGGTAAGCGGCATGTCCGCCGCCGATTGCGCCGTCATTTGCGTCAATGCCGCGCGCGGCATTGAACTGATGACCAGAAAGGCCTGGGACCTGGCCGGGCATTATGGACTCGGCCGCATCATCGCCGTCACCCGCGCCGATGGCGAAAACGTCAACCTCCAGGAAATCCTTGCCGGCATCCGCAAGACCTTTGGCTCGAAATGCGTCCTTTTCGCCGTCAACCAGGGCGAAGGCGCATCCTTCTCCGGCGTTCTGCCGATTATGGCGGACAATCCCGGAGACGAGGTTCTCCTCCACCGGCAGACCGCAGTCGAAAATGCGGTTGAGGTTGACGACATCCTGATGGAAAAATATCTTGAATCGGGGGAAATTACCAAGGACGAACTCGCCACCGTCATGCCCAAGGCCATTATGTCCGGCGCCGTGGTTCCCGTTTTCGTGGTTGCGGGCGAAAAGGAACTGGGAGTAACCGAGCTTATGGATTTCATCGCCCATTATGCCCCCTCGCCTTTGTTGAGCCGCCGGGTCCTGGTGCGGGAGAATTCGGAGGAAACCTCCGCAGTCCAGCCCCGCGAGGAAGGCGCGGTTCTGGCGCAGGTCATCAAGGTGGTTTCCGATCCTCATGTCGGCAAGCTCTCATTTTTTCGGGTTTTCACGGGAAAAATTGATTCGCGGTCCCAGATCAACGTTTCCGCCACCGATAAGCCGGAAAAAATCGGCCAGCTTTTCCGGGCGCAGGGCGAAAAGCGCGAAGACGTGGCCGATGCGGTGGCCGGCGACATCGTCGGCGTAGCCAAGGTCGACAACCTGCATGTCGGCGACACGCTTTATGTTTCGGGTCCCTGGCGTCTTGGGAAGCTGCCTTTTCCGCATCCCATGAGCGGTCTCGCCATCGCCCCCAAAAACCGCGGCGACGAGCAGAAGATGGGCGCCAACCTGAACCGGCTCTGCGAAGAGGACCCGACCTTTATTTTTGCCCGAAGCGAACAGACCGGGGAGCAGGTCATATCCGGGCTCGGGCAGGCGCATCTTGATGTCATGCTGTCCCGCCTGAAGACCCGCTATGGCATGGATCTGGAAACGAAGCCGCCGAAGATACCCTACCTTGAAACCGTTACCAAGGAGAGCGAGGGCAGTTACCGCCACAAAAAGCAAACCGGCGGCGCCGGCCAATTCGGTGAGGTGCATCTCAGAATCAAACCGAATGAGCGCGGCAAGGGTTTTGAGTTCATCAACGCCATTGTCGGCGGGGTTATTTCCGGTCCTTTCATCCCCTCGGTCGAAAAAGGCGTCAGAAAGGCCTTGGAGAAAGGTCCGGTCGCCGGCTATCCCCTCGTTGACGTCGTAGTCGAACTGTTCTTCGGCAAGGAGCACCCGGTCGATTCCAAGGACATCGCCTTTCAGATTGCGGGCGAAATGGGCTTCAAGGAAATCGTCGCCGGCTGCAAGCCGGTTCTTTTGGAGCCTATCGTCAATCTGGAAATAGCATTTCCGGCCCAATACTTCGGCGACATCTCCGGCGACATTTCAAGCCGCCGCGGACGGCCTACCGGCACCGACCAGATGGGTGAAATGCAGATACTGAAGGCCCAGGCGCCGCTGGCGGAGGTGGTCGATTACGGTTCTACCCTGAAAGCCATAACCCAAGGCGAGGGTTCCTACTCGATGGAGTTGTCCCACTACGAACCGGCTCCGGCCAACATCGCCCAGCAGGTGGCGCAGAAAGCCAAGGCCGCTCCGTAAGCTTCCGGCGGCTTCGGGAAAAAGGCGGGCGGAAACAGATCGCCGGCCCCCCAAACGCGTCATAAGATAAATGATGAAAATGATGAGGAAACGGGAAATGAAAAAAGATCTTCACCCCAAGTATGAGGAAGTAACGGTGCGCTGTGCTTGCGGCAACGAATTCGCGACCCGTTCCACCAAGTCCGATATTCGTCTCTCGCTTTGCAATGAGTGTCACCCCTTCTTCACCGGCAAACAGAAATTCGTCGACACCGCCGGCCGCATCGAGAAATTCCAGAAGCGCTTCAACCTGGCCGAAGGCACTTCGACCGCCGAGGTGGTCAAAACCAGGAAGGCGACATCCAAGAAGCAGACCCAATCTGCGGCCATTCAAGAGGAGAAACGCCGCAAGGCGGCCCGCAGGACGCCAAAACGACAAACCGAAAGCGCGGCTGCCAAAGCGGCGAATGTCCCCGATCAGCCTCCGGCTGAAACGCCGGCCTGAGGGCGAGGACCGCCGTCCGGCGGCGGATAATCGGGGGACCGGGATTGCATGACGCCGCGCCAGCCGGCATTAAGCCGGGCTGGCGCGTTGGATCCGAATGGGCGGCAAACATGCTGGATGCCAGGATAAAAGCCAAGCTCGATAGTCGCCTGGCCCGCTTCAGGGACCTCGACGCCAGGCTCGCCGATCCCGAAATCGGCGCCGATCCCCACCTCGTTGATTACATGCGTGAACGAGGCTCCCTGGTCAAGTCCATGGAGATTTACCGGGAATACCTGGCGCTGGAGAAGGAGCTGGCCGATCATCGGGAGATCGCCGGGGACGGCGGTCTGGATGCGGAACTGCGGGAATTGGCCCAGGCGGAAATCCCCGCCTTGGCGGAAAGGCTCGCCGGTCTTGAGTCCGGGGTCGTCGGTATCGTCCTGGGCCGGGGTGTGGATCAGCACCGGAACGCCATACTGGAAATTCGCGCCGGCACCGGCGGCGAAGAGGCGGCGTTGTTTGCCGGCGACCTTTACCGCATGTACCGTAATTATGCCGATTCCCGGGGCTGGAAATTCGAGGCGATGTCCATGCACGAGTCGGAGCGGGGCGGCTTCAAGGAGGTCATTGTGTCGATTGAGGGTGAGAACGCTTTCCGGGATCTGCGCATGGAAGGAGGCGGGCACCGGGTGCAGCGGGTTCCCGAGACCGAGGCGCAGGGGCGGGTGCACACCTCGGCCGCCACGGTTGCGGTCATGCCCGAAGCCGAAGAATACGAGGTGGAAATCCGGCCCGAGGATCTCCAAATCAGCATCCAGTGTTCCGGCGGCCCGGGCGGCCAGTCCGTCAACACCACCCAGTCATCGGTTCGCATTATCCACATTCCCACCGGCATAACCGTCTTCATGCAGGAAGAGAAAAGCCAGCACAAGAACAAGGCCAGGGGCATGCGCGTCCTCCGTTCCCGCCTGCATGAAATGAAGAAGGCCGAGGAAGAAGCGAAGCGGGCGGCCGAACGGCGAGGGCAAACCGGTTCTGGCGACCGTTCCGAACGCATCCGAACCTATAATTTTCCGCAGGATCGCTGCACCGATCACCGCTTGGGCAGGAATTTCCCCCTCGGCGACATCATCGACGGCAAGCTGGACAAACTGCTCGCCGAGCTGGTGGAATACGCCAGGCAGGAAGATTTGACCTATGCCGGATGAGCAAGCCTGGAAACCCCTCGAATTGGTCAAGGTCGCCGCCGATTACCTTTCCACAAAAGGAGTTCCCAATCCGCGGCTCGACGCGGAGCTCCTTCTTCTCCATGCCGTTGGCCTTGGGAGGCGGGTGGACCTCTACGCCGGCTTTGAGCGGGAGATTTCCGGAAAGGAATTGTCGTCCTACAGGGAACTAGTGAAAAGAAGGGCTTCCCGTGAGCCGGTGAGTCGCATACTTGGACGGCGCGGTTTTATGGGCCTGGATTTCCAGGTCACGCCGGATGTGCTGTCGCCCCGACCGGAAACCGAGCATCTGGTGGAGGCGGCGCTGGAGGTTTTCCAGCCCAGAAAAGCGCTGCCCGATCCGGCGGTTTCCGAAGTCGGGAAACCCGTGTCCGAAGAATTGGCGCGGTTCCTGGACCGTTACGGTGAGGATGTCGATGACGCGGGCGGATCCGAGCCCGAATGGTGTCCGCCCACCGGACCGAAACTTGCCGCCGTTCCGATTCAGCGGAATGCCCCGGCGGCGCGGCCGAAACCGGAACGCCTTATCCGGGCGCTGGATCTTGGCACCGGCAGCGGTTGCATCGCGGTGGCCTTGGCGGCGCGCCTGCCTGGGGCGGAAGTGGTGGCGGTTGACGCTTCGCCGAAGGCACTGGCGGTGGCGAGGCGGAACGCCGCTTCGGCCGGTGTTGCCGGGCGGGTTGATTTTCGCCAGGGCGACTGGTTCGCCGGCTGCCGCCAGGGCGAGGCGTTTGATCTGATTGTTTCGAACCCGCCTTATCTGGTGGAAGGCGATCCGGATATTTGGCCCGAGGTCCGGGTCTACGATCCGCCGTTGGCGCTCTATGGCGGCAGGGATGGCCTGGATGCCTATCGGCGCATCGTACCGGCGGTGCCGGATTGGCTGGTTCCGGGCGGACAGGCCTTTTTCGAGGTTGGGATTGGTCAGGCGGAAAAAGTGACGGATTTGCTGCTGAACCGGGGCTTCCGCGAGGTAAGGTCCATCAAGGACTACGGGGGGGTGGAGCGGGTCGTCGGAGGACGGGTGGAATAAGGGCGAGTCACAAAACAAGTCTGGTAATTCTTTCGAATGCGGGGAAAGCATGATTTTGCTTTACGGTTCGCCGCGCGGACGGTAAGGTAAAAAAATGGTTCGCCGCAACCGGAAACAGCGCGCCCCCGGGGTAAGCATTATTTCGTGACCGACCCTATGGGTGATTTGTCCGTGAAATCAGGAATGCCATGTTTGAATCCATCGCCGAAAGCCTGAACAAAGTATTCCGTACGGTCCTGGGCAAGGCGAAATTGTCCGAGGAAAACATAACCGAGGCCATGCGCGAGGTGCGTCTGGCCCTGCTCGAAGCGGACGTCAATTCAAAGGTGGCGACCGGCTTTGTCGATCGGGTCCGGACTCTCGCCTTGGGGATGGAGGTCATACCCGGCGTGGAGCCGGGGCAGGCGTTTGTCAAGGTGGTTTATGACCAATTGGTCGAGCTCCTGGGGGGCGGCGCCGCCGGAATTTTTTGGAACGCTTCCAGGGCCACCGTGGTCATGCTCTGCGGCCTCCAAGGCTCAGGCAAGACCACCACCGCCGGCAAGCTGGCGCGCAAATGGAAGACGGAAGGCAAGTCCCCTCTTTTGGTCGCCGCCGATGTGCAGCGCCCGGCCGCCATCGCGCAGTTGCAGGTCCTGGGCGAGCAGATTGGCGTCCCGGTATTCACTCAGGCCGGGGCCAATCCCGTTTCCATCTGCCGGAATTCATTGAACGCGGCGAAGCTGCACACCGCCGACATCGTCATCATCGACACCGCCGGCCGGCTTCATGTCGACGAACAATTGATGCGCGAGCTGGACGCCATTCGCGAAGCCTCGGCGCCGCAGGAAATCATCTTCGTTTGCGACGCCATGATCGGCCAGAGCGCGGTGGATACGGCGGAGGAATTCAAGCGCCGTTTGCCGCTTACCGGCGCCATCATGACCAAGATGGACTCGGACGCCCGGGGTGGGGCGGCCCTGTCGCTTCGCGAGTCGACCGGCGTGCCCATCAAGTTCGTGGCTACCGGCGAAAAGCTGGATGCTCTTGAGGAGTTCCATCCCGACCGCATGGCCTCGCGCATTTTGGGAATGGGCGACGTCGTCAGTCTGGTGGAGCGCGCGCAGGCCGTCATCGACGAGAAGGACGCCAAAGCCCTTCAGGAAAAACTGGCGGCGAATCGCTTCGATTTGGATGACTTTCTGTCGCAGCTTGCCTCTCTCAGAAAGATGGGATCGTTTAAGGACATCTTGGGGATGATCCCTGGCTTTGGGACGCAACTGAAGAACGTGGACTTCGACGAGAGCCAATTCAAGAGGATGGAAACCATCATCCAATCCATGACCAGGGAGGAAAGAGCGCACCCGGAAATAATCGACAACCGGCGCCGCGCCCGAATCGCCAAAGGCTCGGGCAGGTCTCAGAAAGATGTGGCCGACCTTCTGAAGCAGTTCCAGGATATGCGAAAAGTCACCGGCCGCATGGGTCGCCTGGGGCTGTTCGGTCAGGGCGGTCTGGAAGCCATGGAGGCGCTGAATCCGGCTGCCTTGAATTCCATCGCCGCCGGACGTTCGCTGTATGGGTCCAAAAAGAAGGGATCGAAAGCCCAACAAAAAAAGAAGGACAGGAAGAAGGACAGGAAAAAAAAGAAAAGGAGATAAGCAGTGTCGGTAGTCATCCGTTTGTCACGCGCGGGCCGCGTGCATCTGCCGTATTACCACATAGGCGTTTACAACAGCCGCACCCGCCGCGACGGGCGTCCGGTCGAACAGCTTGGCTTTTACGATCCAAAGTCGACCAGCGAATCCGTCCGTCTCGATCTGGAACGGGCCAGATACTGGCTGTCGGTCGGCGCCCGGCCTTCGGCCACCGTGGCCGGCATACTTAAACGGCAAGGCGTTGCACTTCCCAAACAGGCGCCCGGGAAGAGGAAATCCGCCGCCGGAAATCCGACCGCCAAGAAGGAGGCCGCGCCCCGCAAGCCTGGCGCGAAAGGCGTCAAGGTCAAGAAATCCCGCACCGCCAGTTCCAAGCTCCGGAGTGAAAGAAGAGCTAGGGCCGCGGGCGGGAAGTGACAGGAGTAAATGGTATGAAATGTTGGTTCTGCGATCATGAGGCCAGGGGAACCTGCGCTGCTTGCGGACGTGGGGTCTGTTATGACCACACCCATATTCACGATGCCATGACCTTGGCCAAAACCGATACTTCAAGCGGGTACACCAGTTATTATAACGTGTTGAATTCATTAAAGTGTTCGGATTGCCGGCTGGAATGGACCTTTCACAAGCCGGGAGGATAAAGCGGCTTGCGTCCGGCGCGGGGGTAAGGTATACTTCCGGGGTGTAAGGTTCGGGCGGCTTCCGGGCGGAAATGACCGGCAAGGATGGCGAGCATGTTCAAAATGGCGGCGGGGCTTTTGCAAGCGGGGCGGGACCAGGACGGCGCCTGGGATTTGCGCCATACTGATATTGCCGACGCCAATGTGGAATTGCGGCGGCATTTTCGGGATAATTATCCCATTCTGCTTGATGGCGCCTTGTCGTCGAACGGGGACGCGAGGCAATTTTTCCGCTACGCCAGGGAGGCGCTGTCGAGGGACAAGTCGAACCGCAGCCTTATCCCCCCGACTATTCTCCGGGAGGCTCTTTCAGCAATCCGCGCCATCGCCCGTCCGGAAACCCGGGCTGGGGCCATAGCTGTCGGTCCGCGGGCGGCGAGAGTTTGGTGGGATGTGAATTTGCTTGGCAATCCCGGCGACGGCGAAGATGTGCTGGGCAATCTCGAAAAACCCCATCCGGTTCTTCGTTTCTACGATATAACCGGAATTGAGCCGCGGGAGAATCGCTGGAACAGCCTTTTCGACATTGATATCGACTTGGCGGAACAGGGCAGAACCATCGAATTTTGGGCGGCTGACCGGGCATACTTCGTTGATCTCGGCCTGCTCCACGCCGACGGCCGCTTCCTCGGTCTGGCCAGAACCAATCATTTCATTCTGCCTCGGGAAGGTCCCGGTTCCCCCGTCGGAGCGGGGATGGCAAGGACAAACCTGCGACTCGTCCGGCGTCCCGCCGATTCCGGCATGATTCCCGACGCTGCCGCCAAAAGCTGGGCCGAAGCGAGATCGGACGGGCCAAATCGCGATCTTGAGGCCGAGCTTTTCATACATATGTTGTACAGAACCTTCTTGCGGGAAGGGCCGAGGATATTTCGACGCTCACCCGTGCCGGTCCGGCGCGATGCGGAAACACTGGCGAAAGAATTCACCCGGCGCTCCCGCCGTCAACGACGCCCGGACGCCGCTGGCGGCAAACCCGTCCCGCCGGATTTTTTGATAACGCCACTGGATGTGCGCCGGACGGCGGCCCAGGCGGATCTCCGTTATCTCCCGGTTCCCGCGGCCGGCCGGTCGCGGCTGGAGGTTGGAAGCGGTTGTTTCAGCCTTATTCGGGATGCGGTTAATTATGGCAAGGCCGAAGTCGGACCCGTCCGGAGGTCTCTTTTGGCGAAGCGGTCCTTG
>Ga0099364_10014957_pt1 | contig 10274 bp, 3 predicted proteins | sample TergutTh196P3_FD_73070 | JGI IMG/M metagenome (GOLD analysis project Ga0099364, IMG submission 73070) | Microcerotermes parvus P3 segment gut microbial communities from Pointe-Noire, Republic of the Congo - Th196 P3 | ecosystem: Host-associated > Arthropoda: Insects > Digestive system > Gut ...
TTGATACATACGCCCAATTACTGAAAGGGCGTACCCCCTTTGAGCACAACATCGCTGTCGGGTACATCTCTTACGTGAATGCGTTTGCAGCGGAATTACAGAAAGCCATAATGGTTGCAGCAGCTATCTCCGACTATACTTATGGAACGATAAGTACCCCCGAAGATAGGGAATCCTACGATTACCTGGCAGGTTTACTGAGAAACATCGGCGATGACTTCCAAAAAGTGTTTGGCTTTGAAAACAGTCGAGACGGACTGGGGATTATTGAGAAGTATATTCAGGAAAGTCAGTGGTATCGGACCTATGAAGTTATGAGGGGAACCCCGCCTAATGAATACGGTTTAACCAGGCATTTTTGGATTATTAGCAACGATACAGGAAGGCAGTGGGTGTTGATGGATCCTTTTCGCAGCAACAGTCTTATCCGCGCAAACCCCACCAGTGCCACCGCCTCTAGCTCCGATGGGGTCACCTTCAGAAACGCCGATAATACGCATGCTAACAATGTGCATACGAGAGGTGGGCAAGCTTTGGTGAATAGATTGGATTACCAGTGGTATGATACAGATGGGACTCATAACGCATATAAAATGCTTAATTTAATGCCCTTAGCTGAATTTGGCGGAAAATATTTTGGTATTCCTAATTCTAGCAGCAACGAATTTGAAGCCGTAATAGAGTTCAAGAATATTGTCAATAAAAACAACAAAAAACTGGCTGACTTTTTATTCGAAAACTTAAAGATATATCCGGAAGAACCGGGCAAATCCTTATGGGTGCTGCCATATACCAATTTTTTGTATCATTCTACCGGTGGTGAGCATGATATTAGTATATTGAACAGACATAATAAATATACGAATTTATGCGGTTATGATGCTTCTAAAACTGCGATGACATACGATTATTGGAGGGCGTATAGAATTATGGAGGATAGCAGTTACGAAGGCTACAAAAAGGAATACGCTATATTGTTGACAGAACTGAATCCTCGTGATGTTAGTGGCGTAACTTATGCAGCCTATTACGATCTTGTGGATAATCGTAGAACCGAAAATATACGTTCCGGGTTTCTCCGAGTGGTTAATCAATAGGAGGCAAACCATGTTGTGGATACCGTCTCTGTGGCGGTATCCATTTTTGTTTGTTATACGCACAGTTGGTTTCTAAAATAGTTTTGTCAGGGTGGTATATAATAGTATAGTGACTAAGAACAATTTTGTTTTGAAAGGTGATTTATGCTGGAGCAAATCACCTGATACACTTGCAACCCTGAAAAACGCTTATCTTGTTTGTATAAACGGGAAAGCCGAAGGGGCTTTCGAAAAACTGCCTGAGTCTTATAAATCTTTTCCAGTCGTAGATTATTCACGGTGCCTTATTATCCCTGGCCTTGTTGATTTGCATATACATGCGCCACAATTTGCCATTCGAGGCATTGGCATGGATTCAGAGCTTCTTGACTGGCTTAAAACGTATGCCTTTGTGGAAGAGGCAAAATTCGTTGATACTGAATATGCGGCTACTGCCTACAGTCAGTTTGTAGAGAATATTAAACGCGGCCCAAATACCCGTATGGCAGTATTTGCTACACTCCACACTAAGGCAACTTGCATCCTCATGGATAATCTGGAAAAAAGCGGCCTTGTGTCTATGGTGGGAAAGATAAACATGGACAGGAACTGCCCCCTGAATCTGCATGAAGATTCAGCTTCATCTTCGATTGCAGCTACAGAAGAATGGCTGGCTGCATGTAATGGAGCCTATCAGAATACTCAGCCTATACTCACTCCGCGTTTTATACCTTCTTGCAGCGATGAGTTAATGAAGGGTATTGCAGTTCTACAAAAAAAGTACAATCTGCCTGTCCAGTCTCACCTTTCGGAAAACCACAAGGAAATTGAACTGGTTAGAGAACTTAGACCCGAAAGCTCATCTTACGGTGGGGCATACAGGGATGATGATCTTTTTGGTGCTGATGGAAACAGGGATGTGCCGACCTTGATGGCACATTGCATCTGGTCTGATGAAGAAGAAATCGCTCTGATGGCAGAGCGGCAGGTGTATGCCGTTCACTGCCCCCAGTCAAATATGAATTTGTCATCCGGTATTGCCCCGGTGCGGCGTTTTCTTGATGCTGGTGTACCGGTTGGTCTCGGCAGTGATATTGCGGGCGGCGCTCATAGTTCAATATTCAGGGCAATGTCGGATGCTGTTCAGGTTTCTAAACTACGCAGCGTTTTATTGAATAATGACGAAAAAGCCCTTAGCCTTGAAGAAGTCTTTTATATGGGTACTGTATCCGGCGGCACTTTTTTTGAAAAGACAGGATTGGGAAAATCCGGTTCTTTTGAGAGCGGTTATGACTTTGACGCCCTTGTTATTGATGATAAAAATCTCGCCTCTCCTTTCGAGCTTTCAATCAAGGATAGGCTTGAGCGCATTGTTTACCTTTCCGATGACAGGAATATTAAAGCAAAGTATGTTAAAGGCTTACAGTAATAAATGGGTTATAACCGGGTTTAACCCAGTTATAACCCCGCTGTAATCGTGTTTTTGCCGTCAGCGTAATCATGACGCAGAGTTTTTGCGCTGTTTCTTACTAGCTTTGCCGCAAGCTCATCATTGGTTTCTTCAAGGGCGTCTGATTTTTCCCCCATGTAAGATACACAAAGTTCATAAGTACCGAGCTTTTCAGAAAAACTCATATTCAAAAAGCAAGAGCCGTATATGGGCGTGACAATATTAATAATAAGTTCTTCAGCCAGCAGCTGCAGTTTGTTGGTTGTTTTTTTATCAATTGCATGGCGGAAGCAGAAATTTTCTATACCGCCCATCATTTCAACGAAATCAAAATCCCGGTTTTTAACATCATAGGAAAAAGAGCGGATATTGAAAATGAAGCTTTGAGTTTTCGCCCTTTTTGGTTTTTCAAAAATATCTTTCGGAGTGCCTTCTTCATAAATACCGCCCTCGTCCATATAAAACACGCGGTTGGATACGTCCCGCGCAAAATCCATTTCATGGGTAACAACTATCATAGTCATTCCCGATTTGGCAAGGTTTCGCATTACCGCCATAACTTCACTGACCATGGTTGGATCCAGTGCACTGGTCGGCTCGTCAAACAGTATCACTTCAGGCGACATGGCAAGGCAGCGGGCAATTGCCACACGCTGTTTTTGCCCGCCGGATAGCTGGCGCGGAAGAAAACGGGCGCGTTCGGATAATCCTACAGTTTTAAGAAGCTCCGCCGCCTTTTCTTCGGCTTCCTTTTTTGGCATTTTGAGCAGTTTTATTGGGCCTGCGGTAAGGTTACTTATTACATCAAGATGACTGAAAAGCCCAAAGTTTTGGAATACCATGCCCATTTTACAACGTATGGAGTCAATGTTTTTCTTTGTTATTTTTTCATTGTCAAAAAACACTTCCCCGTCTGTTGGCGGATCAAGATAGTTTAATGCACGAAGGAAGGTGCTTTTGCCTGTGCCGGAAGGGCCTATTATTGAAATTACTTCGCCTTTTTCTATATCAGCATTTACATTCTGTAAAATTATATTGTTTTCATATCGTTTTGATAAATTCTTAACAGAAATAATACTCATAAACTGTCCTCCCGGTTAATCTTCTTTACGATGAACTTGAAAAGCAATACACAAATCGAAGTAACAAGTAAATAGATCAACGCTACCAATATAAGCGGGAAGTATGCATCGTAAGTACGGCTGCGGATGATGTCTCCTGCACGGGTTAAGTCCTGGATGGCAATATAACCAACAATTGCAGTCGCCTTAACCAGTTCTACAAATCCATTTGTGTAGCCAGGCAAGGCGCGGCGCACCGCCTGCGGAAGAGTGACTGCAGTAAAGGCTCCAAAGGCAGAAAAGCCAATGCTCCGTGCAGCTTCGATCTCGACTGGGTCTACAGTATCAATCGCGCCTTTCAGGGTTTGTGCTACTCCAGCGCCTCTAACCATAGTGAAAGCAACAACTGCTACAAGGACATTTGATATGTTCGTATTTCCGAAGATTATGTAATAAGTTATCATTAAAAGAACGACTATGGGAGTGCCGTGAATAAGTCCGCAATAAAGGCGGCCAATAAAATTAACGGTTTTATTTTTTCTGGTTAGTAAGTAACACACAAAGCATCCGAATACAGTGCCGAAAATCTGCGCAAGAAACGCAATGGTCATGGTTACACCAAGCCCGTCTACGATCAGCTTCCAGCGATTGTCTGTAATGAGGTTGCGCTCTATTCCTAATCGCAGCCATTCGGTAAAGCTGCCGGCGCTAGTTTGGACAGGCTCGGTCCCGATAACAATTAACACAGCCTGCGTGATTACTATTGGATCACCGAATAGTACACTTTCGCTGCGTTCTGCGGTAACATCCAGAGTAGCGCCGCTCATATCAGCCCTGCCCGATAATACATGGGGGATTATCGACTCGTAGGTCATCATGGTAAACTCTACGTTCATCCCCAGATGCTGAGCGAAGCGGCTGACCATCTCGACATCAAAGCCCACGGGTTCACCGTATGCATCCAGGTAGATAAGGGGCGGATAATTCCCGGTGTCGGCTACTCTTAATGTACCGTTTGTGCCTGTCAGTTCAAAACGTGGTATATCTTCCTGGGCGGGGAGGGCAACGCCTATCCAGCGGTCTACGATTTCTTCCCATAATCCGTCTGCGGCAATACCCCTGAACCACTCGTTGTATATATCACGCAGTTCTTCAGAATAAAAAATGGAGGCAGATTCATTCACGTAGACTTCTCTGGGTACCCATAGGTAGTCAAAATCGGGATACATGCCGCTGTCAACAAGCTGTCGTATATAACTATGACCTAATAGGGCACCATCAACCCTGCCCATGCGTAATGCCTCCAGCATATCCGCAATCCCTACGTACTCGGGAGCGCTGGCTGCCTGAAATACATTTCTTGCCACATTGCCGTAAACTCCTCCAGCCTGTACGGCAATTCTTGCGTTTATACCGACATAGTCCATGTAGGTGCCTGTATCACGTTCAGGTATTTGCGCTCTTTCGGAAGTGCAGGACAATGAAGAAAGAGTCAGGAAAATCACAAATATGTAAAAAACCGGGCATTTTATCGGTTTTCTCAAAAAATTAATTTTTTGAGAAAACCGATAAAATGCCCGGTTTTTTACATATTTGTGATTTTCCTGACTCTTTCTTCATTGTCCTGCACTTCCGAAAGAGCGCAAATACCTGAACGTGATACAGGCACCTACATGGACTATGTCGGTATAAACGCAAGAATTGCCGTACAGGCTGGAGGAGTTTACGGCAATGTGGCAAGAAATGTATTTCAGGCAGCCAGCGCTCCCGAGTACGTAGGGATTGCGGATATGCTGGAGGCATTACGCATGGGCAGGGTTGATGGTGCCCTATTAGGTCATAGTTATATACGACAGCTTGTTGACAGCGGCATGTATCCCGATTTTGACTACCTATGGGTACCCAGAGAAGTCTACGTGAATGAATCTGCCTCCATTTTTTATTCTGAAGAACTGCGTGATATATACAACGAGTGGTTCAGGGGTATTGCCGCAGACGGATTATGGGAAGAAATCGTAGACCGCTGGATAGGCGTTGCCCTCCCCGCCCAGGAAGATATACCACGTTTTGAACTGACAGGCACAAACGGTACATTAAGAGTAGCCGACACCGGGAATTATCCGCCCCTTATCTACCTGGATGCATACGGTGAACCCGTGGGCTTTGATGTCGAGATGGTCAGCCGCTTCGCTCAGCATCTGGGGATGAACGTAGAGTTTACCATGATGACCTACGAGTCGATAATCCCCCATGTATTATCGGGCAGGGCTGATATGAGCGGCGCTACTCTGGATGTTACCGCAGAACGCAGCGAAAGTGTACTATTCGGTGATCCAATAGTAATCACGCAGGCTGTGTTAATTGTTATCGGGACCGAGCCTGTCCAAACTAGCGCCGGCAGCTTTACCGAATGGCTGCGATTAGGAATAGAGCGCAACCTCATTACAGACAATCGCTGGAAGCTGATCGTAGACGGGCTTGGTGTAACCATGACCATTGCGTTTCTTGCGCAGATTTTCGGCACTGTATTCGGATGCTTTGTGTGTTACTTACTAACCAGAAAAAATAAAACCGTTAATTTTATTGGCCGCCTTTATTGCGGACTTATTCACGGCACTCCCATAGTCGTTCTTTTAATGATAACTTATTACATAATCTTCGGAAATACGAACATATCAAATGTCCTTGTAGCAGTTGTTGCTTTCACTATGGTTAGAGGCGCTGGAGTAGCACAAACCCTGAAAGGCGCGATTGATACTGTAGACCCAGTCGAGATCGAAGCTGCACGGAGCATTGGCTTTTCTGCCTTTGGAGCCTTTACTGCAGTCACTCTTCCGCAGGCGGTGCGCCGCGCCTTGCCTGGCTACACAAATGGATTTGTAGAACTGGTTAAGGCGACTGCAATTGTTGGTTATATTGCCATCCAGGACTTAACCCGTGCAGGAGACATCATCCGCAGCCGTACTTACGATGCATACTTCCCGCTTATATTGGTAGCGTTGATCTATTTACTTGTTACTTCGATTTGTGTATTGCTTTTCAAGTTCATCGTAAAGAAGATTAACCGGGAGGACAGTTTATGAGTATTATTTCTGTTAAGAATTTATCAAAACGATATGAAAACAATATAATTTTACAGAATGTAAATGCTGATATAGAAAAAGGCGAAGTAATTTCAATAATAGGCCCTTCCGGCACAGGCAAAAGCACCTTCCTTCGTGCATTAAACTATCTTGATCCGCCAACAGACGGGGAAGTGTTTTTTGACAATGAAAAAATAACAAAGAAAAACATTGACTCCATACGTTGTAAAATGGGCATGGTATTCCAAAACTTTGGGCTTTTCAGTCATCTTGATGTAATAAGTAACCTTACCGCAGGCCCAATAAAACTGCTCAAAATGCCAAAAAAGGAAGCCGAAGAAAAGGCGGCGGAGCTTCTTAAAACTGTAGGATTATCCGAACGCGCCCGTTTTCTTCCGCGCCAGCTATCCGGCGGGCAAAAACAGCGTGTGGCAATTGCCCGCTGCCTTGCCATGTCGCCTGAAGTGATACTGTTTGACGAGCCGACCAGTGCACTGGATCCAACCATGGTCAGTGAAGTTATGGCGGTAATGCGAAACCTTGCCAAATCGGGAATGACTATGATAGTTGTTACCCATGAAATGGATTTTGCGCGGGACGTATCCAACCGCGTGTTTTATATGGACGAGGGCGGTATTTATGAAGAAGGCACTCCGAAAGATATTTTTGAAAAACCAAAAAGGGCGAAAACTCAAAGCTTCATTTTCAATATCCGCTCTTTTTCCTATGATGTTAAAAACCGGGATTTTGATTTCGTTGAAATGATGGGCGGTATAGAAAATTTCTGCTTCCGCCATGCAATTGATAAAAAAACAACCAACAAACTGCAGCTGCTGGCTGAAGAACTTATTATTAATATTGTCACGCCCATATACGGCTCTTGCTTTTTGAATATGAGTTTTTCTGAAAAGCTCGGTACTTATGAACTTTGTGTATCTTACATGGGGGAAAAATCAGACGCCCTTGAAGAAACCAATGATGAGCTTGCGGCAAAGCTAGTAAGAAACAGCGCAAAAACTCTGCGTCATGATTACGCTGACGGCAAAAACACGATTACAGCGGGGTTATAACTGGGTTAAACCCGGTTATAACCCATTTATTACTGTAAGCCTTTAACATACTTTGCTTTAATATTCCTGTCATCGGAAAGGTAAACAATGCGCTCAAGCCTATCCTTGATTGAAAGCTCGAAAGGAGAGGCGAGATTTTTATCATCAATAACAAGGGCGTCAAAGTCATAACCGCTCTCAAAAGAACCGGATTTTCCCAATCCTGTCTTTTCAAAAAAAGTGCCGCCGGATACAGTACCCATATAAAAGACTTCTTCAAGGCTAAGGGCTTTTTCGTCATTATTCAATAAAACGCTGCGTAGTTTAGAAACCTGAACAGCATCCGACATTGCCCTGAATATTGAACTATGAGCGCCGCCCGCAATATCACTGCCGAGACCAACCGGTACACCAGCATCAAGAAAACGCCGCACCGGGGCAATACCGGATGACAAATTCATATTTGACTGGGGGCAGTGAACGGCATACACCTGCCGCTCTGCCATCAGAGCGATTTCTTCTTCATCAGACCAGATGCAATGTGCCATCAAGGTCGGCACATCCCTGTTTCCATCAGCACCAAAAAGATCATCATCCCTGTATGCCCCACCGTAAGATGAGCTTTCGGGTCTAAGTTCTCTAACCAGTTCAATTTCCTTGTGGTTTTCCGAAAGGTGAGACTGGACAGGCAGATTGTACTTTTTTTGTAGAACTGCAATACCCTTCATTAACTCATCGCTGCAAGAAGGTATAAAACGCGGAGTGAGTATAGGCTGAGTATTCTGATAGGCTCCATTACATGCAGCCAGCCATTCTTCTGTAGCTGCAATCGAAGATGAAGCTGAATCTTCATGCAGATTCAGGGGGCAGTTCCTGTCCATGTTTATCTTTCCCACCATAGACACAAGGCCGCTTTTTTCCAGATTATCCATGAGGATGCAAGTTGCCTTAGTGTGGAGTGTAGCAAATACTGCCATACGGGTATTTGGGCCGCGTTTAATATTCTCTACAAACTGACTGTAGGCAGTAGCCGCATATTCAGTATCAACGAATTTTGCCTCTTCCACAAAGGCATACGTTTTAAGCCAGTCAAGAAGCTCTGAATCCATGCCAATGCCTCGAATGGCAAATTGTGGCGCATGTATATGCAAATCAACAAGGCCAGGGATAATAAGGCACCGTGAATAATCTACGACTGGAAAAGATTTATAAGACTCAGGCAGTTTTTCGAAAGCCCCTTCGGCTTTCCCGTTTATACAAACAAGATAAGCGTTTTTCAGGGTTGCAAGTGTATCAGGTGATTTGCTCCAGCATAAATCACCTTTCAAAACAAAATTGTTCTTAGTCACTATACTATTATATACCACCCTGACAAAACTATTTTAGAAACCAACTGTGCGTATAACAAACAAAAATGGATACCGCCACAGAGACGGTATCCACAACATGGTTTGCCTCCTATTGATTAACCACTCGGAGAAACCCGGAACGTATATTTTCGGTTCTACGATTATCCACAAGATCGTAATAGGCTGCATAAGTTACGCCACTAACATCACGAGGATTCAGTTCTGTCAACAATATAGCGTATTCCTTTTTGTAGCCTTCGTAACTGCTATCCTCCATAATTCTATACGCCCTCCAATAATCGTATGTCATCGCAGTTTTAGAAGCATCATAACCGCATAAATTCGTATATTTATTATGTCTGTTCAATATACTAATATCATGCTCACCACCGGTAGAATGATACAAAAAATTGGTATATGGCAGCACCCATAAGGATTTGCCCGGTTCTTCCGGATATATCTTTAAGTTTTCGAATAAAAAGTCAGCCAGTTTTTTGTTGTTTTTATTGACAATATTCTTGAACTCTATTACGGCTTCAAATTCGTTGCTGCTAGAATTAGGAATACCAAAATATTTTCCGCCAAATTCAGCTAAGGGCATTAAATTAAGCATTTTATATGCGTTATGAGTCCCATCTGTATCATACCACTGGTAATCCAATCTATTCACCAAAGCTTGCCCACCTCTCGTATGCACATTGTTAGCATGCGTATTATCGGCGTTTCTGAAGGTGACCCCATCGGAGCTAGAGGCGGTGGCACTGGTGGGGTTTGCGCGGATAAGACTGTTGCTGCGAAAAGGATCCATCAACACCCACTGCCTTCCTGTATCGTTGCTAATAATCCAAAAATGCCTGGTTAAACCGTATTCATTAGGCGGGGTTCCCCTCATAACTTCATAGGTCCGATACCACTGACTTTCCTGAATATACTTCTCAATAATCCCCAGTCCGTCTCGACTGTTTTCAAAGCCAAACACTTTTTGGAAGTCATCGCCGATGTTTCTCAGTAAACCTGCCAGGTAATCGTAGGATTCCCTATCTTCGGGGGTACTTATCGTTCCATAAGTATAGTCGGAGATAGCTGCTGCAACCATTATGGCTTTCTGTAATTCCGCTGCAAACGCATTCACGTAAGAGATGTACCCGACAGCGATGTTGTGCTCAAAGGGGGTACGCCCTTTCAGTAATTGGGCGTATGTATCAA
>Ga0099364_10014958_pt1 | contig 10272 bp, 11 predicted proteins | sample TergutTh196P3_FD_73070 | JGI IMG/M metagenome (GOLD analysis project Ga0099364, IMG submission 73070) | Microcerotermes parvus P3 segment gut microbial communities from Pointe-Noire, Republic of the Congo - Th196 P3 | ecosystem: Host-associated > Arthropoda: Insects > Digestive system > Gut ...
ATATAACGCAATTTCCATCTAATTTCATTTCTTCAATTTCATATTTAAGCACACCATCTGTATATATTTCTTCATATAATTTTGAAAGTTCGCTTAATCTACAGTGATATACCTGCCAACCCTCATCAGGTAAATTTATCTCAATATATTCGGCAGCAGGATATTTTTGGGTTATCACATCCATGTCATAATTATTTGATGGTGAAAAATCGCCTATAATATAATCCATACAATCGTCATGCCAATTACAGCCAACGCCCTTTAATATATTATTGGGATATGAACTTCTCATATATTCCCAAAAATCACCTATGGTTTTGTACTGCTGATTGTTTTTACAATCAAAATGAATTTTAATACCGTTAAAAATCATGCAATACCTCCAATAATATAAAGTAGATATATTCAATCTTGAACCCACGCTAATCTGCATAGATTCAATGGTTTTCAATTCGGCAAAGCATCCAAAAACAGGCGAAATCAGGCACACTAGACACAGGCAAGGCACAGATTAACCATATTATTTTTCTCAGTTTCAAAAGCTAAATGAGCATTCTCTCAAATGTAAAACGGCATTTGCCGCAGGTGTAGTATGCCACAGGTTCTCTCCCTTTTTCCTTTAAAGTATCTGAAGCCAGTCACGCCGGGCATACAGGATTCTTTCAATATTGACAGTCATTTCTTTTTCGTCAATTTCAAAAAACGCGATATAGTTCTCAATATTCAGCTTTCGATAGCCCATAAAGGCCAGCCTTTCATCAGTAACCAAAGGACATCTGTGCGGCATTTGGCTTAGGCCGGAAAGGGCTTTTTCAATAGTTTCCATCATATTTAAAGCAGTCATGGGCGCTGACAACTGAGAAGATATATATCGGACAATATCAAGCAAATCATTTTCCGCAGGCTCAGATATATCAGCCTTGTACTGTTCCATCTGCTATCCCTCGCTTTATGTCGGTCATAACATCGGCGAGCGGACGCTTGCGGCCTGCCTTTACAGCCCCCCGTCCTTCGTCAAGCAGACGGTATAGCTCCAGCTTGCCGTTTAACGCTTCGTAAGACTCAACGCTCATGACCACAAGGTCTCCCTGACCGTTTTTCGTAATAAAAACGGGTTCGCGGCAATTGTGACAAAAATTGGAAATATCGTTATAGTTATTGCGCAAATCTGTGCTGGACTTAATATTTGGCATAAGATAACCCCCTTAGAAATCTAAAGATATTATGCCAGAATTTCTTTAGAAAATCAACTGGCAAATCAACTAAATACCAGGTACAACAAGGTGGTGGTTATTCATTTTCATATGGGATTTTGTAGTAGACCTCGTCCCCGGTCAGATACTCGACTGGTTTCACGGTTAGATTGTCGGATTTTTAAGCACATTTTTTGAGATGATGGGCAACATGGGCGCGGAGTTGTTCGCGATGGATCGGGTGCAGGCCGTGGTGTTATTCTTCTCCTGCCAGCTCATGCCATATCTCCTCCGCGCCGTTGGCCAGTTTCACAGTGACATCGCCGAAATCCACCTGTGCCTCACACATGGCATGCAGCCTGTACATCGCCGTGTCGTGGATGGGTTTCGTCATCTCCTTTTTCCGACGGCTCACGTAGTTTATGACCGTTTGCATTCCGACTGCGAGCTGTTTGCTGTGTTCTTTGTCGTTTTTTAGGGGGTGTCGACAATAGGTTGAATCGTGGATTTTTGAGATGATTTTAACTCATTTTTGGCGCGGAGGACGCAGGCAGGCTTTCGCCCGGCAAGGACGACAAGTAAAAAATACGTAAAATCAGCCAAAAAGACACTGGTTTGTTCTATTGTCGACACCCCCTAGTATCTTAAAATTCATCAAAAAGGCAAAAGCGGCAAATTGTGTTTTCAGGCGGACTTTTTCTCTGACGGTTCAAAGAGGCCCGCGTGCCTCAGCGTTTTGCTTAAAATGAAAAACGCGCCCGTGCCTAAAATCCCCGCGCCGCTCACCAGCAGCAGCAAATCGATTTCAACAACATCGGCAAGGGGCCCCCATATAGTCATGCCAACCGGCATGATGATGCTGGAAAGCATCATCATCACCGACATTACCCTGCCCATATATTCCGCGTCGACCTTTACCTGCAACATGCTCATCAAAGGTGCGTTAAAGACGGGCATGGCAACTCCCGCAAGCCCCATGAAGCCCAGATAAAGCGTGAAAATTTCCATCAGCCCGAGCCCGATGACGCTGATTCCGAAAAAAGCGACGGCAAACGCGATGGTATAGCTTTTGTTTTTAAACCCGCCCCATACGCCGATGATTCCGCCTCCCGCCGCCATGCCGAGAAAAAATACAATCTCGATTGCCACAAGCCGCCACGGCTCAGGGCCGAAATCGCGCACCGTTTGCAGCGGCGTTAACACTACAGCGGGTGTTATCAAAAGATTGAACAATACATTCACAATCAAAAGCTTTTTAATAAACGCATGGCTTTTAATATAGCCAAGCCCCAGGGCCATCTCGCGCCATGCGGTTTGCGTTTCGGCAGCTTTTTCTTTCGCGGGGGCTTTAACAAAAAGGAGCAGCATACCGATACCAATCGCCGCCGTTACGACGTCAATATAAAGCACGGCCTGAATTGGAAAAACGGCAATCAAGGCGCCGCCCGCGATGGGCGCGAGCAACCCCGACGCCGACTGGATGGAGCTGCTGATGCCGTTGACCCGCGTCAGGCTTTCAGCCGGCACGATTTCAGGGACAAGGCTATTCACCGCAGGCATCTGTACGCCTTGCCCGAAGCCGCGCGCCGCGGTACAGAGCATAAGAAGCGCGATATATTCAAAGCCAAGGGAAAATAAAACCGCCATCAGCAGCGTTACAACGGCGATTGCCGCGTCAGCGGCGACGATGAGCATCCGTTTGCTGTACCTGTCGGCCCAGACGCCGGCGAAAGGAGAAATCAAAAACATAGGTAATGCCATGGAAACCGACAACAGCATCATCGCGACGCCTGACCGGGCGGTCAGCGTGATATGCCACTGTATCGCGTAATGGACCAGCATAGACCCGAACAGGGTAATACCCTGCCCGATGAGGAAGATTGCCGCGTTCCTTCTCCAATATACTTGTTGCATGTAGATTGCTTTCCTTTCATACATGTGTTCACATACCCTTGATATACAGTTTATGAGGCGCATTGTACACTGTATATCAAGGGTAGCTTACCCCAAAAACAAACCCGGCACAGCTTTAAAGACATACCGGGCCTGAAAAGCAAAAATATCAAGTTAGGTTGCGGCTAATGCTTTTTTCCTGTCCAGCAAAAGATTTACGCACAGGCCGGTCGTTACGAGCAGGCCCCCGATTAGATTTTGGCGCGAGAAAGCGCCTGAAAGCAAAATATCTATGATTATGCCTGAAAACACCTGACCGGCAAATATGATAAGCGTAAGATAAAACGCCGGCACCCTTGCAACCGTCATGTTGCTGAGTATAACCGTGAATACGCCAAGAAGCCCGCCGAAGTATATGTACAGCCGCGGTGACAAGTAAAATTGCGTGAACCCCACCTCGTTTCGCCCTAAAAGAAACAGCGCCAAAACTGTAACAACAAGCCCGATGACATGATTATAAAACGTGCTTATCCGCACGCTTGTGAGGTCTGATATCCTGGCGTTTAATGTGCGGGATACCACAATGCTGACTCCGGCGGCAAAGGCAGCCGGCACAGCCATGATTTCAAAATCGGTTATCATAGACGCGATGCCTGCTAAAATGATAAGCAAGCCGATAATCTTTCGTTTTTTGAAAGGATGGCGGGGCATGCCCATCCATCCGAACTGGTCGACAATCAGACCCGCTGCGCTTTGACCGAACAGGCTCAACGCCAATATCGCGGATACGCTAATCCGGCCAAAGGCCATATTAATCCATACGGTGATCAGCACGCCGATTGCGCCGCCCAGATAAAGATACCATGCGTGAAGCTTTGAAAAGAGCCGCTTTAAATCATAACTGTTGACGACAAAAACGAGGCTTAAGGCAGATCCCGCGATATGTATGATGACCGCTGCCGAATACACGCCGTACTCCTGTGTCAACATCCCGTTAACGGCGACCATAATGGAAACCAGAATCCCCGATAGCAGCGTCAGAAGGTAATACATCTAAGAGCGCCTGTCGCGCATAAGGGCGTCAAAGCTGCGGTCGTATGCGCGTTCCCCGGCGGCTGAAAAGAAACATGCCGGGAATTCACCGCCGCGGGTGTGGTACGCGATGCATTCGCAGCATTTCCCGCGCCGCGGACACGCGTATGTACAGGTGCATTTCATGCTTTTGTTGTTTTCACAAGACATATAAATTCTCCTGTCTTACATATAAATGGATGCTTGTTTTTGGCTTTCCGGTGCACCGTACCGTAGATGCTTGCACATAAATCATCTCATAACATTTTAAAACATTGTACCACAATTTAGCCATAGATACAACTGCGTGCAAGAAGCACATAGACTTGCAGGAACTCGACGGCCCTGGTGCCGTGATCAGCCAACAATTACGATGCCTTTTCTACTGCCGCGCTTCCGGCGCGGGTTAAGGTGCCCTTCTGGCGAGGTGAATTCGCCTGCGGGGAATTGCGGATATGATTTTTGATAGTTTTGTCTTCAGTCTGACTGCCGGAAAAATTCCGGCAGTTTTTTGTTTTAAATATTGACTATAATGTTATGAACTGTTATAATTAACAAAAGATAACATTATGCCTGCGTAAGGAGGGATGCTATGAACTCGGTAAGGCGCGAAAAGGCGCGTGCTTTCGTTGAAAAAAACGGCGTCGTGACGCTTGGGCAGTTAAGCGCCCTTCTGCCGGAGGTCAGCCTGATGACGCTGCACCGCGACTTGGATTTTTTGCAGGAGCAGGGGTTTTTGCAAAAAATCAGAGGCGGCGCGAAATATATCGGGGACGGCGGGAACGAGCCTACGTTTGCGGCGCGCGAAATCGTAAACAAGCGGCAAAAGCTTGTTCTTGCCGAAAAGGCGACCGGGTTTTTAGACGGCGTGAGCAGCATCTTTATAGACGCCGGAACGACCATGATGGCTTTTGCTAAAAGCTTGCCTGACCTGCCGTTTCATGTTGTGACGACAAGCCCAAACATCGCGCTGGAGCTTGCGAAAAAACAGTTTACGTCCATCGAGCTGTGCGGCGGAACCCTCAACAAATCAAATCTTGCGCTTTCAGGTAATCCCGCCGCCCTCATGCTGAAGCGCGTTAACATAGACACCGCGTTTTTGGCGCCTGCCGGCTACAGCGAAAATACCGGGTTTACATGCGGTCACGAAAACGAAGCGAGGATTAAATCCCTGGTGATTGAAAAAGCGAGGCGCACAGTCTTGATGATGGACGCCTCAAAGCTTGAGCGTCTTTTGCCATACACGTTTGCAAAGCTTCAGGACATCGATTATCTAGTTATGGAGCTTTCGCCGGATCAATTGCCTCAAAAGCTGATAGAGCTTTCATTATCCCAAAAAGTTACATTAATATAATCGGAGGAAATCAATATGAAAACAAAAGCGTTACGGTTGTACGGCAAGAAAGATTTGCGGCTTGAGGAGCTTGAGCTGCCACCGGTTAAAAAGGACGAGCTTTTGGTAAAAATAATCGTGGACAGCCTTTGCATGTCAAGCTACAAGGCGGCGTGCCAGGCCGGCGACCATAAGCGCGTTCCGGATGATGTGGCGACAAATCCAACCATCATCGGGCATGAGTTTTGCGGTGAAATCATAAAGGCCGGCGAGAGCATAAAGGATAAATATAAAGCCGGAGATAAATTTTCCATACAGCCTGCGATGAAGGGGACGTATTCCGCCACAGGATACACGTTTGCGCATCTTGGCGGCAACGCGCAATACGGGATTATCCCCGCATGTTACATCGAGCAGGATTGCGTGCTTCATTACGACGGCGACGAGTATTTCAGCGCGGCGCTTGCGGAGCCGCTTTCCTGCGTTATCGGAGCCGTTCACGCAAATTACCACACGACACAGGGCGTATATGTCCATACAATGGACATTAAAAAAGGCGGCAAAATGGCTCTGCTTGCCGGAGCGGGGCCGATGGGCCTTGGGCTGATCGATTATGTTATCCACCGGGACCATAAGCCCTCGCTGCTTGTTGTGACCGATATAGATGATGAGCGGCTTGCCCGCGCAAAGGCGATTCTTCCGGTGGAGGAAGCCGCAAAAAACGGCGTCACGCTGAAATATGTGAACACGAAAACCGAAAACCCCACGGCGCTGCTGATGGAGCTTTCAGGAGGAGGCGGCTTTGACGACGCATTTGTTTTCGCGCCGGTCGCTCCTGTTATTGAACAGGCCGACGCGATTTTAGCGTATGACGGCTGCCTTAACTTTTTCGCGGGCCCCACAGACACCGGATTTAAAGCAAGTTTTAATTTTTATAATGTGCACTACAACGCAACGCACATCGCCGGGACCTCGGGCGGGAACACCGACGACATGCGGGAAGCGCTTTTGATGTCCGGCGAGGGAAAGCTCAATCCCGCTATTTTAGTCACGCACATCGGCGGGCTTGACGCCGCGAAGTACGCCACGCTTAACATGCCCGACATCCCGGGCGGCAAAAAAATGATTTACACGCATATTTCCATGCCGCTTACCGCGATATCCGACTTCGAGGAAAAAGGCAAAACCGATCCGGTGTTCAAGAGGCTCCACGAGATTTGCGCCGCGAACAACGGTTTGTGGAGCGGTGAAGCGGAGAAATATCTGCTTGAAAACGCACCGGCTATATGAAAATATGCATTCCTTTTTCAATGTTAATGATTGCAATTCGCAAAAACAGGTATTGTCCCGGGCAACGAACAATAACTGTTGCCAGGGAACGTGACAGTACCCTGTCTTTAAAGGAGGAAGGGGGATAACAGAATGGGCAGAGAAGAACTGAAAAGTCAAATTGATGAATTAATGCGGCAATATGCTGATGAAGAAATGGATGGAGCCACCTATGCTCAAAAAATGATGGAATTAACCACATCATACCAAGATGAAAATCAAGCGGAAAACTAAACAAGAATAATATATAAATTTGCAAATTAAGCATTATCCACAGTATAACAACACCCGCCTTACCCCGGTAGTAATATTCCGTAATTGCAGAATTTAATTTTTAGGGAGGTAAAACAATGGCAACTGGCGTACTCATGCCCCGGGCGGGGATCTCCGTCGAATCGTGTATCATAACCGAGTGGCTGAAAAAGCCCGGCGACAATATAGCCGCCGGCGATATTTTGTTCAGCTACGAGACCGACAAGGCAAGCTTTGAATGCGAAAGCACCGCCGCCGGAACCTTGCTTGAAATCTTTTTTGAAAACGGCGACGAGGTTCCCGTGCTCATAAACGTATGCGCGGTGGGGAATCCCGGCGAGGACGCGTCCGCGCTTCGCCCTTCGGGCGAAGCGGCGGCCGGAGGCGGCGAAGCCGCCCCGGCGCCGGCGGCGCGAAGCGCCGCCGCGGACGCTCCGGAACCGGAGGCTTCACATGCACCTGCGGCGGTAGCTGCTCAAACAGACCCCGGCGAAATAAAAATTTCCCCGCGCGCGCGAAACCTTGCCGCTTCTCAAAGCGTTGACGCAAGGCTTGCGGCGCCCACCGGGCCTTACGGCCGGGTGATTGAGCGCGACATCCGTAAATTGACGGAGGAGGGTGGCGCGTCCACCGCCGCCGCGTTCGGCGCGGTTTCAGCCGCCGCCCCCGGCTCTTTTACAGGCACCGGAATCGGCGGCAGGATTGGTGTCAACGACCTTGCCGCAGCGCAGGCCGCAGCACCCGTATCCGATGCGCCCGATTACCGCGACGTACCGTTCACCGGAATCCGCAAGGCCATTTCGAGGAGCATGACGGTATCGCTGTCCACAATCCCGCAGCTCACGCATACATTCAGCCTCGACGCAACGGAAATGATGAGCTTTAGGGCGCAGCTCAAAGCGAAAGGCGATAGCCTGGGGCTTCCCAACATCACGCTCAACGACATGATTTTATACGCCGTTTCGCGGCTGCTGCCGAAATACCCGGAGCTCAACGCGCATATGCTTGACGGCAACAATATCCGCTATTTCAAAGACGTGCACCTCGGTATCGCCGTTGATACCGAACGCGGACTGCTTGTACCTGTCCTAAAGCACGCAAACCGCAAAAGCCTGTCACAGATAGCGGTTGAAAGCAAATCTCTTGCCAAAGCGGCGCAAGGCGGCTCCCTGCCCGTAGACGACATGCAGGGCGGAACGTTCACGATTTCCAATCTCGGCGTGTTTGGCGTGGAGAGCTTTACGCCTGTCATCAACCCGCCGCAGACCGGGATTTTAGGCGTGAACAACATCACTAAGCGCCCACGCGAGATAGACGGGGAAATCGGGCTCTACCCGGCAATGGGATTGTCGCTGACATACGACCACCGCGCGATTGACGGCGCACCCGCCTCTCGCTTCGGCAAGGAGCTTTGCGAAAGCCTTGCAAGCTTCCGGCTATTATTGGTTTAGGGGGGAGCACAGCTTGGAACTTTTTGATTTAATCGTAATCGGCGGAGGCCCCGCGGGTTACCTCGCCGGTGAGCGCGCGGGACACGCGGGACTTAAAACCGCGGTCATAGAAAAGCACTCGCTTGGCGGCGTCTGCTTAAACGAGGGCTGTATTCCGTCCAAGGCATTCCTGAATTCCGCGAAGATTTACGAATACGCGCTTCACGGCGAAAAGTACGGCGTTGTGGCGAAGGACGCGTGTATTGACCACAAGAAAGTCGTCGAGCGCAAAAACGGCGTTGTAAAACAGCTTGTATCAGGCGTCGCGGCGACGCTTAAAGCAAATGGCGCAACGGTTATAAAGGGCGAGGCTAAAATTCTCGGTAAAGATGAATCCGGCTTTCTTGTTGAATCGAACGGCGAAAAATACGCGGCGAAAAAGCTGTTGATTGCAAGCGGATCGGTGCCCGTCATCCCGCCGGTTCCCGGCGTGAAAGAGGGCCTTGCGTCCGGATTTGTCATGACAAACCGCGAGATCCTCGACATGACGGAAGTGCCCGAAAAGCTCGTCGTAATCGGCGGCGGAGTAATCGGACTTGAGATGGCAAGCTATTTTAACTCCATCGGTTGTCACGTTACCGTCATCGAGATGCTTGATAAGATCGCGGGCCCCACCGACGGCGAGATTTCAAATATCCTGCTTAAAAATTATAAAAGCAAGGGCGTTGATTTTAAGCTTGGCTGCAAGGTTACGATGATTGACTCCGGCAACGTGATTTTTGATGAAAACGGCAAGCCCGGGTCCGTACCCGCGGACAAAGTGCTGATGAGCATCGGCCGCCGCGCCTTTACCGACGGGCTTGGGCTTGAAACCATCGGCGTGCTGACTGAACGCGGAGCCATCGTGACCGACCATAATATGCGCACGAACATCCCCGGCGTGTATGCCTCCGGCGACGTAAACGGCAAATCCATGCTGGCGCATACGGCGTACCGCGAAAGCGAGGCAGCCTTAAACCACATGCTGGGCAAGCGCGACAATATGCGCTACCACGCCGTTCCGTCCGTCATTTACACAAACCCCGAGGTCGCGGGAGTCGGCGAGACCGGGGAGTCCGCCAGGGAAAAAGGCTTCGACTTTAAGACCGCCACAATCAGCATGAAATATTCGGGGCGGTATTTAGCCGAAGTTGAAAAAGGCGACGGGATTGTAAAGCTTGTCATGGACAAAAAATACAACCGCTTAATCGGCGTGCATATGATTGGCAGCTACGCAAGCGAAATCATCTACGGAGCCGCTATGATGATTGAAACCGAAATGAAAATCGACGACATAAAGGAGATTGTTTTCCCGCACCCGACCGTGTGCGAATTAATACGCGAAGCGTTGTTTTTATTATGAGGAGGTAAAACGAAATGCCAAAAACACAGTTTTTAGACCCGGCTGAGCTTCGAAAGCCCGGCAAAATCGTATTTGAGGACATCCCGGTAAACGCGTATAAAAAGACGATAGCGCAGGAAAAGAAAAGCTATTCAAATGATGATTTCATGCGGATTTTCCGCGATATGACCTATTTGCGGGAATTCGAGACGATGTTAAATTCCATCAAAACCCGGGGCGGATACAACGGCCTTGAGCACACATACCCCGGCCCCGCGCACTTGTCGATAGGTCAGGAGGCCGCCGCCGTCGGACAGGCATACCTTCTCACCAAGGACGACTTTACGTTTGGAAGCCACCGCAGCCACGGCGAAATCCTTGCAAAGGCAT
>Ga0099364_10014959_pt1 | contig 10272 bp, 5 predicted proteins | sample TergutTh196P3_FD_73070 | JGI IMG/M metagenome (GOLD analysis project Ga0099364, IMG submission 73070) | Microcerotermes parvus P3 segment gut microbial communities from Pointe-Noire, Republic of the Congo - Th196 P3 | ecosystem: Host-associated > Arthropoda: Insects > Digestive system > Gut ...
CTGTCCTCAAACACAAACAATCGTATAAAACCAATCAATCAAATCAAAAACTTTATGAAAAACACAATTCACAACATGAAAAAACTTATGGTGTGTTTGATGCTATTTGCCTCTTGGCAAATGATGCAAGCACAAGTAACAACAGGCAGTATGGCAGGCGTTGTACGTGCCACCAACGGCGAGACCTTGCCGGGTGCAACGGTCATTGCCACACACACGCCTTCGGGCACAACCTACGGAACCACAACATCAGTCAGTGGTAACTACAACATTCAAGGTATGCGTGTTGGCGGACCTTATACGCTGCAAGTATCGTTTATGGGCTATGAACCCCGAACCATCGAAAACATCACCGTATCGCTCGGCGATGCTGTGAATGTGAACGTCGCCCTTGGCGAAGGAGCATTGGTGCTTGGCGGAGTAACCGTTGTAGGCGATCGGGGGTCTGCGTTTAGCACGGAACGCACGGGGGCGGCTACTAACATTAGCAATCGCGAAATAACCCGTTTGCCCTCAATAAGTCGCAACCTGACAGAGGTAGCAAAATTATCGCCTTATTCTACAGGTGGTAGTTCCTTTGGTGGTCGCGAAACGTATATGACTAACATCACCGTTGACGGTGCAAACTTCAACAACAATTTTGGTTTGTCAAATAGTTCTATGCCGGGCGTATCAGGCGATCCTATCTCTATGGATGCTATTGAAGAGATGCAGGTCGTTATTGCCCCTTTCGATGTTCGTCAATCGAATTTTACGGGTGCCGGTATCAACGCTATTACCAAAAGTGGTACAAACACTGTAAGCGGTACAGTTTACGGGTTCTTTACCAACCAAGATATGGGGGGTAAAAAAATCAACGGCAATGAAATCAGAGCCACAGAATCAAGCAAACAAATTTATGGTTTTAGTGCAGGTGCTCCCATTATTAAAAATAAATTATTTATTTTCTTGAACGGAGAAATAACCAATGATCTTAGACCTGGTAATACTCTGCTTGCTTCGAGAAATGGTGGTATTTCGGTAGATGATCCGAACATAAGTAATACAGTGAGAGCCGAAGATTTGGAAGCTTTTTCAAACTTTTTGAGAAATAACGGTAAATTTAGCTACGAGACCGGACGTTACGAAGATTGGGGCGGCGACAGGACTTCCAACAACAAAATGTTGGCTCGCCTTGACTGGAACGCACATAAAGACCATAAAGTAACCTTCCGCTATAATTACTCAAAATCTCAGAACGTATCTCGTCCGAGTGCCAGTGGTGATGCGAATCCTGTTATAGGTTCGGGCTTGTCGCGTCACAGCAAAACAAGCGGTATGTCGTTTGAAAACAGCCAATACTTTAACGAAGCCACCTTACACTCTATCACAGGTGAATTGAATAGTCGTTTTTCAAACCAACTGTCGAATAACCTGTTGATAGCTTACACACGTCTTGATCAGCCACGAAGTTCAAACAGTAGCATATTTCCTATGATTGATATCATGCGTGGTGAAGAGTTAGGTAATAACCCATATATGACTGCCGGTTACGAATTGTTTACATACGGAAATCATGTAAAAAACAATACACTTATCATTACCAATAATGCGACTTATCAACATGGTCAACACACCTTTACAGGAGGTTTATCGTTTGAACATCAATATTTTGCAAACGGTTATTTGCGTAATGGAACAGGACATTATCGCTACAAAAATCTGCAAGCATTTATGAATCACGTTAATGGTGTTGGAGATGGTCTACCATGGAATTCCGACTATCATCCGTTGAATTTTGCTTATACCTATCCCATAAATGGATATACAGAGCCGTTTTCTGAGTTGTCTTTTGGTCAGTTTTCAATCTATGGACAAGACGAGTGGGCTGTGCACGACAATTTGAGACTTACATTAGGATTGCGTATGGACATACCGATGTATTTTGATGGTGCACTTGACAATCCGCTAACTCACGGTCTTAAATTCCGTGATGACGAAATGGTGGATTTGGGAAAATGGCCGGATGCTAAAATGTTATGGTCGCCTCGTTTCGGATTCAATTGGGATATCAATGGAGACCGTAGCGTTACTTTGCGAGGAGGTACCGGTATTTTTACAGGTCGCATTCCTTTTGTTTGGTTTACTAATCAACCCGGAAACAGTGGTATGTTGCAATATCTACATGTGGTTAATCAGAATGGTTCAAATTTTCCTTTTGGTGCTGATGAGAGTGAAAGAAGGGCTAACGCTCGAGATCTTTTAGCAAGACTGCCATTTGAATCTGATGTAAGACAATTATTAAGCAATCCGGCTTTAGCGAGTGATTTTCCACAATCTAACGTAGCAGCAGGTCGTTTGGCAGTTATTGATAAAGATTTCAAACTTCCACAAGTGTGGCGTACCAGTTTGGCAACCGATATCAGATTACCTCTCAATATGATGCTCACATTTGAGGCTATCTACAGCAAAGATATCAACGCTATTGCATTTGATAATATCAACATCAAAAATCCGGATAGTGTATTGAGAGAAGGCTCGCTTGAGCGTGATTATTATTTTGCAGGAGCACAACCTTATCTTTCCAATTCTTTTACCGATGTTATCGTCATGCGTAATACAAACAAAGGGCACAGTTTTTCTTTTTCCACACAACTTAAAATGCCCTACTGGAAAGGATTTAGCGGTGATATCGCTTACACCTTTAGTAGAGCAATAGAACTTACCGCTAAAAACGGTTCTGACCCTTATTCGGCTTGGCGTTTCCGTCAATCGCTCAATACTTTGAACGCAGCCGAAGTAGGATTTACCATAAACAATACGCCACATCGCGTTATGGCGTCAGTAAGTTATCACGTTGAATATGCAAAACATTTTGCCACAACAATTAGTTTATTCTATCAAGGACAGACTGGCGAAGCATATTCTTATACTTATGCAGGACGTCCAACCAACGATGGTGGCGTTGGAACCTATCTTGCTTATTTACCTAAAGAACAAAGTGAAGTTATTTGGCAAGAAATAAATGGAGATGGAGGACGCACGAACTGGGAAGCCTACAAATGGTTTGCTGCTAACGACCCATACGTTATGAAAAATTTGGGTAAATATGCCGGTCGTTACGATGCTTATCTGCCTTGGAACAGCCGTTTAGACTTACGTATTGCACAAGACTTCAAAATCAAAATAGGTAATACTGTAAACAGATTGCAATTCACTGCGGATATTCTTAATTTTGCAAACTTGCTTAATTCCAATTGGGGCATCAATAAAGAGTTGCAAACAGCAAATAGAGGCTTTCCTATTTTGAATTTCGTCGGACGTGATCCGGCTACAGGAAAAGCCATCGTATCTATGAACAGAACCACGTCCGGAGGTCCGTTCTATACCTCTGCACACAGAGATCCGGGTAGTCAATCCGCCACTTGGGCAATCCAATTAGGTTTGCGGTATACGTTCTAAAATCATTTTTGATTGATAAGAAAAACCACCCTTTTTTGAAGGGTGGTTTTTTTTTGTACTTGCTTATGTTTACTGCACCGGAAAATCAAAATACGTGTCCGGATGGGGCTCTACGACAAGGGTGTAGTGCCACCATTCCTCATCATACAACTTGAAACCGGCTCGCAGCATGGCATCTATGAGGATGTTGCGGTTGGCGGTCTGCTGAGGGGTGATGAGAGGGGTGCCGTGGTTGGAAACCACTCCGAAAAAATCGAAGGGCGAACCCATGTCAACCTCCCGTCCGGTGAGCATTTCGATGAGGGTGAGGTCGACGGTGCTACCTCGCGAATGTCCGGAACGCTCAGCAATATAGCCTAAGGGAAAAAGGCTGTCTTTGGCGAGGTCGGGGTAGAAATACCGCTTGGTGAGGGTGTCGCCGGCATCTTGTGCCCAACGTACGAAATGATCGACCGCACGTTGAGGTCGGAACGCATCAAAAACCTTGATGGCGTAGCCTTGCGTGCGTAAGTCATCGTTAGCAAGTTTTAGTGCATCTGCCGCCTCTTTAGTGAGGATGGCAACAGGAGCGAGATAACCCTCAACACGCACACCCAGAAAGTTATAGGTGCTGTAATACCGAACTTCCAACACGGCATCAGGAATCACATCGGTGATATAGACGAAACCGGCGGGCAGGGCGGGTTGTAGGGTGGTGGGCTCTTTGCTACAAGCAGTTAGCAGCAGGAGAGCGATGGCGACGAGGTGAAGTTTTTTCATTTATGATTTATGGTTTATGGTTTTCTATTTACTATTTACTATTTACTATTTACTATTTTTGGTTCATGGTTCACGATGGGGCGAAACAATTCATAATTCATAATTCATAATTCATAATTCATCATTCATAAATCATAAATCAAATAACTACATTCTGCACCACCGTTATCGTATTCCCCTCAATCCGCAACATCGCACCGAGAGGAATCGTAAACGGATTCACATCATGCCCCGCACGGACGTTGTAGAGAATGGGTACGTTCACATCTTTTAACACCTCCAAGATCACATTAAGGGAGATATCCGGATCGTCATACTCCCCGGCGGGTAGAATGTCGCCGATGAGTACAGCAGCGACCTCGTCCAACTTGCCGGCGAGTTTGAGTTGCCACATATAGCGGTGCAGTTTGTAGGGTGCCTCCTCCAATTCCTCTATAAAGAGGATTTTACCTTTCATGTTAGGCTCGAATTCGCTACCCATCAACGTGCTGATGAGGGTCATGTTGCCACCCACAACCACGCCTTGTGCCGTCCCGGGGTTGATCACGGAGAACGGTGTGCCGTTGAGGTTTTGGAGTGGGAATTCGGCTCTGGGCGTCATCAACATGTCGAAAAGCATATCGAAAGCCGTGTCCTGTCCGTAGTTGGACGAGAGCATGGGACCGTGAAAGGTGAGCAGTCCGGCGTTCTGAAAGATCGCCGTGTGCATGGCTGTGATATCGCTGTATCCCACGAATATCGGCTTGTTCCGCCGAAGTGCAGCATAGTCGATATTGTGCAGAAGGTGCATCGAGCCGTACCCTCCGCGAAGGCAGAAAATGGCTTTGATGTCGGGGTCTCTCGCCAATTTGTTGAAAGCATCGGCACGCACTTGGTCGCTGCCATCACCAATGCCGTATTGGGTTTCGATGATGATATTGTCGGATATGACCACCTCAAAACCCCTACTCTCCAAAAGCCCCACAGCAAGGTCTAATCTGTCCTGTGTCGCTGTGTTGGCGGGGGCTATGATGGCGACCTTATCACCCGTTTTGAGTGCCGACGGGATGACGGTGCTCAGTTGCTCTTTGGGCTGCTCGAAAGGGCACTCGTGTGGAGGTGGCTCCTTGGTGCAGGCTGTTGCCAGAAGTAGGATGGTGAGTAGGATGGTGAGTATTCTCATAGGTTTTAATTTCGGCGGTGCAAAATTACAACATTAAAATGTATCCTACGTAAAAAGTTTTGTACCCCACGTCAATTTTTGTACTCTGCGTAAAAAGTTTTGTATTCTGCGTCAATTTTTGGGGTGCCCCTGTTGGTATTTCAAAATTTTTTTGTACCTTTGCACCATGTTTAAGATCACAAAACACCCCATCTTAGAAATTCCGGAACCGGATGTAGTCGAGTTTCTGTTTGATGATCAGAAGATTGTCGGACAACGTGGCTACACCATCGCCGCCGCACTGCACCAGGCGGGATTCCCCGTGCATAGCCACAGCATCCAACATCGCGAACGCAGCCTCGAATGCGGCATTGGCAAATGCGGTGCCTGCGAAATGCTTGTGGATGGCGAGATACGAAGGATATGTATCACCAAAGTGGACGATATCAAAGAGGTTCGTGAGATACCGAGCGACTTCTACCCCGAGGGCACACCCCTCCATCCCGAGGAGCAAACGCGTGTGTTCAAGACCTCCGTTGCCATTGTTGGCGCGGGTCCTGCGGGGTTGGCAGTGCGTGAGGAACTGAACAAACACGGCGTACACAATTTGGTGATCGACGCCAACGACAAGATTGGCGGGCAATTCCTGATGCAGACCCACCAATTTTTCTTCTTCGAGAAGGAGATTAAATTCGGTGGTATGCGTGGGTTCGACATAGCGCAAACCCTTGCGGGAGAAAGCCTCGACGGCATTCTACTCAACTCCACCGTGTGGGATTTGCTCGAGGGCAAACGCCTTGCGGTGAAGGACACGGCGACCCAAAAAGTGTTCTATGTGGATGCTGATTTTTTGGTGGTGGCAACGGGTGCAGTACCCTTTATGCCGGCGTTTGAAAACGATGACCTGCCGGGCGTTTACACGGCTGCCGTGGTGCAAAAAATGATGAACAACGAACTCACCCTCTTGGGCAAAAATATCCTCACCGTCGGAGCGGGAAACATCGGCTATCTCACGTCGTACCAAGCGATGCAGGCGGGTGCCAACGTGGTGGCCATCCTCGAGGCACAAAAGCATGAGGGCGGGTTTCCGGTGCAGGCCAACCGTGTGAGGCGATTGGGTATTCCGATTTTCACATCACACCTTCTGCTCAAGGCTATTCCCAACGAAACCAACACGGGTATCACCGGTGCTGTTATCGCCGAATGCAAGGATTTCCGTGCCATTCCGGGAACGGAGAAGGTGATAGAGGGCATTGATGCGATCAATATCTGTACGGGTCTGATGCCCGACGACCCCTTGCTGGTAAAGGGTTTGGACGTGTTTGGTAAGAACTGTTTTGGGGTTGGTGATGCGATCCGAATTGGGGAGGGAACGTCTGCCGTGCTTCGCGGGAAACAGGCGGCATTAGAGGTGTTGCAGGAGATGGACAAGCGTATCGACTACGACGAATACCTCACCATTTCAAAAGAATATATCGATTCGCAGCAGCACCCCACGCGCATTCTCGAATTGCCGCAACTGCCCACCCCTGAACGGATGCAGGCGAAAGGCTTTGTGCTGCTCGACTGCCTCTACGGCTTTGCTTGCAACCCTTGCGCGTTTGCCTGCAAGTATGGCGCTATCACGAAATCCAGTACTAGCACGGTGCCGCGCGTGGACTACGACAAATGCACGGGCTGTATGGATTGCGTGTATCAATGTCCGGGGTTGGCAATCTTTGGCTATAACCTTGCGAAAGACTGGCTATTCCTGCCCATCGAGTATGAGGTAAGCGAGGGTGCGGAGGTGTTTTTGGTGAATAACCAAGGCGAAAATGTGGGTGAAGGTGTGATAGAGAAAATCCTCGAAAAGCCCAATAAGACTAACATTGCACGCGTTCGCTCACTCACCATGCACGGCAGAACCTTGACCGAAGTACGCGGGTTCATCGTGAAAGAGAACTACCCGAAACCCTTGCAGTTTAAGCCTTTCAACGATACCATCGACACCAAAACCTTCATCTGCCACTGCGATGATGTAGAGTTAGAGCCCATCCTGGAGATGATTGGCGACCGCAAATTTATCTCTGTCGATGAGATCAAACACAACACACGAGTGGGTATGGGACCCTGTCGCGGCAAGCGCTGTATCCCACGTCTGAAGCAGGTTTTGAGACCCTTTGGTATTGACCTGATTGGCAAAGCCACACCCCGCGGACCCATGTCGAACCAAGTCACCATGGGCGATCTCTACCCCAAAACCGTTGCACACAACCTGCAACTACCCATCCAACCCAAGGTCATCAAAACGGCTGTATTCATTGCCGGTGGAGGCATTGCAGGCAGTTCGCTGTTCCGCTATTTCGCGGAAGCGGGACAAAAACCCACCATGGCCAACATCGACAGAGGCGGTTCGTGGCGCAACATTGCGGGCGGACGACCGGCTTTCGGACTACCCGAATTAGCCGACATAGGCGCACACAACCTCGAACTTTTCGAGCAACTGCAAGCCAGGCACAACATCGACTTCGCGCGCATCAACTACATCGGTTTCGCACACGATGATGCGTCGTACCAAGCCCTCGACGCTTCGCGCCCCTACTCGGAGGCAGAGATGATTGCACCGAAAGATTTTCAGTCTAAAATATCGACCTACTTCAACCCGAATTTGAAAACCTATCACGCTGCTCTAATCACCAAGAACTGCTGGCAAGCCACGCCGGGCAAGGTGATCGACGCTTTGCGGAAGATCGGCGTAGAGCATTCGGGCGTGGTGTTGGAAGATTGTCAAGTGGTGGATGTGCAGAAAATTGGTAAAGAGTATCGCGTTCTGGTTCGCAGGAATGGCGCGGGTTACGAGGAATACCATACCGAGATTTTTATCAACGCATTGGGTCATAATGCCGATGTGTTTGCACAGAAGTTGGGCTACCAGACAGGGCTGTATCCCGTGAAGCATCAGGCTTTCATCACACGGCGACTGCCGCTGATCGGTCCGAATGGTCGCGCATTGGATATGCTCATCGACCGAAGAAAATACAAAAATTTCTCAGCCGTATATGGCCAACAACTTACGGAGACAGGGCAAATCATAGGGTGTGCCTCACCGCTGATCGATGCCAAAGAGACCGACAAGAGTTTGAAAATCTCCAATCAGGAGTTTCTGGAAATCGTGTCGGAGGTGTTCTGCGATTGGCTCCCGGAGCTCTCCAGCGTAGGGTTTCAGGCGGCTTGGTCGGGGTATTATATCGAACCTCGCTATATCGTTGACCCGGAGTTGGGGCTGTTCATTGGTATGCGTGGGCATGGCTTCATGCTTTGTCAGTATCTCGCAAAACTCTACGTAGACAAGCTCTACGGCAAGCCCGTTCCTGAATATTTTGATGCCTTGAAACTATCAGGTCAAGGCCTTTCAGAGACAGCGTTCAAATAGACGCCGTCACAACACAGTTACACAATTAAAAAAAATTTCAATAACAAAAAAAATTATTATGATGAAAAAAGCCTTTATTTTCATTGGCTTTGCTACGCTCATTGCGTACAGCCATGCCCAGTCTGCGCAGCGCCCTGCTGCCCGCGAGAAAGTGCCTGTCGACAGCATTTTCCGCACACCTGTTTATCTGCAAGAGCCGAGTCCAACCTCGATGACCGTGATGTGGCTCACCCATGTTCCCAGCCACAGTTGGGTGGAATATGGCACCGACACGCTCAACATGAAACGCGCCCACACCTTGGTGGAGGGGATCATCATGGCAAACAACACAATCAACCGCATTGTGTTGAGAAATTTGGAGCCGGGAACGCGCTACTATTATCGGGTGTATTCACGCGAAGTGACGCTGTATATGCCGTACAGAAAGGAGTTTGGCGACACAGCCATCAGCCCGTTGTCCTATTTCACAACGTGGGATAATGCGCAAACCGACTTCACGGCGGTTATCTTCAACGACCTTCACGACCGCTATCTGCTTTTGGATCGGTTGAGTGAACATCTCAAGGATATCCCTTACGATGTCGTGTTTTTCAATGGCGATTGCATTTCTGATGCGCAAACAGAGGCTGCTGCGGTGAGGTCTATTGCAGAGTTCAGTCGCAGGACACGTAGCGACCGCGTTCCGAGCATTTATGTGCGTGGGAACCATGAGGCGCGAGGTGCCTATTCGCTGCACCTGTGGGACCTGTTGGGATTGATGGATGGTCGCCCGTTTGGAGCTTTTAATTTGGGGGATACGCGCTTTGTTCTGCTCGATGCGGGTGAGGACAAACCCGATGACAGTCGCGAGTATTTTGGAATGAACGACTTCTCCTGTTTCCGTGAGGAACAAGCGGAATTTCTCAAAAGAGAGCTTGCCTCCAAAACCTTTCAGTCTGCGGCAAGAAAGGTGCTTATCCATCACATTCCGGCTTACGGTTGGCGTGAGGAGGATGGCAGGTTCAGTCCGGCGCTCCTCTCTTGGGGCGATATCTTGGCTACAGCGCCGTTCGACATTGCACTCAATGCGCATACGCACCGCTATGACTATCATCCCAAAGGCACGCGCCACGGCAACAACTATCCGGTGATGGTTGGAGGTGGCAACAACGAGCAAACCGCGACGGTAGCCATTTTGCGCAAGCAGGGCGATCGGTTGACACTGACTGTTCTTAATGCGGAGGGGGAGACGTTGTTGATGGAGGAGCTGTAGAATTACGAATTTCAAATTACGAATTACGAATGAGGAGCGCATAGCTATTGGCGCAGCCCATTCGTAATTCGTAATTCATAATTCGTAATTGCTACTTAACGTTCGCTAAGGTCAAACACAAAAACTCCCAAAAATTCCCCACACTACCAATATGCACCTTCTCATCCGGAGAGTGCAAATAGAGCAGGGTAGGTCCACAAGAGATCATGTCCCAATGCGGGTAGTTGGCACCCAGGATGCCGCACTCCAATCCGGCGTGAACGGCGC
>Ga0099364_10014960_pt1 | contig 10271 bp, 5 predicted proteins | sample TergutTh196P3_FD_73070 | JGI IMG/M metagenome (GOLD analysis project Ga0099364, IMG submission 73070) | Microcerotermes parvus P3 segment gut microbial communities from Pointe-Noire, Republic of the Congo - Th196 P3 | ecosystem: Host-associated > Arthropoda: Insects > Digestive system > Gut ...
TGCCGCGGAATTTAACTCCCCCCCACCAGCCCGGGGGGTGGGAGCGGACAGCCCGCGCGGCGCTGGCGGGGGCCCTTGCCGCGTGGCTCCGCCCCGCCGCCCTCGTCGGCGTCCCCGCCGCGCCCGCGCTCGCCAGCGATCCCCTGCCGGACGCCGCCGCGGCCCGCGGCTATATGGGCGCGGCCGGGACGGTGGGGCGCATGGCGCGCCTGCTGGACGCGAAGACCCCGGAGGACGCGGGACCGGTCAACCTCTGGCCTTATGTCCAGCGCGGCAACCCCGCCGAGCATGAGATGTTCACCGGAACCGGCGGCAAGCGAAAGGCCGTCATCAGCTTCCTGCACAAGATACAAAACGCCCCCCGCGCGCTGGACGTATTCATCATGACCGGCGCGTCCGGCCAGTGGGTGCGCGAGGATGAGACCTTCGCCGCGCTGTGGCCGCGCTGTCTGCTGGCCCTGCTCCAGCGCGGGCACCGGCTGCACATCGTCATGCCGGAGGCCGAGCTGGGAGAGGCGCTGGCGTCCTGGCTGGCGATGCCGCTGTTCTATACGCCGCGCTGCCGCGTCTACGCGATCCCGTCGCGTATGGCGGATACGCTGGTCGTCGCGCAGGGCTACGCCGCCGTCCTGTCCTACGGCGTCGGGCCGAAGGAGGAGGCCACGTTTCTGTTTTCGGGCGTGCTGGACTCCTCGACCTTCGAGGCGGTGTTCCACCGCTGGCTGAAGGAAGGCTATCCCGTGCTGTTCACCTGTGAGGAAACCGCGCGCTTTGCCGAGCGCCTGTCCGCGCTGGAGGCGCGCTCCGGCTCGTATTATCAAGCGCGCAATACCCTCAGCGCCCTGCACCTGACCGAGGAGGAGCTGGGCGGCCTGCTGGCCGGCGCGGGGATTTCCGACAGCGCGTGTCTGGAACGCCACCGGAGCCGCCGGGAGGCTATGGACATCCTGCTGGCCGGACACGAGTGGGTGGAGGTCGTGCCGCGGCGCATGATCGCGGCGGTGCGCACGGACGGAGTGATGCCGCTGGACGGCGCGGAGCTGGGCCTCGCGCGCGATTTGGCCGTGCCGCGCGCCCTGCTGCGCGGCGTGCTGGAGCGGCTGACGGCGCGGATGCGGGAATGCCCGCGCCTGCACGTGATCCTGCCGGACACCGAGCCGCTGCCGATACAAATTCTGTATAAAGAACGCGCGGGCGCATATTTTAGTTTAGCGCAGCGCCGCGCGGCCCGCGGAACCGCCGCCCGGGAAGGGCAGCCCGCCGCCGCCTACCTCGGCGACCCCGACGGCCTGCGCGCCCTCGGAGAGTGGTTTTCCTCGATGAATTACGACCGGGGAGAGACGATCCGGCAATTGAAGATGGAAAACTGAGATCAAAAAGGAGCGAATGGTATGGGTCAATCCAAAACATTACCCGACGATTATCTGCGGGCGGAAATTTTGTTCAAGCCCGTCTCCGAATGGCTGCGGACCGAGGGGTTTGCCGCCGGAGCGGGGGCGGACGAGCGGGGATACCCCCAGCTGACCCTGGACGGGCGCGTGTATACGCTGGACTCCCCCGCCGCGCTGGCCGGCGCGCGCAAGGCCGCCCGGCGCGCGGTCAATCTGATGTTCATCGGCATGGGCGCCGACATCCTTGACATTGAGACGGTTTATATCCACCCGGACACGCGGCTCGGGCGCGGCACGGTCATCTATCCCTGCACGGTCATCCGCGAGGACGTCCGCGTCGGATCGGACTGCTCCGTGGGGCCGTTTGCCTACCTGCGTCCCGGCACGCGCGTCGGCGACGGCGTGAAGATCGGTGATTTCGTGGAGATCAAGAACTCCACGCTGGGCGCGCGCACACAGGTTTCGCATCTGGCCTATATCGGCGACAGCGACGTGGGCGAGGGCGTCAATTTCGGCTGCGGCGCGGTCACGGTCAACTATGACGGCAAGGGCAAGCACCGCACGGCCATCGGCTCCGGCGCGTTTGTCGGATGCAACACCAATCTGGTCGCGCCCGTTACGGTCGGCGAGTACGGCTACACCGCCGCCGGCTCCACCATCACGCAGGACGTCCCTCCCGGCGCGCTGGGCATCGCGCGGGAGCGGCAGGTCAATAAAGAGGATTGGACGCCTCCGAAAGAGAAGCATTGATGGACTGGATCATTGCCGGCCTTGGCAATCCGGGGGACAAATACGATGAGACCCGCCACAACGCGGGATTTCGGGTGGCGGACGTTCTGGCCGCGCGCTGGGGCGTGAAGCTGAAAAAGCTGAAATTCCAGTCGCTCTGCGCCGACGCGGGGGGAAAGCTGCTGCTCAAGCCGCAGCTGTTTATGAACCGTTCGGGGCAGGCGGTGCGGCAGGCGGCGGATTTCTACAAGCTCCCGCCGGAGCGCGTGCTGATCATATATGACGACGTATCCCTGCCGACGGGCCGCCTGCGCGTCCGCGCGGACGGAAGCGACGGCGGCCACAACGGCGTCCGGGACATCCTCTACCACCTTCAGTCCGACCGTTTCCCGCGCGTGAAGATCGGCGTGGGCGCCAAGGCCCATCCGGAGATGGATCTGGCCGACTGGGTCCTCAGCCCCTTTTCGCCGGACGAGCGAAAACGCATCGCGGACGCCGTCCTCCGCGCCGCCGACGCGGCGGAGACGGTGATCGCTCTGGGCCCGGAGGAGGCCATGAACCGTTTCAACGGGGAGCCGAAGCCGGAAAGCCCGCCCCCGCCCAATACGACAATACCGTAAGAAATATATCCTGACAAAGGGAGTCTGATCCTTGCTCACCGAACCTCTCTCCGCCCTGCCGGAAACGCGGGAAATACTCAGCCGTCTGCGTGACAGGAGCTGCCCTGTCGCCATTGGCGGCCTTTCGCCGGTGCATAAGGCGCATCTGGCGGCCTTTTTGCGCGCCAAGACCGGAAGGCCCGTTCTGCTGCTGTGCCCCGACGAGCTGGAGGCCGCGCGGCTGCGCGGCGACATGGCCGCGCTGGCGGGCGAGGAGGCCCTGCTGCTGCGCGGGCGTGATTTCACCTTCTATCCGGTTGAAACCGTCTCCCGCGAGTGGGAGAGGGAACGCATTCCGGTGCTGAGCCGTATGCTGGAGGACACAGCCGGCCTGGTCGTGGCGTCGGTGGACGCCGTCCTCCAGCGCGCCATCGCGCCGAACGCCCTGCGCGCCGCCGGCGTGACGCTTTCGCCGGGGGCGGCGCTTTCGCCGGACGTCCTGGTGCAAGCCCTGCTGGCGGGGGGCTACCGCCGGTGCGACATCGTGGAGGGCGCGGGCCAGTTCGCGCGGCGCGGCGGGATCGCCGATATCTACCCGGCCTCCGGAGACGGCCCCGTGCGCGTGGAGTTCTTCGGCGACGAGATCGACACGGTCAACGCGATGGATCTGGCCACCCAGCGGCGCGGCGCGCCTCTGGAGCGCGTGACGGTTCTGCCCTGTATGGAGACGCTGGCGCAAACCGCGCCGGGCGGCATCGAGGCCCTGCTGGCGGCCATCCCCCACGCGGAGGACGCCGAACGACTGCGGGAGCAGGGCTATCTGGCGACGATCGACCGCTATATGGCGCTGGTCTCACCGGAGCTGTACACCGCGCTGGACTATCTGCCGCGCAAAACCATCGTTCTGCTCAGCGAGCAGCCCCGCCTGCGCGAGCGGCTGAAAAATCTGATGTGGCAGCGCGCGCAGGATGTCGAGACCCTGCTGGAGCAGGGCATCCTGACGCCCGCCCTGCTGGGAAAAGAGGGAAACCCTCTGATGGGCGGGGACGAAACGGACCTCTGGCGGACGCTGGAGCGGTTTGACGTACTGCATGTAGATACGTTTCTGGCCAACGAATACCCCCTGCGCCCGCACGCGATGCTGAATGTCGCCGCCAAACAGCTGCCGGGCTTCGGCGCGAGCCTGGAAACCGCCGCCGGCGATATCCGCCACTACCTGGACGGCGGCAGCACCGTCGTCGTCCTGGCGGAAAACGCCCACCGCGCCGGCATTCTGGAAGACATGCTCCGCGACAGGGGCATCCCCGCCCAGCAAGTCACAATCGGGGAAGCCCTTCCGGATTCCCTCCTCCCGAAATCCATCGCCTGCATCGCCGTCGGCGCGCTCAGCGCCGGCATGGAATACCCCGCCCTGAAGCTGGCGGTTCTCACCGAGGGGCAGTTCACGCCGGGACGCAGCTCTCCGGTCCGGACGCGCAAGCCCGCGGCCGGGCGGGGACGGGCGGACACGCCGCGCTCCAACCGCAAGCGATTGTCTTCCTACTCGGACCTCGCGCCCGGCGATTGGGTCGTGCATGAACACCACGGCGTGGGACGCTTTGAACGCATCGCCACGCTGGAGGTGGACGGGCTCTCCCGCGACTACATCCAGCTGGGCTACGCGGGCACGGACTGCCTGTATGTGCCGGTCACCCAACTGCATCTGGTCAGCAAGTACATCGGTCAGCACGCCGCCATAGACGACGGCGAGGGCGGCGGGCGCGGCCCGAAGCTCAGCCGGCTCGGCGGCGCGGAGTGGCAGCGCTCCAAGGCCAAAGCCAAGGCCGCCGCCAAGGAGCTGGCCAAGGGGCTGATCGCGCTCTACGCCGAGCGCCAGCGGCGTGTGGGCTTCGCCTTCCCCGGGGACGGCGACTGGCAGATGGCCTTTGAGGAGCGCTTTGAGTACGACGAGACGGCCGACCAGATCCGCAGCGCGCGGGAGATCAAGGAGGATATGGAAAACGCCTCCCCGATGGACCGCCTGCTGTGCGGCGACGTGGGCTTCGGCAAAACCGAGGTGGCCCTGCGCGCCGTGATGAAGTGTATTCTGGGCGGAAAACAGGCGGCGATACTGGTGCCGACGACGGTGCTGGCCCAGCAGCATTTTCTGACCGCCGCGCGGCGTTTCGCGGGCTATCCCGTGCGCGTGGAGGTCATCAGCCGCTTCCGCACCCCGGCGCAGATGAAGGACGTCTTACGCCGCCTGCCGCTGGGACAGGTCGATCTGATCATCGGCACGCACCGCCTGCTGCAAAAGGACGTGCGCTTTAAGAGCCTGGGCCTGCTGATCGTGGACGAGGAGCAGCGCTTCGGCGTCTCGCACAAGGAGCGGCTGAAGGAGATGGCCCGGCAGGTGGACGTGCTGACCTTGACGGCCACCCCCATCCCGCGCACGCTGAACATGGCCCTGTCCGGCATCCGCGACATGAGCGTGCTGGAGGAGGCGCCGCGCGACCGCTATCCGGTGCAGACCTTCGTGCTGGAGCACGACCCCGGCCTGCTGGCCGACGCCATCCGCCGCGAGGTCGGGCGGGGCGGGCAGGCGTATTACCTGCACAACCGCGTTGAAACCATCGACCGCACCGCCGCGCTCCTGCAGGAGGAGCTGGAGGGCGTCAGCGTGGGCGTCGCGCACGGGCAGATGCGCGAGGACGAGCTGGCCGAGGTCATGCGCGCCGTCACCGACGGCGAGATTTCGGTGCTGGTCTGCACGAGCATCATCGAAACCGGAATTGATATCCCGAATGTCAACACGCTGATCATTGAGGACGCGGACCGGCTGGGGCTGGCGCAGCTGCACCAGATCCGGGGGCGCGTGGGGCGTTCCAACCGCCGCGCTTACGCCTACCTGACCTACCGCCGCGACAAGATTCTCAGCGAGGCCGCCACGCGCCGCCTGTCGGCGGTGCGGGAGTTTGCGGAGTTCGGCGCGGGCTTTAAACTGGCCATGCGCGACATGGAGATCCGGGGCGCGGGCAACGTGCTGGGCGCGGAGCAGAGCGGGCACATGATGAGCGTGGGCTATGACATGTACCTCAAACTGCTGGAAGAGGCCGTGCTGGAGGAGCAGGGCGGCGCGCCCCCGGCGGCGGAGTGTACCGCCGATCTGCCCGTCAAGGCCGGCATCGGCAGCGACTATATCGCCCACGCGGGCCTGCGGATGGACTATTACCGCCGCATCGCGGCCATCACGGAGGAGGACGAGGCCTCCGACATGCGCGACGAGCTGATCGACCGCTTCGGCGATCTGCCGGCGGGCGCGGACAACCTCATCCGCATCGCGCGCCTGCGCGCCGAGGCCGCGCGGCTCGGCATCACCGACATCTCCGTGAAGAACGGCCGGCTGGTCTTGAAACTGCACAACCCCGATTTTGCGCGCATTTCCATGCTCTGTGCCGTTCCGGCGTACCGGGGCAAGGTGCTGTTCTCCGCCGGGGACCGCCCCGCGCTGACGGTCAAGGCCCCGCCGGGGGGGATGTCCTCTTCGGGGAGCCCCGCGCTGGACTTCGCGTGGGCGACCGTGGAGCAATTGATGCAGCTGGGCTGAGAGAGGAAATCCGCGGGAGGCCGTCCCGCCGGATAAAACACGGCTTGAAGCCCCGGTATAGATATGCTACACTGGAGATATCCGGATACAACAGCAAGGAGGAACGGCGATGAACGTCCTGGAGGCCCGTTTCGTGCCGGCCCTGTTCGGCCATGATATCAACGTCTACAGCGTCGCGCGCGCGTTCCATGAGATGTACGGGGTGCGTTCCTATGTCTTTTGCAAGGCGGCGGGGGGGCCGTGCCGCGACAGCCGCATCATCGCGGGCCTGACCTGCGACCCGGCGATGGACACGCGGGAGGTTTTTCTGCGGAATACACTGGCTTTTTGCGGGGCGCACAGGGATAAAACCGTCTTCCTGCTGGGGTGCGGCGATAACTATGTGCGCCTGCTCAGCGCGAACCGGGAGAGCTTTCCCGCCCACGCCGTCGCGCCGTATATGGACCTGAACACGCTGGAATCCCTGATTTACAAGGAGAGCTTTTACCGCCTGTGCGAAAAGGCGGGCATCGACCACCCGGCGACCGTGATCCTCCGCGCGGGGGAGCAGAAAACACTGAAACCCCCGTTCGGGCCGCCGTATATCCTCAAGCCCTCCAACGGCGTGACCTACTGGGAGCATCCCTTCCCCGGCCAGCACAAGGTCTTCACGCTGTCCTCCTGGGAGGACACGGTCCGCGCGGCGGACGCCGTGTTCGGCGCGGGGTATGACGACAGCCTGATCCTGCAGGAGTTCATCCCCGGCGACGACAGCCGGATGCGCGTGCTGACCTGCTACAGCGACCGGCGGGCCAAGGTGCGCATGGCGGCGCTGGGCCATGTCCTGCTGGAGGAGCATACGCCGCACGGCATCGGCAACCACGCGGTCATCCTCAACGGCAGCCGGCCGGAGCTGACGGCGTCGCTGACAGGGTTTTTGGAGACGCTGGGGATTTCCGGGTTTTCCAATATGGACATCAAATATGACGCGCGGGACGGGCGGTACAAGCTCTTTGAAATCAACCTGCGCCAGGGCCGCAGCAACTATTACGTCACGGCGGGCGGCGGCAACGTGGCCGCGTGGCTGGTACAGGACTATGTGGACAACGCCCTGCCGCCGGGGCTGGTTGAGATTACGGAGCGCCGCCTGTGGAGCGTTGTGCCGCGCGGCGTGCTGTTCCGCTACATCCACGCGGATTACCACGGGGAAATGAAAGCGCTGATCCGGGAGGGAAAAAGCGTAAACCCGCTCTTCTACGAACGGGATATGTCTCTCAAGCGCCGGGCGCGGCTGATGGTCGGCCTGCGGCGGCAGGGGCGGAATTATCAGCGGCACGGGACCAGAATCGGGCGCTGAGAATGGAGGACGGCACATGAGCGAACGCAAAATCCTGGGTGTGATCGGGGGCATGGGCCCGCTGGCGACGTGCGAGTTCCTGCGGGGGCTGGTCGAGCATACCGCCGCGTCATGCGACCAGGAGCATCTGGATGTCTTGACGTATTCCCACGCCTCTCTGCCGGGGCGCACGGAGGCCCTGCTCGCGGGCGACGCGCGCGCGCTGCTGGACATGCTCGTCGAGGACGCGCAGATGCTCCGGCGCGGGGGCGCGCAGGTGCTGGCCATCCCCTGCAATACCTCGCATGTGTTCTATGATGACATTCAGGCGGCGGCCGGCATCCCCGTCATCCATATCGTGCGCGAGACGGTGCGCTCGCTGGAGCCGGGCGTGACCGCCGCCGTGCTGGCCACCGAGGGAACGGTCCGCTCCGACCTCTACCGGCGCGAGGGCGAGGCGGCGGGCCTGCGGGTGATCTATCCGCCTCCGGAGGTCCAGCGGCGCGTCACGGATATCATTGAGCAGGTCAAGGCGGGCGGGCGGCTGGATACCTGGGCGTTGCGCGCCGCGGCGGAATCCCTGAACGGGGCGTGTGACCGCGTGATTCTGGGCTGTACGGAACTGAGCTGCGCCGCGCGCGGCGGCCCGAGGGAGCCGGTCTTCCTGGACGCGATGGACGTGCTGATCCGCGAGAGCATCCGGCATTGCGGGGGCACGTACCGATAGAAGTTGCTGGAAGAGATCGGGGTGTATAGATGCGCACATTAGGGCAGGCCCTGGAGGCCCTGGAGGCCGCGGGACTGGTGACGGAGAGCCGCGCGGCGGACGGCTCCGCCCCTGTCTCGTCCGTGACCTGCGATTCCCGCCAGGCCGGTCCCGGCGCGCTGTTTGTCTGCAAAGGCGCGGCGTTTCAGCCTGAATATTTGCGGCAGGCCCTGGAGCGCGGCGCGGCCGCGTATGTTTCCGAGGTCTGTTATGACGTTCCCGGCGCGCCGGGGAGGATTCTCGTCTCCGACGTCCGCGCCGCCATGGCGGTGCTGGGGGCGTGGTTTTACCGCGGCGCGCGGGACGCCTTCCGGCTGATCGGCATCACGGGCACGAAGGGCAAGTCCACGGCGGCGTATTTTATCAAGTTTATCCTCGACGACTATCTGGCCGCGGACCGGCGGCCCGAAAGCGCGATCCTGTCGACGCTGGAAACCTACGACGGCCTGCGGCGCGCCCCCGCCGCGCTGACCACGCCGGAGCCGCTGGACTTGCACGCGCACTTTGCCCGCGCGGCGGAGGCGAAGATTCCCTATTTCACGATGGAGGTCTCCAGCCAGGCGCTCAAGACCGGCCGCACGGCCGGCGTGCGCTTTGACGCCGGATGCTTTTTGAACTTCGGGGAAGACCACATCAGCCCCGCCGAGCATCCCGATCTGGAGGATTATTTTCAGTCCAAGCTGAAGCTGCCAGCCCAGTGCGACACCCTGTGCGTCAACCTCGGCACGGCGCGCGCGGACCGTGTGCTGGAGGCCGCGCGCGCGGCCCGGCGCGTGATCACCTTCGGGCTGGACGAGCGGGCCGACGTGTACGGCTACGGCGTGGCCAAGGCCGGGGACGCGCTGCGCTTCCGCGTGCGGACCGCGCGCTTTGACCGCCCCTTTTCGATCACGGTCCCGGGGCTGTTCAACGTGGAAAACGCGCTGGCGGCGATCGCCGTCTGCACCGCGCTGGAGATTCCGGAGCGGCATATTTACATGGGGCTATGCAAGGCCCGCGCCGGCGGGCGCATGGAGGCGTATTCCTCCGCCGACGGACGGGTGACGGCCATTGTCGACTACGCGCACAACGCCATGAGCTTTGAAGCCCTGTTTTCCTCCGTGGCGCGGGAATACCCCGGCCGCGCGGTCACCGCCGTCTTCGGCGCGCCGGGCGGCAAGGCGCACTCGCGCCGGCAAAGCCTCGGCGAAATCGCGGGCCGGTACGCCGGGCGCGTGATCCTGACCGAGGACGACCCCGGCCCGGAGTCCGCGGCCGATATCTGCCGCGAAATCGCCGCGCATGTCGGCGATACCCCCTGCGAAATCATCGAGGACCGCGGCGCGGCCATCGAGGCGGCCATTCTGGGCGCGGAGCCGGACGCCGTCGTGATTATCGCCGGCAAGGGCCATGAGGCGGCGCAGAGGCGCGGGACGGAGCGCGTTCCCTGCCTGTCCGACGCCGCCCGCGCGCGCGGCGCGCTGAAGACCTACAACCGGGAGCGCAGGCTCGACCCCGAGGAGCTGGCGGACACCCTGACCTGTGTCCTGCCGTCCCTGCGCGCCCTGCGCGGGCGGACGGCGGTGGTCGCCCCCGCCGGCGCGGCCCTGGAGGAGGAGACGGCGCTGGACGCGCTGTGCGCCGATATCGCGCTGCTGCGGGCGGCCGGGGCGCGCGTGGCGGTGACGGTGCCTCCGGGGGAGGCGGCGGGGCTGTCGGAGGCCCTGAAACGCCATGAGGAGACCGCCGCGGACGCGGCGGGCGCGGACGCGCGGACGCTGGAACGGATGCTGACTGCAGGCGCGCTTCCGGTGTTGGAAACGCCGGACCCGGCGGCCTTGGCCGCGAGCCTGAAGGCGGATGCGCTGATCTGCCTGCGCGACTCGGCGGGTCTGGTTTTGGACCC
>Ga0099364_10011512_pt2 | contig 10269 bp, 9 predicted proteins | sample TergutTh196P3_FD_73070 | JGI IMG/M metagenome (GOLD analysis project Ga0099364, IMG submission 73070) | Microcerotermes parvus P3 segment gut microbial communities from Pointe-Noire, Republic of the Congo - Th196 P3 | ecosystem: Host-associated > Arthropoda: Insects > Digestive system > Gut ...
ATTCTGACCGGCATACCATGCGCATCCACGGCCATATGTATCTTTGAGTTGAGCCCCCTTTTGTGCGATCCATATCCTGGTTACCGCCTCTGGCTCCCGCAGCGTGCGGGTGGACTTTTATGTGAGAGGCGTCGATCATTAACCATTCATAATCAGGCTCGACAACCAACTGCTCCAGAAGAGACTCCCAGATTCCCTTGTCGCGCCAGCGACAAAAACGACGGTGCGTGTTTTTCCAGTCGCCGAAGTCAGGAGGCAGGTCACGCCATGGAGCACCCGTGCGCAAAATCCAAAATATCGCATTGATAAATAACCGGTTGTCACGAGCTATTCCTCCCCATGCACCTTCTCTGCCTGGGAGATGTGATTTCAAAAGTTCCCAGATTCTGTCAGATATATCATGACGACGATGAGCAAATTCCATTACAAATTCCTCCTATAGTCAATATTTTATGAAGAAAGTTTATCACAAATTATTGCTCGTGACGACACTATCTAGCACCGAAGGGAAAAGTCATTGTTTCCATTAAAGATTCAAATGGGAACTCGTTACCTAATGCAAGATGGCAGCTTGATGGTAAACAACATGGAGGTAACGAGGCAGATTTAGTCACAAACGCCAGTTATACAATTTCAGGCTCTAGACTTGATGGATATAATCGCCCCCAAGATGTTCAAGTGAAAATCCTCAATCAAGGGGGAGTTCGTGAAGTAGAGCTTGTCTATTCAGAAAGCTCCGGTGATAGCGGTGGTGGTGGTTGTTGTAACACAAGCTACAGCATAATCGGGTTGCTACTTGCTGGTTTTGCCGTGTGTAGATATTGGAGGAAGTTCTGAAGATTTAAACTCACAATCCTACTCCACAACCACCAAACACAAAGCCGCTATTCTCTCTTCACCAGCAGAATAGCGGCTTTTTCCTTCTCCTACAGCTTTGTTATAATTTTATGGGGGAACAGTCAGCACAAAGATAAGGAGGTTTCATTTGTGATGTCGGTAATTCAATTTGAGTCTGCCGTCATTGAAGGCAATATGATACGAATTCCTGAAGAATATGTGGATATAATACATCCGGGGACAAAGGTAACAGTGCGCTGTAATAATAACCAAGAGCGTATTAAGAAATGTAGAGCCGAACCAAGAGCTATTTTACCTGGCGATTTCACCGCGTTTATTGATACGAGGGGGTTCAAATTTGACAGAGAAGAAGCCAATAAACGTCGCTAGAGCATTTTTAGATACAAACATTTTTGTTTATCTATATTCCGAGACGGAACTTAATAAATCCGTGCGTGTTTCCTCTGTAATAAGCGCTTATCAGCGTATCGTAAGCACGCAGGTATTGAATGAGTTTTGTAATGTTTGTATTCGCAAAATGAATTACCCAGTCCCATTTGTAAAGAGAGCTATTGAAGAAATATGTGAAATGTGCGAGTTTTTTGAGGTGAATGACTTAACTATCGTAAAAGCTCTTGATGTGCATGAAAAATATAGATATGCTTATTACGACAGCTTAATCATCGCTTCGGCTTTAGAACATGAGTGTCAATACTTGTTATCTGAAGATATGTCTGATGGTCAAGTTATTGAAGAACGACTTACTATCCGAAACATATTTGCGGACGGTTATCTCTCGAAGAACTGAAAACACTCCGCAGTGCCTAATCATCATCGTCGCCGCAGTTTCTATATAAAAAGAAATAACAAAGGAGGATCAGTATAGTTATGGGCAAAAAATTCACTTTTATTGGCGCGGGTTCGCTTGGTTTTACGGCGGGTTTGGTGAGGGATATCCTAAGTTTTGAGGCTTTCCGGGATTGCGAGATCCATTTGACGGATATCCACGAAGGGCGGCTTGCTTACGCTGCGAAGGTCGTGGAAAAACTGATAGCGGCGGGAAAATACTCTGCCACGGTTCATTCCACCACCGACCGCAAAAAGGCCATGGAAGGTGCCGACGGCGTGCTTATAACCATATTGCAGGGCAGCGTGGACGTATGGCGGCACGATATTGAGATACCCAAAAAATACGGGGTGGACATTAACGTGGGCGATACCCGCGGCCCGTCGGGGGTAATGCGTTTTCTGCGCACCGCGCCGGTTATGCTGGACATTATCCGGGACATTGAAGCCCTTTGCCCGAACGCCGTCGTGCTTAATTATACCAATCCGATGGCGATGCTGTGCGGCTATTTGCAAAGAGTAAGCAAGGCGAATATCACCGGCCTGTGCCACAGCGTGCAGGGCACGGCAAATATGCTGGCCGAGTGGATCGGCGCGAAGCCGAGGGAGATTACATACACATGCCTCGGCATAAACCACCAGGCGTTTTATATGGATTTCAAATGGAACGGCAAGGACGCTTACCCCAATATCCGCGACAAGGTGCTGAACGACCCGGCCGTCGCGAAAGCCGAGCCTGTACGCAACGAAATGTTTTTGCAGTTGGGATATTACCCCACGGAATCGTCGGGACATAACTCGGAGTACCTCCCCTGGTTCAGAAAGCGCCCCGATTTGATAGAAAAATATTGCACCCACGGGACTAACTGGAATCCCGGCCTCCACGCTTTTATCCTGAATGAATATCTCGACGCCGAAGCCACATGGGAGTCGCGGTTTGTCGAGCGTCTGGAGGAAACCGAAGAAAATTTGGAGCGGGGCGAGGAATACGCTTCCAATATTTTCAACGCCATATTCGGCGACGGTACGCCCTTCGTCTTTAACGGCAACCTGATAAACAACGGCATCATCAGCAACCTGCCACAGACGGCCTGCGTCGAAGCGCCGGTACTCGCTTCCCCCGCGGGGCTGCAACCTTTCCACGCGGGGCCCATGCCGGACAATCTGGCGATATTGGTAAACCTGTCGGCCGGTATCGAGGAAATGGCGATAAACGCTGCTATCGAAGGCGACCCGTGGAAAGTGTTCCAGGCCAACCTGTTTGACCCGCTTACAGCAAGCGTCCTTTCCATGGCGGAAATAAGGGAAATGACGCAGGAGATGCTTAACAGAAATGAAGCGTTTCTGGGTTACTTTAAGTCGCTGCGGATATAATCAGAAAATTTTTCGATTTTCCGCTGCTATTCCATATGCACGGACGCGGACGCGGAAAAATTTGTTTCCGCGCTCGCCTGAGTTTTGCGGGAGGTTCCAAAAATGGCTGTGGAAGATTTTTTAAATTACGAGGCGGAAGAATATTACAAGACCAGAGGCAGGCTTCTGGGCAGCGGCAAGTGCGGAGGAAAAGCTAAAGGCCTGGCGTTCGCCGACATGGTGTTATCCGATTCCGAGTTTTCGCAGAAGGTCGACCTTCCTCTTCTGAGCCACATTCTCTCAAGCGAGATATTCGAGGATTACCTGCGCCGGAACGGGCTGGAAGCTCTCTACGACGAAGAAGACTGGGAGGCGGTGCAGTCGCGTTTCAGCAACGGCTCGTTTCCCGCCGCCCTGAAAACGGATATGGAGCGCATACTGCGGGACTTCGAAGAGATAGGCAACCCGCCTTTGGTCATCAGGTCCAGCTCACTGATGGAAGACTCAGTAGACTTGGCTTTCGCCGGGAAGTACGACTCGTTCTTTTCGGCTAACATCAGGGATATCGAGTGGCGCATGGCGAAGCTTGAGGAGTGCATTCGCGCCGTGTGGGTTTCGACGTTCAATCCATCAGCCAGAAAATACAGGGAAAAGCACGGCAAATCGCACCGCGACGAATCGATGGCCGTCATAGTGCAATCCATGGTGGGAAAGGACCGGCATAACTTCTACTATCCCAAGCTCGCGGGGACGATTTTCTCACGCATATTCCGGCGGCCGTCGCCGCGCATAAAAAAGGAAGACGGGATGATGTGCATATGTTTCGGCATAGGCACGCGAGCCGTGGATAGGGGAGCGGCCAGGAGCTTCTACCTGACTAACCCCGAACTGCGTCCTTCGGGCAACTCTCCCGAACGAATAGCCGGTTCAAGCCAGGAATTTTTCGACTACATAGATAGAAACGAGGGCGTGATCAAGACAGGCTTTATTAGTGACTGGCTTTCCATGATATCAACCCACCACAAGGACCTCAGCCATTATTTCGAGTTTTATGACGAGGAAAACAAAATGCTGCTGCCCTACAGCGTGTACCATACCACATCCGAAACGCGCCTCCTGGCTTCCTTCCCGGCCTTCCACAAGCGGCAAACTTACCTTTTCGAGCTGGTACACGGCCTTATCAAACTGATGGAAAAGCATCTCAGCCTTCCGGTGGATATGGAGTTCACCTACGACACGTCCAGCCGCGACTTCCACCTTGTTCAGCTTCGCCCCTTGACCCATTTCCAGGAAATGTCCCGCGTGGTTGTGCCGGACGTGCCGCAAGAGCAGGTGATTTTTCGAGGGGACCGCATGGTCAGCAACGGAAGGATCAAAAACGTTCCTTATCTGGTTTACGTCGAACCTCTGAAATACCTGAACGAATGGAACCCACAGAAGGCGGCCGGCGCTGTAAGGACTATAAACGACAAACTAAAAGGGACGAACTACATCCTGGCCGGCCCGGGACGGTGGGGCAGTAGCAACCCTGTCATCGGCGTGCCGATACGGTACGGCGATATACATAACTGCGGGTGTTTGGTGGAACTCAGCGCGCCGCAGTTTGACTTCAACCCCGAGCTGTCCTACGGGTCGCACTTCTTTTTGGACATGGACGCCGACAATATACTCTATTTGCCGGTTTTCGCAGAGCAGAGAAGCAACGTCTACGCGCTGGATTGGCTCGATAACGTGGAATATGAGCTGGGCGAGCATCCGGCGGTGCGTATCTACAGGGGAAATTTTTTCGTCTTCCTCGACGGCGAGAGCGAACACGGATTGGTATATTGGGAAAACGCGGAATAGCCCATGTAAAAATAAAAAAGCCGGGGGCGGTCTTCGCCCTCGGCTGATATATCCTTTGTACGGCCCCGGTCCCCTTGTTACAACCCCAGTCCCCTTGCCTGTTGGGCGCGGGCTACGCGCTCGACAGCGAAGAGAAACGACGCCTGCCGCATGGGGAGGTCTTTTTCTCTGGCGTAGTTCCAGACCTTCTTGAAATTTCTCCTGATGAGATCCACCAGCCTGGTTTCGTACTCCTCTTCGTCCCATGTGAGCCCGCTGAGGTTCTGCGCCCACTCGAAGTACGATCCGATGACCCCGCCGGCGTTCGCCAGAATATCCGGTACGACGACGACGCCATTGTCCTGGAGAATTTTGTCAGCCTCGGGCGTGGTGGGACCATTAGACCCTTCGAAGATATATCGGGCCTGTATCCGCGACGCGTTATTCTCGTTGATGCTGTTTTCGAGCGCCGCGGGGATCAGAACGTCACAGTCGCAGTAGAGCGCGTCGCCGGGATCCCGAATCTCCACGCCGGGAGCCTCGTAGCCGTGCAGCTTGCCCCTGGGAGCGCGGGACGTGTATTTCAACATGTCATCCACGTCGAGCCCGGCGTCGCTGTACCACGTGTTCCGCGAGTTTGTCACCGCTATTATCTTCGCTCCGTGGCGCGCCATGAACGCCGCCGCGTGGGTGCCCACGTTGCCGAAGCCTTGAACAGCCACTCGTATGCCTTCGATGGGGATATTCATGTTTTCCATGCAGGCAAGCACGCAGGTGCCGACGCCGTAGCCGGTGGCTGGGCCGCGGCCGCGCGAGCCGAACAGGAACGGCATTTTACCGGTGAATGTAGCCGGAGACATGCGGTTACGCATCTTACTGACCTGGTCCATGAACCAGACCATCTCCCGCGCGCCCGTGTTGACGTCAGGGGCGGGGATGTCCGTCCATTCGCCGATGAACGGTTCGATGCGCATGACAAAGCTGCGGCAGAGGCGCTCAAGCTCGGTTATAGAGAGCCGCTCTGGAATGACGGCGATGCCGCCTTTACCGCCGCCGTATGGAATGCCCGCGAGCGAGCACTTCCACGTCATCATCATAGCCAGCGCCTCGCACTCGTCGAGGTCTACGTGCGTGTGAAAACGGATACCGCCCTTCGCCGGGCCAAGCGCCGTGTTATGCGCGACTCTGTATCCGCGGAAAATTTCCACGGACCCGTCGTCCATCGTTACAGGCACCGACACTGAAAGTCTTCGTTCCGAGTGCGCGAGAAACTGTGTCACGCCTTCCGGAAGTTCCAGCGCGTCCGCCGCTTCGTAGTAGTTCCGCAAAGCCATCTTGAGAAATACGTTCTGATCTTTCTTACGTCTTTCCATATATTTTATATTCCTTTCTTCTTGGGTTTTAACAATTTGACAGGGTCTTGCCTCAGAAAGGGCGTTTCACTGTTTTATGAGAACTGTTGACGTCCTGGACGATTTGCAAAGGACCTGTACCCCACACCTCGTAAGGTGTTTACCTGCGCTTAAAAGAATAAAGTCGATAAGTATTTCTCGCAATCCCTCCTCGTGATTTTTATAATTTTTACAATTAATAATTGTATCATAATTTTTCCTGAGGAAATGACGCGTAAGGAACGAGTTGCCTGCATTAGACTTGTGCTTTTGTATTTTTTGTTGTAGAGTCATAATAATCAGAGATATTTTATGGAGGGACAAATGAAAAAGTTTTTTGATGAATTTAAGTCATTTGCGCTAAAAGGCAATGTTATGAACCTGGCGGTTGGCGTTATTATCGGAGCAGGCTTCCAAGGAGTTGTTACATCGCTTACAGACAACATACTGTCTCCGATAATCGGACTGTTCGCAGGCGCAAACTTTGACGGGCTGCAAATTGAGCTTTTTGGGGTTATCCTGAAATATGGCGCATTTATTACCACAGTTATCAATTTTATAATTATGGCTTTTGTTGTTTTCCTGATGATAAAAGGAATGAACAAACTTACGGAGCATTCGTCCGAAACACAGGAATCTCCCCCCGCTCGCAAATGCCGGTTTTGCATGACAGAGATCGATTTATCCGCGACACGCTGTCCCGCGTGTACTTCGAATTTATCCTAATACGGAATGTGTTTCCCTTAACTGCTCGCGGATAGCTAATTTTTGCGGACACTTTGATTCACATTCTCCGCATTCCGTGCAGTGTGAAGCATCTTTTCCCGGCATCCACTCGAACTTTCCGATGGTTTTATATTCGGCTCTCGCATAATCGGTTATCTCATAGATCCTATGGTAATTCATAAGCCGGAAGCAGAGGGCGATGTTGACCTCATGAGGGCAGGGCATACAGTATCCGCATTCGGTGCAGTATAAATTCGCAAGTTTTTTGTTTTCCGCTACCGACGCGTTGATTGCTTCTATTTCCTTTTCGGTCAGCGCTTCATTCCTGTCGGCGATAAGACAATTTTCCTCTACCTGCGCCATCGTCGACATTCCCGATAAGGCGCAGTGGACATTAGGATTCGTAAGCACAAACCTTAACGCAAGCTCCGCGTTGGAAGTTATATTTTTTGAAGACAACGCGCGGATTTTTTCCGAGGGTTCGCCCAAACGACCGCCGCCAACCGGACCCATCGCCACTATGCCTAATCCAAGTTCACGCGCTCTCGCAATAGCTTTTTCGTTCGAACGGTCCAATAAATTGTATTGTGCGAGAACCGTTTCAAACTGTCCGGCTTCCGCGATTTTTACCAGGTTTTCGGCGTCGTCATGGAATGAAAATGAAATATGCCGGATAAGCCCTTCTTCTTTTGCTTTTCGGACTTCGGCAAGAGGACCGTTCGGCACTGATATTTTTGATTCATAAGTATCCAGATCTATACCCCACATATGATAAAAATCAATATAATCGGTATCCAATTGCTTTAGCGATTTTTCGAGTCCCCTGCGGCAATCACTTGCGGAGTCGCTCTTAACGGGATATTTCGTCGCGATGCAAACCTTGCCGCGAATGTTTTTCAACGCCCTGCCGACGATTATCTCACTTTCACCATCACAGTAACCGGGGGCGGTATCAAAATAGTTTACGCCAAGTTCATGCGCGCGAAGCATCATTCGCGCGCTTTCTTCATAATCAAATAAAGTTTTCCCTCTCTTGTACTCGGAAGGTAAGCGCATAGCTCCAAAACCCAAAACGGATACTTCGATTCCGGTATTGCCGAATTTTACGTATTGCATGATAGTCCTCCTTAATTTAACGCGGCATAAGCCACGGCGATTTCGGCGGCAAGGCGTGAGTTGTTATACACCAGCCTGATATTGGCTTCCAAACTCCTGCCGTCTGTCAGTTTGCTCACGGCGTCAAGCAGGAACGGAGTTATCTCTTTGCCCGTAATATTCATTTCCGACGCTTTTAGCATCGCGTCGTCGATGGCATCGTCGATTTCCGCTTTTGGCATGGCATATTCGGCCGGTATCGGGTTTCCGATAATAGCGCCGCCTTTAATACCAAGCTCCCATTTAATACGCATCATTTCGGCTATTTCAACCGGGGCGTCGAATCGCAGCGGCGCTTTAAATCCGCTTTCCCGCGTATAAAACGCCGGGAAATCATCCTGGCCGAATGCCGCCGCCGGAACTCCCAAGGTTTCAAGATACTCCAACGTGCGTCCAATATCCAAAATGCTTTTCACTCCTGCTGAAATAACGCAGACGTCTGTCGTTTGCAGCTCTGTCAGGTCTGCGGATATATCCATGGAACTTTCCGCGCCGCGATGCACGCCGCCCACTCCGCCGGTCGCGAAAAAGCGTATGTCCGCGAGAGAGGCCATGATCATAGTCGCGGCGACCGTCGCGGCGCCGTCCATCTTGGACGCGAGTATATAAGCCAGATCGCGGCGCGAACACTTGACAACCTCTTTTGACTTTGCCAAATGCTCTATCTGTTCCCCGGAAAGTCCTATTTTAATACGCCCGCCCAATATCGCGACGGTAGCGGGTATCGCTCCTGCCTCGCGGATTATCTCCTCACAGCGTTTTGCGCACTCAACGTTCGCCGGATACGGCATCCCATGTGAAATAATTGTGGATTCGAGCGCCACAACGGCGCGGTTTTGCTCCAGCGCTACCCGTACCTCTGGTAAAACATCCATATATTTTCCCATTATGCTTTCACTACGTCCATAAAAATTGCATTAATTTTTCAGCGGCGCTAATTGTCAGCGCCGGGCTGACCGGTTCGTCCGCCTTGAGCGTCAGAGCGGCGCATAAGGAGCCGAATCTGGCCTGCGTCAACAGATTACGCCGGGAATAAAGCGCGATTCCGGCGGAAAAAGCGTCGCCCGCGCCGATCACGTTTTTTATTTCGACAGGAACGATCGGTATGAAAAATATATCGTTCCTGTCCGCCGCGCAGACGCCTTCAGCTCCCAATGTGATAAAAACCCGCGCCACGCCGCGTGATAACAGTTCACGGCTGGCGCGCCTTACGCCCTCCTCCGTGTCAAGGGACATTCCGGTAAGGCTCGCGGCCTCCGCGCGGTTGGCTTTTATAATGCTGACATTCGGCAGGAAACGCGCTAAACGCGGCGCTTTGGCGACGGAAACGGTATCAACCAAGACAGGAACGCCGCCTGCCATTGATATGGTCGCCGCAATGGTTTCCTCCGCCATGTTCGCATCCACGATCACCAAATCGGACCGGCCGATAGTTTCTCTGTGCGGCTCAAGCTCGTCGGGTTTAACCGATTCCAAAACCGTCGTGGTGTTAAAACCGGCGTACAGTTCGCCTTCATTATCCAGAGCCGCAATGTAGATGCCTGTTCTCGCGTTCGGGCGGACTATCCACTTTCCCGGATCGATGCCGCAGCCCGCGCACTGTTCCCGCAGAAAACCGCCGAAAGTGTCGTCGCCGATGGCGGTGATGAAATCAACCGCGGCGCCAAGCCGCGAAAGGTTTTCCGCAATATTGCGCGCAACGCCGCCAGGGGCTATGCTGATAAATGCCGGATTGGAACTGCCGTGAATTATTTTAGGTTTGCTTTTTGCGAAAATATCGACAATTGCCGCGCCTATGACTGCGATTCGCATCATTTTAACTCATCACCTTACCCGTATTTTTCAAGTATAAAGCTCCGCGCTGTACTCGCTCTGACACTTGCCAACACAAAAAAACGATACGGCTCATTTCAAGTATATCACAGCCCATAATGCAAGTTGAGTTATAATTGAGCCGGTTTTGGTATATATAAAGGTAGGGTGCGGCGATATGTATTATTTTCTTTCATTGCTGATGGGAATCCTGATTTCCGCCATGATTGCCTTTAACGGCGGGCTTACGGAACGATACGGCGTGTATTCGGCAACGGTCATTATACACGCCATTGGCTTGATTATTATTTCGGTTTTGGCGATC
>Ga0099364_10014961_pt1 | contig 10269 bp, 10 predicted proteins | sample TergutTh196P3_FD_73070 | JGI IMG/M metagenome (GOLD analysis project Ga0099364, IMG submission 73070) | Microcerotermes parvus P3 segment gut microbial communities from Pointe-Noire, Republic of the Congo - Th196 P3 | ecosystem: Host-associated > Arthropoda: Insects > Digestive system > Gut ...
TTAGGTGTGCCGAGCATGGCGTAAATCAAATTAGTACAAACAAACCTATATGACAGGTCAGAAGCATATGATAGACGAATTATGGGAAAACGGACCGGTTTTCGACAATTCAGACGATATTTTCAAACCCGGGTTAGACTCGATACTGTTGGCGAATTTCATAAACGGTAACAAAAAAAAGAACCAAGCAATCATTGATCTTGGATGCGGATCAGGCATAATACCGATAATACTAGCTTGGAACAACCCGACATATAGAGTTGATGGTATTGAAATTCAGTCAAAAGCAGCGCAATTAGCAATTAATAACGCATATCAAAACGCGCTTCATGAGAAAATAACAATCATCAACGCAGACATTCGCGATCATCGCAAGCTAATGAAACCCGGGCAGTACGACATTGTCCTCTCTAACCCGCCATACCGTCAAAAAGGGAGCGGAAAAAGTGCAAAAAACACGAATATAGCATTGTCACGATTTGAGGAGACTTGCACACTATCCGATATATGTGTGGCTGCCGGATATTTTGTTCGCTGGGGAGGATCGCTATATCTCGTTCACTTACCCGAACGTCTGCCTGAGATAATACGCACATTACATGAAAACGGTTTTGAGCCAAAACGCTTGCGTTTCGTTCATCAGATAGTCAAATCGCGTCCAAATCTTATCCTCATCGAGAGTAGGAAAGGCGGTAGACCATCGCTACAAGTGGAACCAATCCTCGTTCTTAAAAACGAAGACGGAAGCGATAGCGCAGAAATGAGAACTGTATATAGAAGATAGGATGAATTCGGAATTCAAGTTTCGCATTTAGTATAACGCACAGATAATACGGTAACATTGTAGGGGCTGGCGTCCTCGACAGCCCATTTGATGCGGATTTCCGCATTGACCGATAGGAGGATACGCTTGGCAGGAAAGCTATATCTTGTTGCAACCCCCATAGGCAATCTCAATGACATATCAGACCGAGCAGCACGGACATTGGAAGAAGTAGACTTCATAGCAGCGGAAGACACAAGAGTCACGCAAAAACTACTTAACCGGTTGGGGATAAAAAAAACACTCATCAGCTATTACAAGCACAATAGCAGACAGAGCGGAGAGTATATTCTCAAACGTCTACTCGATGAGGAAGACTGCGCCCTTGTCACCGATGCCGGGACACCGGGAATTAGTGACCCAGGCGAAGAGGTGGTGAGGCTATGTTCAGACACGGGGATCGAAATACTCACAATCCCCGGACCATGCGCGGCTATATCAGCACTGACTCTCTCCGGTTTGCCAACAGGTCGATTCACTTTTGAAGGATTTTTATCAACTTCGCGAAAGAGCCGTTTCGAACACTTGGAGGAACTAAAAACCGAAAAGCAAACAATGATTTTTTATGAAGCGCCACATAAGCTAAACCGCACACTAAATGATATGCTAACAGTCTTTGGTGATAGATGTATATCATTATCTCGCGAGTTGACAAAAATACACGAAGAGACAATCAGATGTCATATATCTGAGGCTATATCTCACTTTTCCGAAACGCCTCCACGTGGTGAATTTGTCATAATTATTGAAGGAATAACCGATACAACGGCCAACAATGATGATTTTTCGGATGCTTTTGCTATAGCGATTGATTATAGGGATAAAGGGTACTCTGCAAAAGATGCCGCAAAAAAAACATCCGATGAGACAGGCATATCAAAAAATGCTATCTATAAAGCTCTCATATCGGATGTGGAAGTGTGAATCTGATGATTTGCAATCCCCGGAGGATTACCCTCCGGGGATATATCCCTTAATTAATTCGTACAATACAATGATCTTCTATACCGCCGATGCTGACGGTAAGCGTTGCTGCTCGTTCTGTTCCGGAACCGATTATGTTGACTGTCGCTGAAGTACCTTCAGGGTTATCAGCTACAACATCAAAAACGCTCGTATCGCTGCTTGTCCAAATAACCCTCTCATTGATTTCAATACCAACAGGTTCTATCCTGACTCGAAGCGGAATCGGTGGGCTACCCACAGGTGCTGAAAAATCGTTATTCGGTAGACCGGCATATGTGATTTGTATCGATTCAATAACCGGCGTGGGTGTCGGTGTCTCTGTAGGAGTCTCAGATACTTCCTCAGAAGGAATAACTGAGGGTCCTGTCCCGGTTTCTCTGACAGTTCCTAAGTCATCAGGTATCCCATGTGATTCTGTTTCCGTTTCCATGAGATCGAGCTCATCATCTATGCCCGGTTTTGGTGGTGTAGTGAATAGGAGAATTCCGGCTGCGACAACAAGAATAGCCAGAAATAATGCTCCAATGAGCATTTTGCTGCGAGTACTTCCGCCATCTTCCGAATACTTACCGCTTCCGATTCGCCGAGCGCCGCAATAGGGGCAACGGCTTCGAACTCCTGAGTATTGCCGGTCACATCTAGCACATTTTACATCAGAGATAATGCTCATTAATAACCACCCTTTCACAAAGAGTTAATATATAATCATTTTACAGTATAATATTAAATCCGTCAATAACTCTATTGTGACTATTCAAGTCTCAAATAGACACACCCTATTTAACATCAAAAATGCATACTTTTTGTATCGTTAGTGTCAGTGCTTGCGAAAAAAATAAATTGCATCAATCTGATGGCGTTTCAATCAAACCATGTGACAAAAAAGAATCAGTAAGACACTTAAAATCATTAATAGAAAGAGTCTCCCCTCTAATAAGGACATCGAACCCGGCATCAGAAACCAGACGCGATAAAGCATCCTTAGTCGCAACATCGCCAAAAACAGCAAACAACGAATTAACAAGCGTCTTTCTACGTTGAGCAAATGAAGCGCGGACGATCCTAAAAAACACTGATTCACGAAACGGATCAAGAAGCCGAGACTCACGCTTAACAAGCGAGATTACAGAAGAACGGACGTTTGGGCGCGGCAAGAAACACTCTGGTGAAACATCAAAGAGCAAATGCGGAACCGAATAATAGTTCACATAAATTGTAAACGCTCCATATTCAGAAGTGCCCGGATCAGCGCAAATCCGATGCGCAACCTCTTTTTGCAACATGACAGTAATTGTGTCAAAGACATCAGAAGAAATTAACTTAGTTAGCATGGGAGTTGTTATGTTATATGGAAGATTTGCACATACATGGTAGGATAACCCATCACATATATCAGAGATAATATCGTTGACATCCAGTTTCAATACATCTCCCTGAATAACAACAACATTACCACACTCACTGAGCGTATCGTTTAGTATAGGCAATAAACGTCTATCAAGCTCAATTGCAATAACATGACCGGCAACTCGAGACAATTCAAGCGTCAATGCGCCTAAACCGGGACCGATTTCAAGAACAGCGCATGAATCATCAATGCCTGATAAACGAACAATTTTCTCAGTGATATTTCCATCTATTAAGAAATTCTGGCCCATTGACTTTATGGACTTTATACCATATATATCAAGGAGTCTCTTAACAGACGAAACACTGAGACGATTATTATTAGCTAAACCGTACTCTTCCAACGACTCCTCCATATTCATTCAGGGAAATTCAAGAACTCTTCAACGAAATAACGCGGTCTCTTTTTTGTCTCGTTATAAACTCTGCCAATGTATTCACCGACAATCCCTACGGATAGTGTTATAATCCCTCCGATAACCCATATAGAAAACATGACTAATTTCCACCCGAAGACAGGCTCACCATTTGAAACTGATACTATCATCAAAAAGAGAAAAAACGCAGATATTATGAGCAATAATACTCCCAGAATCGTAATCAGTCTGAGCGGTCGCAAACTTAAAGCCGTAATACCGTCAACTGCCAAGGTGAGCATTCTCTTCAGCGGGTACTTGCTCTTCCCTGCCTTGCGAACACCTCTGGTATATTCAATGATCGAGGTCTTATATCCAAGCATCGGAATAATGCCGCGTATGAATAATCTTTGCTCGCCATATTGCGACAAGGCTTCTAGTGATCGCGAATCCATAAGTCGATAATCAGCATGATCGGGGATAATGTCACAACCAAGTGACATAAGGATTTTATAATAACAACGTGCAGAGGCGCGTTTAAAAAATTTATCGCTGGCACGGTTTGTGCGAACTCCATAAACAATAGCGTTTCCTTTAGCATACTCACTGAGCATATCATCGATAGCATTAATGTCATCCTGTAGGTCAGCATCAATAGATATGACGACATCAGCCTTATCTTTGACGGACATCAACCCTGCATATAGCGCATTTTGGTGTCCTGCATTACAGCTGAGTTTTATCCCCGCAATATTATTACAATGGCTTGAAAGACTCTTGATAATATCCCAAGTCGAATCTTTCGATCCATCATCAACAAACACTATCATGCTATCGGCAGATATGGTGCCCTCGTTTACTAAATACTCGATTTTATCAGCAAGACGTTGTGCTGTATGGTTGAGAATTTCTTCTTCGTTATAACAGGGCACAACTACATACAAAGTATCGCTCAAAAGAACCCTCCCAAAAGATCATGCAACTAGTATACGCATTGAAATGTAAATATGCAATCATTTTACACTTGAAAGTGTGAAAAGCATATGTTATGATATAAAAACAGCATAGATTATCACGGAGGTAATGAGATATGAGCCTAAATAACTTCAATGACATTAACGATATGCACATTGACGTATTAAGAGAAATTGCAAATATCGGATCCGGAAACGCAGCATCATCCCTATCACGAATGCTCGACCACCCGGTAAACATCTCTATACCATACATTGGTATAAAAGGCTTCAACGAAGCATACGATGCTCTCGGTGGAGCAGACGCTATCATGGTCGGAACGCTATTATTCCTATCAGTAGGACTGCAAGGAATGATGATGTTCCTACTCCCTGTCGAAGTCGTATGCGACTTGGTAAATATGCTGATGTACACTGACATTAAGGACTACTCCGAAATTGATGAAGTAGGCATATCTGCGATCGATGAAATATCAAACATAATGTCAGCATCATTCGTAGGAGCAATCGCAGAAATGTCAGAGCTGACAATCGACATATCACCACCGGAAGCAACACTCGATATGCTTGGATCGATTATGAGTGTCCCATCTATATATTTCGCAAAAATGAGCGATTCCCTGCTATTAATTCAAAGCAATCTCGAAATAGCAGGCAAAACAACAAAAGCAAGTGTACTCCTACTCCCGGATATGCCATCCCTCGAAAAACTTATGAAAAGCCTCGGGATTGAAACATAAATATCGATAATAACCCTATTTAGCAATATGAAAAAGCCGGTGGAATTACCCATCGGCTTTCACAGTATATGACTTGTATGGAATCTCTATTTACTGCTATTATTCATTGAAGGTTCGCTTTAAGCTCCAAAATAGTAATGAGTAATCAACCATCAACATTGGGAATAGCGCTAAACCCGCGTTCCAGTTCTTCATCAGAAGGGATAGTATCAGTCATTGTCCCCTCATTATACTGCATATACGCAGCAAGGTCGAAATAACCGGTTCCCGACAATCCAAAGAGAATCGTCTTCTCTTCTCCTGACTCTTTGCACTTTAGCGCCTCATCAATAGTCGCACGAATAGCATGAGCAGATTCAGGAGCCGGTAGCGTACCCTCGCACCGTGCGAACAGAGTCGCTGCATCAAAAACCTCAGTCTGCGCAACAGCACGGGCTTCATCGATATACCCATCATGGTAAAGCTGTGACAGAATAGGGCTCATGCCATGGAAACGTAAACCCCCCGCATGATTTGATGATGGGATATAAGTTGCGCCAATCGTATACATCTTAGCCAGAGGTGTAACCATACCGGTATCACAGAAGTCATAAGCAAACTTGCCTCGCGTTAAAGAAGGGCAAGATGCCGGTTCAACGGCTATGAAATATGGCGATGACTTACCTTCTAGTTTATCCATCATAAATGCAGACATCAAACCTCCGAGATTTGAACCGCCGCCTGCGCAACCAATAATCATATCTGGATATTCATCAATGATTTCAAACGCGCGCTTGGTCTCAAGGCCGATTATTGACTGATGCAGCAAGACTTGATTTAGTACACTGCCTAAGACATACCTGTAACCTTCAGTAGTAACTGCGACTTCAACAGCTTCTGAAATCGCTGTACCCAAGCTGCCGTTTGAGTCCGGATTGCTTTCGAGCATCTTTCGGCCAACTTGCGTTGTACTAGATGGCGACGGTGTAACGGATGCGCCATAAGTCTCCATGACAGCTTTTCTATATGGTTTCTGCTGTGCAGAAATCTTTACCATGAAAACTTTTAGATCAAGTCCGAAGTAACCACAAGCCATCGAAAGTGCAGTTCCCCATTGTCCCGCTCCCGTCTCGGTAGTTACGCCTTTGAGTCCCTGCTCTTTCGCATAATATGCTTGCGCGATAGCAGAGTTTAGTTTATGGCTTCCTGATGTGTTACCGCCCTCATATTTGTAGTAGATTTTTGCAGGAGTTTGTAATGCTTCTTCCAAACAGTATGCGCGAACTAATGGTGATGGTCTGTACATCATGTAGAAATCGCGAATTGCTTTTGGAATCTCGATAAATCTGTCTGTGTCGTTGAGTTCTTGCTTTACAAGCTCTTCGCAAAATACGGGAGACAGTTCTTCTGCTGTCATGGGTTTTAGCGTCCCGGGATGTAGAATTGGCCTATGGTCTGTCTTCATGTCGGCGCGGATATTGTACCATGCGCGTGGGATTTCTTCCTCCGGGAGATAGATTTTGTACGGTATGTTTTTTGCTGACATTTTTGGTTTCCCCTTTCATGAGACAGAAAAATACCCCTGTCTCTACAATATAATTGCAGGGACAAGAGCTAATACTCCTGCGGTGCCACCCGGCTTGACGTTTAATAACGCCCACTCGTCGCGCACTTCATGCGCCGGCCTTTTTTAACGAAGAGCCATCTCCGTCTCCCATACTAAGCTAAATGCTTTTCAGGTCGCCCTCCCAAGCCCATTCACCAACATTCTCGTACCGCATTTCCACCATCAGCGGCTCTCTAAACCGGATAAACGCAGATTACTCACTCTCGGTCATCAGTTTACTAAAACTCATTATACATAAAAAACTCCCCCTGTCAAGTATAATTTTAAATTTATGCATATTGACAAATTTGTTATTTCCACATATAATCATATTGCTCCTGGAAAACGCTATTTATGCCGCCGTGGTGGAACAGGTAGACACAAGGGACTTAAAATCCCTCGATAGAAATATCATACCGGTTCGATTCCGGTCGGCGGCACCAAAAATCCTTTGCAATCGCAATGATTGCGAAGTTTTTTATAGCTGTGTATTTCCAAACGAAGCAGCAGGAGGACCACTGTGGATTCAGCGATTACGACAATAATCATAGTATGCCTAATGATGCTGCTATTCATAACAGAATGGCTACCAATCGCAGCAACATCCATACTAGCATGTCTTGCATTAGCTGTATTCGGAGTAGTACCAATAACAACAGCTTTTTCCGGTTTTGGAAATGACATGCTATTTCTAATAGCAGGAATGATTATAATAGGTAATGCACTAATTGAAACAGGAGTAGCGCAATTACTGGGAAAAAAAATAATCTCAATCGTAGGAACAAATGAATGGAGCTTCGATCTGGCGCTAATCGCAGTTACGACGATAGTATCTCTCTTTATAAGCAACACAGCAACACTGGCAATCATGCTTCCAATCGCTACATCAGCCATCAACGAATCCGGTGGCAAATTGCTCAAAAAAAACACATACATGATGCTGGGAATAGCAACAGTAGTAACAGGAGGACTGACCCTCATAGGCTCCACCCCGCAGCTCATAGCACATAGTCTGCTATCAGAAAGCGGATATGGAACGATAAGCTTTTTCGAGATTAGCAAAATTGGATTACCGGTTTTCATTATTATGATTATCTACTTCCGCACAATAGGCAGAAAACTACAACAGAAATTCTTTACATTTGAAGAACAAAGCACAAACACAACAGGAATCGATAGCATATCGCACAAAAAAGAAAACACTAAGCATACAAAAAAAGACATCGCGCAAATGTACATATCTGTCGCAGCATTGATATTTTGTATCGTCGGATTTATCACGGGACTATGGAGCATGGGCATCGTAGCAATGCTTGGAGCCGTTATATGCATTGCGGCGGGATGCATATCACAAAAGATACTGTTTGAGAAAATGGATTGGACAACCATAATTATCATGGCTTGCTCTTTTAGCCTTAGTGCCGCGCTTGACCAAAGCGGAGCCGGAAGGCTGATAGCACAGAGCGTTGTCAATTTACTCGGATATGACGTATCACCTATTATCCTATGTGCGGCACTCTCTTTCGTTGCTATGCTGCTGACAAACTTCATGTCAAGCACAGCTACAGCAGCATTACTCGTGCCAATTGCTGCTCTTGTAGCGATTGAACTCGATCTCAATGTCAAAAGTGTTGTGATAGCTACTGCTGTTGCAATAAACTTAGGATTCACAACACCTATATCAACGCCGCCGATAACTATGACGCTATCCGGCGGCTATAGGTTTAAGGATTATATAGTTGTGGGAGGCTGTTTAAACCTTCTCTCGTATATCTTGATTGTTATACTGTTACCGATTATATACAGATTCGTGTGATTTCCGGTTACAGGTCGCCCCTATGTCATCTATTCAAATCCATTCCATACAGGCACTCCGGTATAAATCTTTGCACCCTCTTCTCCGCGAGTAACTCGGATCGCACCGGCAGCCAAAGCTTCGAGTTCAAGTTCTCCGGGGATGACAACAACCTCGGCAATCCAATCGATATATTCCGTAACCTTGTGGGTGAACACTCTATTATTTGCGATACCACCGGTCAGAATAATCGCATCGACATTTCCTCTCAAAGACACTGCCATAGCACCGGCGTATTTTGCACATTGATAAACCATCCCATCAAGCACATATCCGGCATACTTGTCACCATCATTCACGAGCTTTATTACATCGCGGATGTCGGAAGTGCCAAAATGATCTGCAAGTCCCCCATATTTATTGAGCTTGTCAATAAGCTCATTTTTGTTGTAATCTCCGCTAAAAGCAAGATCGATTATCTTAGTAAATGGCATATCGCCTGCGCGTGTGCTTGCCATCGGACCCGATCCTTTAATGATATTGTTCGAGTCAATCATCCTGCCATGTTCATGAGCTGTAATCGATGCTCCTCCTCCAATGTGGCAGATTATGAGGTTAACTTCATTGTAATCAATATTTCGCGATTTGCAAAATCGTAGAGCTATTTCTTTTTGGTTTAATGCATGGATATGACTCTCTCGCTCAATGCCTTTGAGCCCGGTTACACGAGCAATATCGATGAATTCATCTACATCCGGTGGATTTACGACATATGCAGGTTTATTATATCTGTCAGCGAATTTTTTTGCAATTTGTGAGGCAAGCTGTGCGGGGTGCGGTCCGTCTGACATAGGTATGGACGCGTGTTTAACTAACAGGTCGGATATCAGATAGACGCCGCTGGTTACAGACACCAATCCTCCGCCGCGAGCAGAATATACATCCACATCCTCCATAGCGTAACCATTGTCCATCATCGCTTGTTCAACCATTGATGTGCGATATTCCAACTGGTCTTGTATTCTCAGAAATGGTTTTAGATCATTCGGGCTATGTTGAATCGAAACGCTAAATATTTCATTATTGTCAGCAAATAGTGCTATTTTCGTTGATGTTGATCCGGGATTTATTGCAAGCACCATTATCGTAGCATTTTTGTCCATTTTTGCATTCTCATTTTTCATTTGTCCAAGGCTCCTAAGACCGTTCCCAGTGCAATCGAATAGTATTTATCTGAAGCGGAAGCGCTGCGTGACGTTAAAATTATAGGTACCTTTGCGCCAAGCACAGCCCCTGCTGTTGGTGATGCGGCAAAACCCGTTAGGCACTTAACAAGAATATTACCCGAAACAAACTCAGGAACTACCAGCAAATCTGCATCGCCGGAAACGGGGCTTTCATACCCTTTTACTTGCGCTGCGCTTATATCGGTAGCAAGATCAAATGTTATCGGACCTTCAACCACGCAGTTAGAAATCTCACCAGCGATGTTCATCTTCTTGAGTTCATAAGCATCGACTGTTTCGGGCATCATTGAACTGACTCTTTCCAGAGCCGCCAGTACAGCAACTTTTGGTTTTTCAACTCCAAGTTTTTTAAGCATCTTGACAGAGTTCTCAATGA
>Ga0099364_10014963_pt1 | contig 10269 bp, 7 predicted proteins | sample TergutTh196P3_FD_73070 | JGI IMG/M metagenome (GOLD analysis project Ga0099364, IMG submission 73070) | Microcerotermes parvus P3 segment gut microbial communities from Pointe-Noire, Republic of the Congo - Th196 P3 | ecosystem: Host-associated > Arthropoda: Insects > Digestive system > Gut ...
TATCACCTCAAGCGAGTCGTAGGCGCTGGAATTATAAACTATCGGCAGGCGCAGCCCTTCGGCAACGGCAAGCCGCAGCGCCCGGATAATGTGCGGGACAATGTGCGTGGGCGTGACCAGGTTGATGTTGTGGCAACCCGCGCTTTGAAGCTCCAGCATTATGTCGGCAAGTTCAGCGTGGCTGGTCTGGTTTCCGTCGCCGTGGTGGTTTATCTCCCAGTTCTGGCAGTACGCGCATAGCAGGTTGCAGTGGGAGAAAAAGATTGTTCCCGACCCATGCCGGCCCACAAGCGGCGCTTCTTCGCCAAAATGTGGGCCGTATGAGGCAACCTTGAAGGTGTCGGCGCAGCCGCAGGCGCCCTTTTCGCCCGCCAGACGGTTTACGCCGCATTGGCGCGGGCAAAGGCTGCAATGCTCAAAAAGCTTCCAAAGCTCCAGTGCGCGTGCCTCGAGCTCGCCGCTATGCTCCAGATCGAGAATCAATATTCCACTACATTTGTCCAGCGCTGCAAAAACTCTTTTTCTTCCGGTTTGTTTTTGGAGAGCTGGCTTGCTGCGACTATTGCCATCCATTTCTGCACATACTGTTGCGCCGTGTCGCTTTTGCGGCAGAACATCTTGAGGTACTTCTCCCCGCGTTCGCCCTCGCCGTTTATGTGAAATATCATGTACGAACGAGCCGCGTCCGCGCTTGCGTTGCCGGTGGTGGCGTGCGCCCAGTCGATGACGTAAGCTTCGTCGGACGGCGTGATCATGACGTTGCTCAGGCAGAAGTCGCCATGACAAAGCTTGGAATGGCGCGGCAGGCTGTTGAGGCGCGTATGAAGCTCGTAGCGCGCGGTAGCGCCTAAGCCGCATTTGCTTATATGGGCGTGCATCTTGTCTGTGTTGTGGCGAAGCTTGAAGGCGGTAAAGTTGTGCATTTCAAGCTGAATGTCAACGAGGCGCTCCAGGCAGGCGTCAAGAGATGACGGATTTTCCTTCACCATCTGCGAAAGAGTTTTCCCCTCAATAAACTCGGTCGTGATGGCCCACCTGTTGTTGATCTTCTGCACATTTACGAGCTTGGGGATTTTAAAGCCGGTTTCTTCCACTATGGCGTTGTTATGCGCCTCGTTCATCACGTCGGCGCCGGAATAGCCTTCAACGAAAAGTTTTACAAGCAGATTTCCATCGCGGTAAACGGTCTTTGTCGGGCGTGTAACAATGATGTTATCCGGTGTCGGATTCATTTTCGCCGCTCCTTATTTCCCGTGGTAGGCATTGAGGTAAAGCTGTTTTAACTCGGAGATTAAAGGTTGTCTCGGATTGGCCCCCGTGCATTGATCGTCGTAAGCCTGCTCCACCATGGTGTCAAGTTTTTCCAGGAAAACCTTTTCGTCGATACCGTAGGCGGCAATGTTCTTTTTAATTCCGACTTTGGCCTTCAGGTCTTCAATGGCCGCAATCAGGTTTTGCAGCTTTTCTTCGTCGGTGCTTCCCCCTAGTTTCAGGTGATCGGCAATTTGGGCGTAACGCGCCAGCGCCTTTGGGTGATCGTACTGGGAAAACAGCCCCATTTTTATCGGAGCCTCAGAGGCATTGAAGCGGATCACCTCGTTTATCATCAAGGCGTTTGCGACTCCGTGCGGCAGGTTAAAAGACGCGCCCAGTTTATGCGCCAGAGAGTGGCATATGCCAAGGAAAGCGTTGGCAAAGGCCATGCCCGCCATTGTCGCCGCGTCCGCCATTTTTTCACGCGCCGCTGGGTCGGCCGCGCCTTTTTCGTAGGCAATCGGCAGATATTTAAAAGTGATCGCCAGCGCGCCAAGAGCCAGGCTGTCCGTATAATCCGACGCCAGCATGGATGCGTAAGCCTCCAGCGCGTGGGAGACGGCGTCGATGCCCGAGGCCGCGGTCAGCTCCTTAGGCGCGTCCATCATCATATCGGCGTCGATTATGGCCATGCTCGGCATAAGCTCGTAATCGGCAATCGGGTATTTGATGCCTGTTGTTTCGTCGGTTATGACGGCAAAAGGCGTTACCTCGGAGCCGGTGCCGGCTGTTGTGGGCACGGCGATGAAACAGGCTTTGCCTCCCATCTTCGGGAAGGGATATATCCTTTGGGTGATGTTTGCAAACCGGGCGGCCATGTCTTCGAAATCGGCATCCGGGTGTTCGTACAGCACCCACATGATCTTGGCCGCGTCCATTGCCGAGCCGCCGCCAAAGGCGATAATGCAATCGGGCTGGAAGGCTCTCATGGCCGCCGCGCCTTCTTTGGCGCAGGCAAGCGTCGGGTCCGGGGCTACGTCGAAGAACACAGAATGTGTAATGCCCATTTCTTCTAGTTTGTTTGTGATGACTTTGGAATTGCCGTTTTTAAACAGGAAATTATCCGTAACGACGAAAACTTTTTTCTTGTCCGAAATATCGTTGAGGGCGACAGGCAGACACCCTTTTTTGATGTAGACCTTTGGCGGGGTCCGAAACCACAACATGTTCTGCCTCCTCTCGGCGACCACCTTGGTGTTTATCAGGTGTTTTACTCCCACGTTCTCGGAGACGGAGTTTCCGCCCCATGAACCGCAGCCCAGCGTAAGCGACGGGGCAAGCTTGAAGTTGAAAAGGCCGCCGACGCCTCCCAGTGAGGAAGGAGAGTTGACGAGGATTCGCCCCGTTTTCATATGGCTCTGGAACTTTTCAAGTTTTTCTTTTTCCGAAGTGGTGTTGACGTAAAGGGCTGATGTGTGGCCGTAACCGCCCTGTTCGATCAACTTTATAGCTTTTGTGACGGCTTCATCAAAATCCCGCGCCTGGTACATCGCCAGCACGGGGGATAATTTTTCATGCGCGAATTCCTCGGAAAGCTCGAGGCTTTCAACCTCGCCGATAAGGATTTTTGCGTTTTCCGGCGCTTTAACGCCGGCCATTTCAGCTATTTTGACGGCTGACTGACCGACTATGCTGCCGTTCAATGCGCCGTTGACGATGATGGTCTTTCGGACTTTTTCAATTTCGTCTTTTTTGAGGAAATAGCAGCCGCGCCGCGCGAATTCCTGTTTGACCTGCTTGTACACCTTCTCTAAAACTATGACGGACTGCTCCGAGCAGCAGATCATGCCGTTGTCGAATGTTTTGGAAAGTATGACCGAATTGACGGCAAGTGGAATGTCGGCGGAGTCGTCAATTATCGCGGGAGTATTGCCCGCCCCAACGCCGATGGCCGGTTTTCCGGACATGTAGGCCGCTTTGACCATGCCTGGCCCGCCTGTCGCCAAGGTAAGATCCGAGCCGGACATGACGGCGCGGGTCAGATCAAGAGAAGGAACATCTATCCAGGCGATTATGCCTTCGGGCGCCCCGGCTCCCAAGGCTGCTTCCAGAATTATTTTCGACGCGGCTATTGTGCTTTTTTTCGCTCTTGGGTGAGGGCTGATTACAACGCCGTTTCGGGTCTTCAACGCCAGAAGCGTTTTGAAGATGGCGGTGGATGTTGGGTTGGTGGTGGGAATGACCGCCGCCAGCACGCCGATGGGTTCCGCTATCGTTTTCGTTCCAAAAGCGGGGTCTTCCTTGATGACCCCGCAGGTTTTTGCGTTTTTGTACGCGTTGTATATGTACTCGGACGCGAACAGATTTTTGATTACCTTATCCTCTAAAACTCCCATGCCTGTTTCTTCTACGGCCAGGCGCGCCAGGGGAAACTTTGCGCGGCTTGCGGCCAAAGCAGCCGCGAAAAATATCTTGTCGACTTGCTCCTGCGAGTACACGGCGAAAATTCGTTGGGCCGCCCGCACTTCTTCGAGTTTTTTCTGTAGCGCCTCCACGCTGTCCACAAGGAAATCGGACGCGGTTTTAGCGTTTGCCTCGCGCATGCTCTTCATGAAAATAACCTCCTCATTCTGATTCAAACGTTAGCAAGACGCTGCTACCCATAAAACTGCGTTACTGGTTCAGTCTGTCAAGGAGCGTTTTCAACTCGTGCGCCATCCTAGAAAGCTCGTGCACCGCTTTGGAAGATTCATCCATTCCGGCGGCGGTTTCACCCGCTATGCGGTTTATGTCATCCACGGATTTGTTGATTTCTTCCGAAGTGGCGGCCTGTTCTTCCGCCGCCGCGGCTATGCTGTTGATCAGGCTCGAATTGGTGTTCACCAACTGCAGGATTTCTCCCAGTGCTTTCTCAGAAACGGAGGCCAGCTTCGTCGCGTTGGCGACTTCGTTTGCCGCGTTGCCTACCCGCTCGATGTTGATGGTTGTCGCCGACTGAATGCCCTTTATGCTGGTTCCCACTTCCGTAGTGGCGTTTACGGTCTTTTCCGCCAGCTTGCGTACTTCATCGGCGACTACCGCGAAACCGCGCCCCGCTTCGCCCGCGCGGGCCGCTTCAATGGCGGCATTTAAGGCCAGCAGGTTGGTTTGGTCCGCGATATCCGAAATCATGTTCATCACGCTGCTGATGGATTCAGCCTGGGCGCCAAGCTGCTGCATGTTCTTTTCCAGCTCTTCAGCCACGCTGTTTACCTGGCCGATGGCCGACATGACCTGGCGTACAAGATCCGCGCCTTCTTCAGCCTTGGAGCGTGTGGATTCGGCCTGCTGGTTGGCATCGCCCGCGTTGCGTGCGACCTCCATGACTGTGGAGTTCATTTCCTCCATCGCCGCGGCTGTGGAAGTAGCCCGGCTGCGCTGAACATCCGCGCCGTGTTTGACCTGTTCGACCTGGGCGGAAAGCTCTTCGGAGGCCGAGGCCACGGAGTTGGAAATTTCCTGGGCCTTGTTTGCCACTTCTATGATGGTGCGCTGGGTGCTTTTGATAGCCGTAAGATCCGTTATTACCTGAAGCACGGCAGCCAGTTTGCCTGCCTTGTCCAGCATAGGTAATGCCGTATAGGTGATGTCGTAGCGTTTGCCACGCGGATGCGCCGCGGTCTCCGCTGTCGCCGGCCGCAGGGTGTTTGCGGCTTTATGCAGGGCGCATTCGGGCGTGTTGAAATCTTCCCGGGCCATGACCTCGCCGCAGGTTTTGCCGATGGTGTTGTCGCCCGCGATGGCTTTGCCCGCGTCATTAATGAAAATCAAGCGAAGGTTTTGATCCATCATAATAACGGGGGACGCCAGCGCGTTGAGGATGAGCTGGTAGCGGCTCAGCATGGCGTTGGTGCCGTCAACCAGCCTGGCAAAATCTCCAGAGAACTGTGAAGCATTGCCCATTATCTCGATTTTGCCGTAAACCAGCTCTTCTTCAAGTCGACGATATTCGGCAATGATCGCATTAAGCGACTGCGGTATGGCCCGCAACGAGTGCGCGAGCACGCCGATCTCGTCTTTGCGATTCTCATCCACGTCCAAAACGCCGTCCAGATGCCCGGCGGCGACCTCTGAGGCAAAGGCGGCGCTTCGGTTGATAATGCTGACTATGGGGCGCACTATCAGAAGCAACACGACGACGCCCAAAATGATGGATATTACGACAATCAGGATGGAGCTCCTGGTCAGTTGGTTCAACTCGGCAAAGATATCTTCCTTTTCAGACTGGACCACCACGGTCATGCCGGAGAAATCATCTTTGGCGTGATAAGCAAAGCATTCCTTGCCTTCGTTATTTTTGAACTCGATTGGCCCGTCCTTTTCCTCGGCCATGGTTTTAAGGGATGGAGTGGCTGGCAGATCATCCTTGAACAGCCAGTTCTCGTTCTTGTGCGCGACAATCTGTCCTTTATTGTCAATGGCGTAGGCATAACCTCTCTCGCCCACCCGGACGGGCGCAATCACTGTATCAAAATAGTGGGACAGGGAGACGTTTGCGTTGATCACGCCCACAACCTTGTCCTGTATAGTGATCGGGGCGGAGATAATAATCATGCCTTTGTTGGTGATTCGGGATATGAGAGGCGCTGAGACAAACGTTTGATTTTGCGAGGCAACCATAAAATAATCCCTTGTTTTGAAATTCGATCCGATTACCTCAGTGTTTGACGAAGCGATTATGTCTCCGTTCATGTTGAAGACATTTACCCTATCGATGTCGTTGTAAAATTTCACCCGGCGATCCAGCCATCCCGACAGGGCAAGCCCTCTTGCCTTGTCCTGGATGTCGCCGGAAAAAAACTCCGCTATATGCTGTTCATTTCCTATAAGTTCGACTGTGTTTTTGGTTGACTCCAACACGTTGTTAGTCATGCGCTGAAGGGACGCGGCTTCTCCGCGCAAATTGTCCTCGACAGCTTTCAGCAGGCTTGCCGCGGATTGCTTGTAAGAAATATACCCCGCGACGCTCATAAGAACAGCCAGGAGAGAAATAATTGGGAGTGATAATTTCCATTGAAATTTCATAGGGCGCCTCCGAAGAACGGGTATTAAGTCACGCTAAAAACATGAGAAAGTTCTAAGCGTGCCAAGTGTTTGAAACTTTGGCGTCGGCCATCATCTCCTCAAAAGTGGCGGCACATTCCACCATAGCCGCAATACGTTTAAAATGTAATATCTTACTCTGAATGGCCGTCATTTGAAATTGAGCGTCTTATAACGGGTTTGGGTGTGCGAAAGCAAGGACATCGCGGTTCTCGCCGACCCGCTCCTCGGGCACGCCTTGTTCGACCTCCATGTCTCACCGTTTACCCCAGTTGCGCTTTAAATTGGTGGGGCGGCTACTCCTTGCTCCCGACATCCATGTCTCCCGCCGCGGACCAGAGCACCCTTCGGAGAGGGCCGGTCTCGAACTACGCGATATCCGTTTTGTCGTCCGTCGCAACGTAAGGCGGCAATCTTGTGTTCTCCCTGATGTGCGTGTTTATCTCTCCACGCAGGGGATCTGGGATAAAAAATCGCCGGATCAATTCCTTTTTCCCTCCACATTTTCGCCACAATTATCCAATATTTCTATATCCATCATTTTGGAAGTCACTCGCTAAAGCAAGCCCCAGATAAAGGGGAAAACTAAAAAAACCGCGAGAGCCAAAAAGGAGTAGCCGGATGCGATTCAATCAAACAATTTACATAGTTGATCATCAGGCCGGAAAGATTGTCCGCAAAGAAAACCCTTATTCGGACATCCCGCGGCGGTTTCCTTGTTTGAAATCACATAAACTGTCGTTTATGCCCGGACAGCTTTTTGGAAGTGCCTTTGAGAAGCCCTATATTGAAGCAATGGAAAGGAGTTTCGGATGATCGGAGCGCGCAAAATTGTATTGGCGGCGGCCATTATGATGTCGGGCTGCATGATGGTCGGACCGGATTATGTGAAACCGGAGTTGCCGATGCCGACTGCATGGAGCCGGACGGGTTCCGTTGACGATTCAATAGCGCCTTACCAGGCCAGGGATCTTTGCCTGTGGTGGGAACGGCTGGGCGACCCTGTTCTGACCGGCCTGATCTAGCAGGCTATAAAAGACGGCACGGATTTGCGCGCTGCGCATGCAAGGTTGAATGAAGCGCGCGCCCGCGCGGGGCTGGCTGGAGCGCAGATATTTCCCGCCATTACGGCTTCCGGAAGCGGCAGCCGGTCAAGAGGAAGCGAAAGAACCGGATCGGGAAACACGCGCACATATTACAGCGTCGGTTTTGACGCCTCGTGGGAGCTGGATATCTTCGGCGGAATCCGCAGGGGAATTGAAGCGGCCCATGCGGATCTGGAAGGCGCCGAAGCCGGCTTATACGCCACGCGGGTGTCGCTTGCCGCGGAGGTGGCGCTCAATTATGTGTCGGCGCGTTCTTACATGGAGCGGCTGGATATCGCGGTAAAAAACCTGGAAAGCCAGACTGAGACGCGTCAGCTTACCGAATGGCGCAACCAGGCGGGGCTTGCTTCCGTTCTCGATGTGGAGCAGGCTCGCGGCAACCTGGAACAGACGCGGTCAAGAATCCCGGCTCTTCGCATTGGCCAGGCCGAAGCTGAAAACCGGCTGGCCGTCCTTTTGGGACAGGCGCCGGGGACGGTTCATGAAATGCTGTCCGCCGAAGCGCCGGTTCCTAAGGTTCCCGACGAGATCGCGGTAGGCATTCCCGCCCAGGCGCTTGGGAACCGGCCGGATGTTCGCGTCGCTGAACGCAGACTGGCGGCGGAAACCGCCCGGGTGGGGCAGGCCGTAGCCGCCAGATATCCCGGTTTTTCGCTGAATGCTTCCCTGGGTATGGAGGCGCTTACGCTTGGGGCGCTTGACGGCGGAAAAGCTTTGAGTCGAAGCGTTGTGGGAAGAGTGTTCGCTACTATTTTCGACGCCGGGCGTCTTCGCCGCCAGGTGGAAATCCGGGACGCGATACAGGAGCAGGCGCTGATCGCGTATGAGGCATCTGTGCTTGTCGCGCTGGAGGAGGTTGAAAACGCCCTTGTTTCGCTTTCAGAAAACAGAAACCAGCAGGCCGCGCTGGAATCCGCCGTTGAAGCGGCGCGCAACGCGGCAGTGCTTGCCCGGCATCGTTATACCGCCGGCATGATCGATTTCCAGACCGTGCTTGATACGGAGCGCACCCAATTCACAGTGGAAGAAAGCCTTGCGATTGCAAAGGCCAACGGCGCGTCGTCGCTTGTCCGACTCTACAAGGCGCTTGGCGGAGGCTGGCCGTCGGACGTTTACGCGGCGGAAGAAAGCGCAGGCAATGGAAATGATGATGAGGAAAGAATGACGGAGGTGGAGCATGAGTAAGCAAAATAGCGCCGGGACGCGTGACATCGCCGCTATTCTTGGCAGCGCAAAGTCTGCCGGTTTCTACGGTTTTCCGCAGTACGGCAAGTGGATCGTGGGAGCGGTAATCATCGTCCTGCTGATTGTGGGCTTTGTTTTACTGAAGCCGGGCAGCAAATCGCAGGGACCGCAATATCGAACTGAAAAGGTTACCAAGGGGGATCTGATGGTGACAGTGTCGGCGACAGGCAAGCTTCAGCCGACAAACCAGGTGGATGTCGGAAGCGAGATATCCGGAACTATAAGGACCGTGCTTGTGGAGGATAACGACCGCGTGCAAAAGGGGCAGGTCTTGGCGCGGCTGGATCCTTCCGTGCTGGAACAGCGGGTTCTCAAATCGCAGGCGGCTCTTTTGGCGGCAAAAGCCTCGGTTATGCAGGCGCAGGCAACCGCGGAAGAAGCGCGAGCGGACCTGGCCAGGCTGCAACAGGTGGCCGAATTAAGCGGCGGGAAGGTTCCGTCTAAAACAGAGCTTGACGCCGCCGCCGCCGCTCTCAAAAGGGCGGAAGCTACGGAGGCCGGCGCCATCGCCGCGGTGGGGCAGGCGGAAGCAACTCTCAAATCGGACGAGACCGACCTGTCCAAGTCGATTATCCGGTCGCCGATCGACGGCATAATTCTGTCACGCAAGATCGAACCCGGACAAACCGTTGCGGCTTCGCTGTCGGCGCCTATCCTGTTCACCATCGCCGAGAACCTGTCGCAGATGGAGCTGGAGGTTCATGTTGACGAGGCGGATGTTGGAATGGTCAACGAAGGGCAAAGTGCGACGTTTGGCGTAAACGCCTGGCCCAACCGTAAATATTCGGCAAAGGTAAAGCGGCTGGCGTATGGATCAAGGCTGGAAGAAAACGTGGTGACTTACCCGGCGCTTCTTACGGTGAATAATTCCGACCTGTCGTTGCGTCCTGGAATGACGGCTACGGCGGACATCGTTACAGCGGATTTGAAGGATGCGTTATTGGTGCCCAACGCCGCGTTGAGATTCAATCCATCGGAACAAAGCCAGGGGGCCAGAAGGCAGGAAAGCGGCAGCTTTGTAAGTAGCCTGATGCCGCGTATGCCCAGGCAGACAAAGGAAGCGCGCGTTACTGACAAGAAGGGAAGAGAGCAGAACGTATACGTGCTGAAGCAGGGCGTTCCAACCGTGGTGCCGTTGATCGTGGGCGTGACCAACGGGCGCCTGACCGAGGTGATCTCCGGCGACATTGACGAGGAAAGCCTGGTGATCGTGGAAGGCGGCAGGCCATGACGACTTTGGAATCGTCCGGAGGCCCGATTATCGAGATGTCCGGAGTGACCAAGACATACGGCACAGGGACGGTCGCTTTCCAGGCGTTGCGCGGGATCAATTTCTCTGTGGAGGCAGGGGATTTCGTTGCGGTAATGGGTCCAAGCGGATCAGGCAAATCAACAGTGATGAACATCCTTGGCTGCCTCGATGTTCCGACCACCGGAAGCTATACGTTTCGCGGCGTTCATATTGAACGCCTGACAAGGAAGGAGCGGGCGCTGATCCGGCGGCATTACCTGGGTTTTGTTTTCCAGGGCTTTAACCTTTTGGCGCGAACTTCGGCGCGGGAAAACGTGGAGCTGCCGCTTC
>Ga0099364_10014964_pt1 | contig 10269 bp, 9 predicted proteins | sample TergutTh196P3_FD_73070 | JGI IMG/M metagenome (GOLD analysis project Ga0099364, IMG submission 73070) | Microcerotermes parvus P3 segment gut microbial communities from Pointe-Noire, Republic of the Congo - Th196 P3 | ecosystem: Host-associated > Arthropoda: Insects > Digestive system > Gut ...
TTGCGAATAGTATAGAAACCACATTCATTCTGGTAACCTACATGTTAGGCGTTGGTTTTAACGACATCCAGTTTCAACGCACGATTTTCACATCCCATTCCCTCAAAATTTAATAAATGTGTAAGGTAACACGTCCCAACTTTGGTCAGTAAACCACATTAACCATTTAAAGCCTAGCTGTTAGTATATGTACCGCCAGATTTAACACTAAATCTCCGCATCTGTCCAAACGGTGCGTCTGAAAGTTACGTACAACTGTTACAACCAACAACCACTATTTCCCTATACAACACTTACTCACTGGTATTTCTGACAGAAGCATAATGTGTTCTCTGTGAGGTACGAAATGGATCTATATGTGTAATGTACAGCAGTTTTAATCTTCAAATAGTTAAGCTGTAGATCTCGTGCTGTGATGTAGGTCAACTTCAAACGATAATAACTTTTCCATTTAGAGATGGGAAAATTGCAACACCTAAAACAGGGAAGGCGACGACAAGGCCGCCAAAGGCCATAAACGGAATAATACCACACTATATCAAGACTAAAATAATTCTAACAATGTGTGTAGCAAATGGATGAAACGGTCCGAAAGGAAAACACAGTTAGGAGGTGTCACGCTCCAGATGTCCAATCCCCTGTAGAATTCTGTCTTTGATTTCAGAAGAGTTGACACATAAGAAGTATAGACTTGTTTCAATTACCAACTTAATGCACAATTCCTTTATTCTCTAACAATACATATGTTACATTATAGTCCTCGACATGTTTCGAGCATTACAATGCTCGAAATATGTCGAGGACTATAATGTAACATATACATTGTTATAGAATAAAGGAATTGTGCATTAAATTGGTAATTGAAACAAGTCTATACTATGATGCACGGTCGAAAAAACATAGAAATTTGAAGAAAATCTAGTTTATGCCAGTCCTTCGAAATAGCTGAAGGTAGAGGGAACGAACACCACTGCTCCTGTAATATAATATTTATTAACGAATATAATAAGCAGACTGAACTAGAATATTTCTGCAGCTAACCACCCGCCACCCTCTAGCGCCGGGAATTAAAATAAGTACAGTCATACCTCTAAGGCGTGCACAGAGAAAAAAATTTTCCTTTTACTTGTATTATTATATTGCTGTTTTTATGTTCGTTTAACATTTTCGGTGGTTCTCATGCGTCGCTTCTCTCACTGCAGAAGTCAGTTTCTGCTGCTCTAATGCACGAGAACACGCTTACTGTTGACAAACTGATAGTTGTTTAGTTGGTCACGAATCCGTGATATTCGCTTAATGCTGATAATGGTCGTCTGCATAAGTTTTGCGACGATCGCCGCAGAAATTTTATTAAGGATAGGCCTCAGCAGAGGAAGAAGTTCAGGCGGTAAAAAAGGCGGCGGGCAGCTTTTATTTATAGCGCTGGCTCTCGCGCTGTACTTGTACGGATATCTTGTTGCTCCGCTTATAAAATTAGCGGTATCAAGAACCAGAGAGTTTCAGGCAGACGCTACCGCGGCGCTTTTGACCAGAAATCCGGAAGGGATTGCCAATGCGTTAAGAAAGATATCCGGAAATTCCGTTGTGCAAACGCTTAAAAGCAGAGAAACTATGGCGGCAATGTGCATTGAAACGCCTTTGGCTTTGGATAAACGCGGCTCGTTCTTTTCAAAATTTTCCGGACTGTTCGCGACTCATCCGCCTATCGAAGAAAGAATAAAAGCCCTTATGGCAATGGACGGACACAGAAGCTGAACGGCAGGTAAAAGATAAAATATAAAATGTTAACGGCAAAAAGTTTTTTAGGCGTTTGCCGTGTCGGCATTATATCGGCGCTTGAATTTTTTTAAAAAAAATGTATAATTAGTACATTCGGCTCAAAAAATAATACCTTTTGAGCAGTTCAAATTAATACTAAAACAAATTAGTTCCGACGTAGCGAAATGGGCCGCCGTGCGAAGAATAATGAGCACGTGTCTGGCGGCGGGCGCGAGATGTGAGCGCCCCGGAGGAGTTTACTCCACCATTGAAATGTAAAATAAAGTTCTCTTTGGCGGTAGAAGTTTTGACCTAACAATAAAATAAATTAGTTCCGACGTAGCTCAATGGTGGAGCAATCGGCTGTTAACCGATCGGTTGCTGGTTCGAGCCCAGCCGTCGGAGTTGTCTGAGAAAATACTTAATCCTGCTTAACAAACAGGATTTTTTTAATTCCGGCGGAGCGAAATGGGCCGCAGTGCGACGAATAAGGAGCACGGGTTTGCGGCGGGCGCGAGATGTGAGCTCCCCGGAGGAGCAATCGGCTGTTAACCGATCGGTTGCTGGTTCGAGCCCAGCCGTCGGAGTTGTCTTGAACTCCAGGCCTTTTAGCAATTTTGCTGAAGGGCTTTTTGTATGCAAAATCAATCTGTTTTTCTTTCGCAAAAAAGTTCGAGCCGACAAAATTCAAAAGTTGTCTTTTCTGCTCATAATTTCAAAGCGAAAGAGTGCCGGAAATGAACAACTCTTCAAAATCGCGGTTAATTATAAAGCCGAGGCAGTTGCAGGGGAAAATATTACAATAAAGACATATGAAACGGAAAATATTTTTTGGCATATTCTCACAAGGGATTCTGGCGGGAAAGAACTTTCAGCAGCGTATACGGCCTGGAAATAAAAAGTTTTACGGTTGACGAGTCATAAAAAGCAGAACAGTTTTGAAAAACTGTTCTGCTTTTTATTTGCTAATATTTTTCTAAAATTACTTTGCCGTCATTGCAACTTTTTTTTGCAAAAGCTCCCATTTCGCGTCAACTTCTTTTTGAATCTGTTCAAGAATGCCTTCGCTTCCCGGTTTGAAAAGATGGCTGAATCTTCCCTGGGGTTTTAAGAATTCCGCTACCGGCTTCTTTTCTTTCGGCATTACGTTTATTTTGTAAACGCCGTTTTCAACTTCGTACGCAGGCCATATGCAGGTTTCAACGGCAAGCCTGTTAAGAGACATCGTATCTTCCGGTTTATATGCCCAGCCCAGCCTGCAAGGCGTTAAAATATTTATAAAAGAAGGACCGTCAACCGCCAAAGCTTTCTGAACTTTTGTTATATAGTCATTCCAGTTGCCGACATAAGCCTGCGCAACATAAGGAATGTCGTGGGCTGCCATTATTTCGGTCAAATCTTTTCTTGTCTGCTGCTTCCCGTGAATTGATTTTCCCGCGGGAGCGGTTGTCGTATGCGCGCCTCTCGGAGTCGCGCCGGAACGCTGTATGCCGGTGTTCATGTATGCTTCATTGTTGTAGCATATGTAAAGCATTCTGTGCCCGCGCTCCATAGCGCCGGACAAAGACTGAAGACCGATATCATAAGTTCCGCCGTCGCCGCCGAAAGCTATGAATCTTATATCTTCCGTTATTTTACCTTGCTTTTTAAGGCTTTTATACGCTGTTTCTATGCCTGAACATGTTGCCGCGGAATTTTCAAAAGCGCTGTGGAAAAATGAATCTTTCCATGAGCTGTAAGGGAATATTGTCGTAGAAACTTCCAGACAGCCCGTAGCGCTTGTAACCACTACCGGAGTATTGCCTGCCGCAAAAAGCGTTTGTCTGGCGACTATGCCCGCTCCGCAACCCGCGCATAGGCGGTGGCCGCCGGTAAGGCGTTCGGGACATTTACTTAATTCTTTTAAATTTGCCATTTTATTAATCCTTTTTGTCATTCTGCGCAAAGCCGCAGAATCTATAATTTATAGACCCTGCGAGAAACTTCGTTTCCGCAGGGTGACGCTTCACAGCGTCATTTTATTCTTACATTAATATATTCAATTCCCGTAAAAGGTTTTTCAGCTCCTGAAGCTATTTTGCCGAGCTTGTCATAAACTGCGGCAATATGATCGGTATTGATTTCTCTTCCGCCGAGCCCGTAAACATAGTTAACTGCTTTAGGCGCGGTAACTCCCGCGGCAAACAAAGCGGTAACAACGTCCGAAAATAATGGCGCGTATGTTCCGGAGCAGGAATCCGCCCTGTCCATAACCGCAATCGCTTTAACGTTTGCCAAATCTTTCGCGATCATTTCAACAGGAAAAGGCCTGAAAACTCTTATTTTAAGAAGGCCGGCTTTTATTCCTTTTTCTCTGAGTTCTTTTACTACCACTTTTGCCGTGCCGGCTGTTGAGCCGATAACGACTATCGCGATTTCGGCGTCATCCAGCATGTATTTTTCATACATGTCATATTTGCGTCCGAAAGTTTTTTCAAAATCTTTTGCTACTTCAGCGATAACATTTTTCGCGTTTCTCACGCCTTCGGCAAGCTGCCATCTGTGTTCAAAATAATAATCCTGAAGTTCGATAGAGCCTAATGTGTATGGCTTCTTTATGTCAAGAAGACTTCTTTCCGGCTTATACTCGCCGACGAATTTTTTTACGTCTTCGTCAGGATACGTTTCAACGACTTCCATGCAGTGGGAGATAATAAATCCGTCCGTGGTTACCATTGTTGGAAGTTTTGCTTTTTCGGCAATTTTTACCGCCTGAATCATATTGTCGTAAGATTCCTGCGAATTTTCAGAGTAAATCTGTATCCAGCCGGAATCTCTCGCGCCCATCGTGTCGGACTGGTCGCCGTGTATGTTTATCGGAGCGGACAACGCTCTGTTTACTTCCGCCATCACTATAGGCAGTCTGAGTCCTGCGGCTATGTAAAGCATTTCCCACATAAGCGCAAGCCCCTGAGAAGAAGTGCCTGTCATTGCTCTGGCGCCTGCCGCCGAGGCAGCAATTGTCGCCGACATCGCTGAATGCTCGCTTTCTACCGCTACATATTCGCTTTTTACTATTCCGTCAGCCACAAACTGTGAAAAAATCTGTACGATTTCCGTAGCAGGAGTGATAGGGTACGCGGCTACTACGTCCGGCTCTATCTGGCGCATTGCTTCGGCCATAACTTCGTTGCCGGTTTTTGCGGCAAGTTTGCCTTTTGAATATACTGTCTTTATCATTTCATTATCCCCTTATTTTATTTTAAAGCACGCATTCGATTCCCGGTTACAGCTTTCCGGGATGATCCTGAAAGATCATTTTTTCTCTTCTTCCATCGTAATGGCTTTTCCTTTAACAGGACATTCCTGAGCGCAGATGCCGCAGCCTTTGCAGTGGTCATAATCTATGCCTGCCATAACGGTTGTCTTTTTTTCGTCCGGAGCAACCAAAATTGAAGAATCCGGGCATGATATCCAACATATAAGGCAATGTATGCACTTATCTTTATGCCATATAGGCCTTTCCGAGCGCCAGTCGCCTGTGATAAAATCGTTTGCCGTTCCCGCTTCGACTATACCTCCCGCAGGAAGCTGCGCAGCCGATAATTTTATTTTACAATCGTTCTTTTTCACTTTATACACCTCTCTTATCTTATTCTGTCATTCCCGAATGTCTTAATCGGGAATCCATTTTTAATAAAAATAATGTCTTATTGCTTATACTTTTTTAAATGCTAACATGGATCCCCGCCCGATTACGGCCTTCGAGTGCAAGCTGCTGAGGAATAACATCTCTTCAACAACATTCGGGGATGAAAAATTAAATACTTCGTATTTAACTTTTCACTTCGTCATAAGCTCTTTTTATTGAAGAGAGGTTTCCTTCAATAACTTCCGGTTTGTGGCGGAATTTTGCCGTAAGTTTTACTTTGGTGTCTTCTAAAACGGCATTAATATCTAAATTTCCTATAACTTTTACCAAAGCGCCGAGCATCGGAGTGTTCGGAATATTTTTGCCTATGGTTTCAAGCGCAATGTGGCTTGCGTTCACAACGTAAACCTGCGATTTGTCAATGTTAAGCTGTTTGGATATCTCTTCAGCGCTGTACGTTGAATTTACGATTACTTTCCCGGTTTTACCGATACCGTCGACAACGTCGACACAGTCCATAAGGGACGGGTCAAGAATTACGACATACTGCGGATGTGTAATGCCCGAATGAATTGTTATCGGCTCTTCGCTTATCCTGTTAAAAGACTGAACCGGCGCACCCATTCTTTCCGGACCATATTCAGGAAAAGCCTGAATATATTTGCCTGTTGCCAAAACTGCTTCGGCAAACAAAAGCGCGGCTGTTTTTGCTCCCTGACCGCCGCGGCCATGCCAACGAACTTCAATCATTTTTGCTGACATCTATCGCTCCTTTTAGTGTTGTTTTAATTGAATTTTCAATCAAAACATTATTTTGAAACCATTTTTTATAAATAGTAGTTATGCCTGTTTTTTTGTTTTTGCCGTTGATTGGTAATTCGTAATTGGAAGCGAAGCTTCCCGTAATTTGTAATTGCCTTTACTACATTTCTTTTCTGCCTAAAATTGCACGGGAAATAGTGAGCTCGTCAGCGTATTCAATATCTCCGCCGACCGGCAAACCGTAACCCAATCTTGTAACCGTAATTCCTATTGGTTTGATAATTTCTGCAAGGTATAATGCAGTAGTTTCACCCTTTGAATCCGTATCTGTGGCAAGGATGACTTCAGTGATTTTACTACTTTTTAATCGTTTTAGCAACTTATCAATTCTTATGTCATCAGGCCCAACAGCATCAAGAGGAGAAAGCGCTCCGCCAAGCACAAAATATAACCCTTTGTAGTTTTTAACTTTGCTTACCGCAATAAGGTCCTGCGGCGTTTCAACAACACATATAATATTGTGTTCCCTTGCAGTATCAGAGCATATAGGGCATGGATCGCTTTCGCTTAAATTGAAACAAGCGCTGCAATACTTCATTGTCTGCCTTGCTTTTTGTATGGAATCTATAAGCCTTTCAACTTCCTCCCGCGGCATTTTCAATATATGATAGCTCAGGCGTTCAGCCATTTTCGGGCCTACGCCAGGAAGCTTTTTTATTATGTCTATCATTTTTTCTACGGGCTGCGGTCTGTTCATATTAAAATTTGCCTAAACCTTTAAAAACGCTTTTTGCACCGTCTTTAAGCATATCTTTTGCGCCTTCTTTAGCAGATTCTTTGATAGATTCTTTCAAAGATTTCATTATTTCTTTTTTCATCTGCCTCTTCATTTCGCCGTAAATATCCGGTCTTTGCGTAAACTCTTTCGGAACTTTCCCCTTGCCTTTTTTAATATTTGCCGGGATAAAAGTTGAAGGGTCTATTTCATCGGGATTTAAAACTCTAAAAGAGTTTATTTTAAATATTGCATAAACTCCGTCGGGATAATACTCCGCAAACATCGGAGACTGCATACGCGTTTGCGCAGGATAAAACAATTTAGTTCCCTCAACCTGCTTATAATCGGAATGAATAACTTGCCCGAATGATTCGGAATTATCGGCAATCTCTTTAGCTGTTTTACGCCTTTCTTCTTCGCTTTTATCTTTATGTTCTTCCGATTCGCTAACGGTTTCATAAATTCCTTCTTCAGCAAATTTAACTTGAGTAGCATTTGCCAATAAAGTATTTCTGTCTATAAAAATTTTCGAGTCAAAAACAGATATGATTGCAAGAGCAAACTCTTCAGCCGTTATCTGCTCCCCGCTATTCTTTCTCTCTTCTCTGCTTTTTTTGAGTTTTTCGCGGTCTACCGACATATTAATTATATATTCTTCTTTATTCTTGGAATTGTTTGAATCAAAAGTAATGATAAGATGAGAGTATATAAAATCCTGCTGGGAATTTTTGTCGAAATTACTCACTGACGAGGTATCATTTACCATTTTGTAATCAGCAAAAACAATTCCTCCGCCTTCGGAATTCACATATTTAGCGCTCACATAAGAGGTTCCGTCTGCGGTTATCAATGAATAGTGAACATACCCGTCCATTTTAGGACTTGTTGACGCAACATCCATCCTTCTATTTGCCCCGTCAACCGTTTCTTTCATAATTACAGTCACATTTGCGCCGTCAATAGCTCTGGTTATCCTTTCATATTCAACCTCATAAGACTGAAAGCCGCTTAAATTGCCCAATAAATTCTTTTCTTCCGATTTCCTTAACACTTCCTCCGCCGTCACAGCAAAAACACTTGAAGCCGCAAAACAAAACAACAAAGACAAAATAAATTTTTTCATTTTTTCTCCAATGACAAGAAGTTGAAAGGTTGAGAAGTTGGGAAGCTGAGTAACGGCAAAAAAAGCCTTTGTCTTTGCTCAACTTCCCATCATCCGTCTTCTAAATTATATTTTTTTTGCTTTCCCGCCGAATTTTTTGGCTATATCCTGAATATGCTGCGGTACTGCGGTTTTTGCGCTTTCTTTGAAATCTTCCTCAACCTCATATTGAACCGCGGCGGACGGAGACTGCTCTTCTTCGGTAATGATAATCTCTTCTTTTTCCGGCTTTTCGTCAATCTTTATATCTTCAACGGCTATTTTTACCGCAATATTATCGCCGGTTTTGCGCTGGTAGAGCTTTGAAATCTGCTCCTGGAACTCCTGCACGCCTTCATAATCGAATTTATTTGTTACGGTTATCTGTACGGATTTCGGGGAAGTTATTTTCACAAGAGTTTTAAGCAGCGATTGCGAGGTCAGCGGATGTTTTTTAGTAATTTCCGAAACTATCTCTTTCCAAACGCTTATTAAGTCCGCTCCGCCTTCAAGATCTACGGCAGAAACAACAATGCCGCTGTCATCTTTTTTATTCGCAAAAGAGGATGACACGGGAGACTGTGGCATTTCCGGAACAAAATAATCTCCGCTTTTTAAATTCTTTTCCAAATCGGCAATTCTGTTTATAAGCTCCCCGACATTATAATACGGCTCCGACATTTTAAGAAGATACATTTCAAGAAGAATTCTGGGCTGGTCGTGCCAGCGCATCTCTTCCAATGCTTTTGAAATAAGATTGTTCATTCTGACATGCCGTGAAACGGTAAAAAGAGTTTTCTGCACTTCAAAAAGTTTTCTGTCTTCCGTTGAAATTTCGGCTATTTCCGGGTTTATCGAATAAATCATCACCTGACGCAGATGGTCGCGCAAATCTCTGGCAAACTGTAAAATATTGTATCCCTGCTCGGAAATTTCTTTTACTGTTTTTAGTATTGCCAGGATATCGCCTTTAGCCAGATTTTCAGTAACTAAAGCTATTATTTCTTTTGGCAGAAGACCCAAAAGACCTCTTATATAGTCGCCCGTTATTTTACCTGTGTTCGAGGAAACTGCCTGATCAAGCAGGCTTAAAGCGTCTCTCATTGAACCGCCTGAAGCGCTCACCACTATACTTAAAGCATCGTCGTCTATTTCAAAGCCTTCTTTCTGCCCTATATTTTTTATCGCGTTGGCAATTTCTTTTGTGGAGATAAGCTTGAAACGGTATCTCTGGCATCTGGAAAGAATAGTTACCGGAATTTTGTGCTGCTCGGTAGTCGCAAGTATAAAAATAACGTGCGCCGGCGGCTCTTCCAAAGTTTTAAGCAGCGCGTTAAACGCCTGCGTGGTTATCTGGTGGGCTTCGTCTATTATGTAGATTTTATATTTTGAGTTTGCAGCGGCAAATTTTACGTTTTCCCTTAAAGCTCTTATTTCGTCTATCCCGTTGTTTGACGCTCCGTCAATTTCTAAAACGTCAATATTCGCGCTTTTGCCTATTTCAACGCAGTTTTCGCATACGCCGCAAGGGTTGGCCGTGGGTCCGTTTTTACAGTTCAGGGCTTTGGCAAGAATTCTTGCCATTGTCGTTTTTCCGCAGCCTCTCGGCCCGGAAAAAAGATAAGCATGCGCTATTCTGTTTTCGGAAATAGCGTTTTTTAATGTCTGTGAGATATGTTCCTGACCGATAACCTCGTCAAAATTCTGAGGGCGAAATTTTCTGGCTAATACCAAATATGACATTGAAACTCCAAAAGCGCGCAAACCGTGGAAGAAGCTCTTTGCTAAACAGCCAAACCGCCGTCTTGTAAATTTATTTTTGCAACGCCTGCAATGGCGAATTAGGGTGTGTCGACACGTATTACCCTGCAATGATATCATTTGCTAAATACAGTGCTTGTTACGCCGCAGGGATGAAATCCCGAAGACGAATGGAGCTGATCGGGATCGAACCGACGGCCTCATCGTTGCGAACGATGCGCTCTCCCAGCTGAGCTACAGCCCCATATACTGTTCGGAAAGATTGTATTATAGCAAATTATTTTGGATTTATTAAACCCACGCATAAAAAATGTCATCTCCAAATCAAAATGATACTGAATTTGTGAAGAATTCCAAATCAAAATGATACTGTTTTAATACCCAAACTTCCAAAAGGAGGCCAGTATGAAACAGTTGCATAAAAAATTTACAGATGCA
>Ga0099364_10014965_pt1 | contig 10268 bp, 10 predicted proteins | sample TergutTh196P3_FD_73070 | JGI IMG/M metagenome (GOLD analysis project Ga0099364, IMG submission 73070) | Microcerotermes parvus P3 segment gut microbial communities from Pointe-Noire, Republic of the Congo - Th196 P3 | ecosystem: Host-associated > Arthropoda: Insects > Digestive system > Gut ...
CAACAACCTCCCCCTGTTTAATATGTAAACCCTCCTGCTCTTCCATGATGCCTTTCATATAAAGGTGATACTGCACCCGGTCACACTGCGTCCTAAGCGAGTGTACCGCCGCCCCTTTTCCTTTATTAAGAGTCCGCGACTGAATAGTCGAGTAATCTGCCGCCCTGCCCATTTCTCCGCCCAAAGCATCAATCTCCGAAACAATCTGCCCCTTAGCAGTCCCCCCAATACAAGGGTTGCAGGGCAGATTTGCGATTGTATCGGGTGACAAACAAAACACAGCAGTCTTCATGCCGAGCCGAGCCGCGGCAAGCCCCGCCTCACACCCGGCATGACCCGCACCGATTACTATAACATCGTAAATTTCAAGGAATACGTTTTGGTTAGTCTCAAACATTGCTCCCCCAATATATTGTTCCACGTGGAACAATTCACTAAATACAGCCCCTTATTTCAAAGTCAATTTGAATTAGCTGTTTATGCAACTGCGGAATGTGATTAAATATAATATCCCAAAAAACATCTAAATTAACGCCTTCATAACCATGCGCCATTCGATTTCTCACGCCTTTTATACCAAGCCACGCTACCTCGTTATGCTTGCCCCTAAAATCGCTGTCAACAGCCCCTGCCAACTCGCCCAATTGCAATAAATCAAAGGCGAACGCCTTAAACACGTCCATGCTCGGGTTAAGCTTCTCGTAAGATTTTTCAACCGTCTTACTGCGTTCAATTATGCTTAAACAATACTCCATCATCTTGCTGACAATCGTCCTACTTCTCATATATAACCAGCCCCGTAGCGCGAATTTCGTTATCGACTCTCGAGTTTTTGTCAATCTCAGAAACGTCAAATAACTCTAATTTTTTGCTTACTCGTTCAGCTAAACTTTCGTATAGTCCAAAGAAATTAAATCCTCCCAACCCGCTGTCTACAAGCAAATCAATATCGCTCTCCTCAACAGCACACCCCTTGGCGTAAGAGCCGAACAAAACCGCCTTACGCACGTTATACTCCTCAAAAACCGGCAAAAAGGCGGTTTTTATCTCCGATATAGTTTGCATTGTTATGACCATGCCTTCCCGCCACAAACGTAGCATAAATTAAGAGCCTGTTTAGATTCTCCGAACGAGTGGATTTTTGAGCAAATTTTTCGTCAAACAAGGCGATTTTTGTGCAAATATCCGCTGATATTCAAGCAAAAATCAACGTAGTATGGCGGAAAATTTGTCGAAAATCCGCCGTGAGCGAGATTCTAAACAGGCTCTAAGAACCCTGCTCAACGGCGAAACCGCCGACCCGCAAGCTATTACTCCAACTTCAAACCACTGCCCGCAGGATTAGCATCAACTGCAACAACCTTTCCGGCATCACGTATGTCGAGCAGCTTATTCTTGAGTTCTTCCTCTATCTTGTGCAATTCAACCTGTGCCTCGCGGCGTTTTTCCCTGCCGGACTGCTGAATTTGCAACACCTCATCAAGGGTGGAAATAAGCGACTGATTGGTATGCTTTAAAGTTTCAATGTCGACAATGCTCCGCTCAGACTCGCGTGCCGCTTCGATTGTATTTTGCTTTAATGCGTCGGCATTCCTCCTCAACAAATCGTTTGTAACATCGGTTACTTCACGTTGAGCTTTAATCGCCGCCTGTGAATGTGCCATACCGAGGGCGAGAACCATTTGGTTTTTCCAAAGGGGAATCGTGTTTACAATTGAGGAATGAATTTTCTCAATCATAATATTATTCGTGCTTTGGACAAGCCTTATTTGCGGGCTCATTTGAACGGAAATAATCCTTGTTAATTCAATATCGTGTAATTTTTTGTCAAAACGGTTGCACATATCCGCCAAATAGTTGGCCTCCTGCGCATCCTCGGCTAATCCCGATGCGATTGCTTTCTTTTGCAGTGCGGGCAACTCGGTTGCAATGACTTCCGCTAACTTTTGTCGCCCCGCAATAATATACATGGTAAGCTCCTTGTAATACTCAAGGTTCTTCTCATACATTTGGTCAAGCATATGCACATCTTTAAGCAACGTGATTTTATGACCCTCAAGAATGCCTGTAATCTTATCTACGTTCTTTTCAACGGTGTCAAATTCAGCTTTTTTGAGTGCGAGTTTATCACGTTGTTTTGCGAAAAGGCGTTTCTTTCCCTTGTCCTCAATTTCAAACTTTTTGAGTTGCACGACTAATCCCGCAACCATGTCGCCGATTTCGTCAAGCTCTTTTGTCTTAACGTTTGCCAATGCCTGTTCCGAAAAAGACGAGATTTTCTTTTGCGCCTGCCCTCCGTATTGGAGGATTTGCGTTGTATTGTTTAAATCAATCTTCTGCGCAAATTCCGCAACCGTCTTCAACTCCGCCTCCGTAAGCGATGAGCTGTCGGGCATTAATGCCGCCGTGTTTTCAACAGCAGTAAATTCAAACGCAGGTACTGCGGGTGCAGCCACCTCCGTTGTTCCGGAAGCGGACTCCCCGTCTAACGTAAGCTCCGGCGCGCTTGGTTCGTTCATGTCAAACGACAACTTAATATCTTCCATATTTATGACCATACCTTTCTGAGGCACAAAGCCTCCATGAATAAGCCTGTCAAGCGGACTGCTCACCGGCGAAGCCGGTGACACCTCCGCTATTATTCAAACTTTTACCCTTTACCTTTCTGCACTCTTTTCATAAGTGTGCATCATAATATATTCTTGTTCTCCTTAATAATCGCCTGCATAACTGCGGCTTCTGCCGAAATGTCCATCACCCTGTCGCAGTACAAGTCATCATGTTCCCGCTTAAACACCGATGTCATATTAGCTGTAACCTCCTCAATCTTGACGAGAGCGGCGGTAATGTTGTCGCCTTTGTGCGGCTTTTGCTCAAGCTCCTCGTATGTTTGAAGAAAGCTGACTGTAGTGGGCAAATAATAGTTGTTAAACTGTCTTAAACTTTTCACTTTTTCGGGGTTAGCGGTAACATAATCGGCAATTTGGTCAAGAACCCTCAAACATTCCTCAAGCGGAGTACGTATTTTCGGCGATACAATCGACTGTGAAAGCCTTAAAAGCTCTTTCTTATTCTCGAAAATGGAAGCCAATGCCTCATCAAGGCTGACATTCCCTGTGACAATCGATGCCTTAACTGCCGGAAAACTGCGTGCAACCTCAATAAAATAAACGGGCGACGGAAAAAACTTCCACGCCAAGAAAAAACCGCCAACCCCAATTGCCACAGCAAAAACAACCGAAAATGAAAAACAAATAAAGCTCACCGTTCCCGCAACAATCGCAAAAATGGGGAGGGATTTCTTCTCCGAATAAACGGTTTTGGAATCGTTCCCGACAGAGGGCAGCGGCTCGGCACTTTCCGCAAGCTGTGACAGTATTATTTCCTTGTTATCAAGGTCGAACGACATATCAACCCCTCCGCACCGCTTTTTAATGACGTTTAAATCGGCGGAAATGGTTTTGAGTGTTCTTGACGTTTTTTTGATAAGCTCCGACATTTTTATTCTGGGGTACGCGCCGAAAATATTAATATACTGCTTGACACGTTCGGCGCGGAGCAATGCTCTAATCCCGGCGTAAAGCCAAAACAGCCCGAAAACAATCCCATACAGGATGGCCTTAAAAAAATCGCCCACGCTGTCAGAAATAACACCCAAAACTGTTGCCGAAACCAAAAAGACGCACGGAACTAACACTATCGACAATGCAACAGCCGTCCACCCGAATCCTACATCGGCGGTACGCGCTTTTTTAATAAATTTCTTATTATTCATTTTTATGACCATGCCTTTCTGAGACACAAAGCCTCCATGAATAAGCCTGTCAAGCGGACTGCTCACCGACGAAGCCGGTGACACCTCCGCTATTATTCAAACTTTTACCCTTGCCCCTTCTACACTAACACATTATAAAAATTTCGTTTTCCCAATTACAAAGGGCTGGCTTCAAACTTTTACCCTTGCCCCTTCTACATTAACACATTACACTACTATTATACTATCAAAATCAACAATTGTCAACTGCCAAATTTTCAAGAAAAGATGTTACCACCGACAAAATATCATCGCCTTTGTTGAGCTTCAATGTCAGCCCCGCCCGACCCGTAAGGTTAAGCTCAACCCGCACAAACAACTCCTGCGGCAGTTTTGACAGCTTTTGCATATTCGGAGTATCCCAGTACAAGATTATTCCCGCTTTGTTTTGCGCAATTTCGGAAATGCCCAAGCTTCCCGCCATGTTGCGTATCCGCGCCGCATCAATCAATCCCTTTACAGGCATCGGGATTTTGCCGTAACGGTCGTTCAACTCGTCTGCCACATCTGCTGCATCTTCCTCATCCCGTATTTCGGCAATCCTTTTGTAACATGAAATACGTTGCGCCTGATTAAAAATATAACTGTCGGGAATAAACGCATCAACCTTTATATCGACTGTGCAAGTTGCGGCAACAGTCTCGGCAGCCCCCCCGTCGCTGTCCGCACCGTCGGAATCGCTCGCCTTGCATTCTAAAACCGCTTCCTCCAACAATCTCACATAAGTTTCATAGCCGACAGCCGACAAATGACCCGACTGACTTTCGCCCAAAACGCTCCCCGCTCCTCTAATCTCCAAATCGCGCAAAGCTATCTTAAATCCCGCGCCGAACTGCGTGAACTCTCTCACGGCAGTCAGCCGCTTTTCGGCAACCTCGCTTAACACTTTTCCGCGAGTGTATGTGAAATAGGCATATGCCCGCCTGTTAGTCCGCCCTACCCTGCCCCTTAACTGATGCAACTGTGCAAGCCCCATTTTATCGGCATCTTCTATTACAAGAGTGTTGACATTGGGGACATCTACGCCCGTTTCAATCAAAGTCGTGCAAACCAAAAGGTCTATTTCCCGCTCAAGCAGTCTCCGCCATACATTGAGAAGCTCCCCCTCTTCCATTCTCCCGTGTGCAATACCAATCCGCGCCTCAGGTACAAGCTCCTGCAATTTCGCCGCACAAGACATAATAGTTTCTACCCGATTATGGATATAGTAAACCTGCCCCGCCCGCCTAAGCTCCTTGCTTATTGCACCCGCGATTACCCCTGCGTCATGCTCGATTACATAAGTCGCAACCGGCATTCTGTCATGCGGCGGGGTTTCAATAACGCTCATATCGCGAATCCCCGACATCGCCATATTCAAAGTCCGCGGAATCGGAGTTGCCGAAAGTGTAAGCGCGTCAACCCCCGAAAAGGCTTCTTTAAGCTTTTCTTTTTGAGTTACCCCGAAGCGTTGCTCCTCATCTATTATAACAAGCCCTAAATTCTTAAACTTGACACTTTTGCCGACAAGAGTATGCGTCCCTATTACAAAATCGACAACCCCCGCCTCAAGCTTTTTTAAAACCGCATTCTTTTCCTTAACAGAGCGAAACCGCGACAGCAACTCCACATTAACGGGGTAGCCCGAATCCGCCATCCTCGACAGCGCAGTCTGGTAATGTTGCCACGCCAACACAGTAGTCGGACACAACAACGCACACTGCATCCCCTCCATTACACACTTAAACGCGGCACGAAGCGCGACCTCAGTCTTGCCAAATCCGACATCCCCGCAAAGAAGCCTGTCCATAGGCTGTTCCGACTGCATATCTTTTTTGATTTGCTCAATGCAAATAAGCTGGTCATTTGTTTCAATATAGCTGAAACGGCTTTCAAATTCCTCTTGCTCCCGTGTATCATCGGCAAATTTATGACCCCGACTCCTCATTCTCTTTGAATAAAGCTCAATCAATTCCTGCGCCAACTCCTCGGCAGCTTTTTTTGCTTTCGCCCTCGCCTTAAACCATGTATCGGTGTGCAACTTCGATAACTTCAAAGTCGCCGTATCGGTATTGCCGATATACCGCGCAATAAAGTCAAGCTGTGTGACAGGGACGTACAAAACATCCTTCCCCGCATATTTCAGCTTGATATAATCCTTGCTCGCTCCATCGGCAGTGAGCTTAGTCACACCCTCAAATATTCCTATCCCGTAGTTATCATGAACAATATAGTCCCCGACATTTATCTCGGTAAGCGCGCGAATCGCCTCCGACTTATTCTTTTTTTTCGGCTTTTTGATTGGTAGCCTATTTTCCGCATTTTCAGCCCCAATTCCCGCATTCAAACTCCGCCCCTTGCCTATTCCCAACTGTGTAATACAGGCGCATTTCGCCTGCGGGTAATCAAATCCACCCGAAAGCGTCCCCGAAGTGACAAATATATGCTTGGCATAGAGCTTCTTGGGATTCTCGGCATAATCGGCGGGAAATCCATCATCGCGCAAATCAAGCGCAAGCCCCCTTGCCGACTTTTCCGTCCCCGCAAATATTACAAGTGCGTAACCGTTTTTGATATAGCCCTTTAGCTCTTGACTTAATTGCTTATAGTCCCCATTCCACGACGGCAACGGTATTGCAGTTACCGCACGTGAATTAACGCCGCCCGATTTTGCAAATACGTCAAAATAAGCAATAGCCTTTTCATGGATAACAGCTTCGTATTCCGCCTTAGACAGCATAAACCTCTCATCACGGCAGGAAACTCCGTCCGCCCGCTCAAGCAATATAACAATTTCCGCCTTTAATTGTTCATATGCGGCGCGAAACTGCTCGTTACAGCCGTTTTGTTCACACACAACAACTCCGTGAACATAATCAAACAGAGTTGCCTCTCCTCCCGTTTCGGCGGCAGGCGCAACGCTGAACTCGGTTACTTTTTCGATGCTCCGTTGACTTTCAACGTCAAATAACGCAATCGACTCAACAACATCCCCCCACAAATCAATCCGCACAGGAAAATGCGCCGTCGCAACAGGAAAAATGTCAATTACCGAACCACGAACCGAAAACTGCGACACGCTCTCAACCATGTCAACGCGGTTGTAGCCATTTTCGAGCAATGCCGAAAACAGCTCCTCAGAATTTAACTCACAGTCTTTTTTTACAGTAATTATACGTTTAGTTAGTTCTTTTGGTGAGAATGTCGTCTGCGCCGCCGCTTCGGGCGTTGAAATAACGATTGTGAGCGGCGGGGTTGCGGAATGCGCATTTAATGCCGATAATATTGCCAACCTGCGTTGTTCATATTCGGGTGAGAGTGTGTGCGTTGCGGCAAAGTTAAAATCCTTAGCGGGATAAACAGCGGCATTCGCGCCAAACGCGGTAACGTCATCGCACAGTCTCATTGCCTCATTTTCGCTCTCGACAATAACCAGCAGAGGAAGCTCAAATCGCTCAAGCCGTTCACCCGAGAGTGCGGCAATGAAATGCGCCTTATGTACGCGGGAAAGCCCCGATATTGAAACAACATCGGGGTTATCCGCAATTTCCCTGTATTCCGGGATTAGATTCGCTACGGAATTAAAAAAGTTCATATTTGTTTAGGGTTTGCACCCTCAAATTCTGCGAGAACATCAAGTACATCTTGTTTATCCATTGACGCTTTAGCTTGTGCAATTGCATCATCAATAGTGCCTCCGAGCCTTTTTACCGTAATAAGACCGGACAGGTTTTTCTTGTCGTTATTGCGTATTTCTGATTGGTTAGCCATGAGAGTAACCTCCTTGCAAAATCATGATTCAAGTTTAGAACCTCTTCCGAGTTGTATTAATCGCACGATTACCGGAATAAGCACAAGGTTAAGCCCAAGCTCTACCAAGAAATTAACCCCGACCATTCCGAAAAAGATGTAAGCAGTACCGCTTGTGAAGCCTAAACCCTCTCCCCATGCTGTAATAGTAGGAAAAAAGAACACATACGAGCCTATAATAAAGACACCCGTATTCACAATCGGGCATACTGCCCCTGCGGCAATTGCCGCACCCGTTTTGCTCTTGTCTGCGATTAGCTTGTAAACAAATCCCGCCGCAAGTCCCGCAAGTACACCCTTGGTCAACACTAACAAGACTGCCCCAAGCGGGTTTACCGCCAAGAACGGAGCAGCATCTCCCGAAATCAACACTGCCGCCCCAAAAGCCAATCCGAGCCACCCGCCCGCATAAACTCCAATCAATGCCGCACCGACTGTAATCGGTAATAATACGAGCGAGATTGAAAACACCGGGAACAACGGTCTTGTCACGATTGCAAGAATCTGCAAAACAACGACAATCGCCGTCAGAACCCCCAGTTGTGTCAGCATAAGCGTTCTTTTTTGAATCGCTCTGCCTCCGTTGTAGTTTGAGTTTGCCATAAAACTATACCTTCTCTTTCCTTGCCGGGCTTATCCGGCATATATGCTATCACCTCTTATTAAAGAGTGTAACGCCTTAATGTAAGGTAACACCGCAGGGCAATCCCTGCACCCCTCGCCTGCGGCGAGAGAGCCGACGCAAGCATCGGGGTATTATACTCCTTAACGGCATAAAACCGCACTATCTTCTTGTAAATTTTCCGACATACTGCGTTGATTTTTGCTTAAATATAAGCGTATATTCGCACAAAAATCGCCTTGTCTGACGAAAAATTTACTGCGAACCTACTCCGATTTTATATCGTTAATGAGTATACACCCTTACTTTCAATAATTTTTCTTTAACGCAAAAGTGTCAAAATACCGCTTTAGCGCAGCATTATTGTCGGTATTATCTTGAAACACCAAAGCACACAATAACTCGCGTACCCTGCACAACTCCCAAATACCGCCAAACCCCAAGCTCGGCTTCAGTGTAGCATCAATCAGCTCCAACGCTCTGTCAAAAGAACCATGGACATATGGGGATTTCTTTTCATACAGGTTTATAGTTCTGTTTATCTCACTACCTATATTAAGGAATTTAACATGAGTAGGCATCGCATTCCACTTATCTATATCAACCATGAATACACCACCTTATTAACTTTTTCCTGCAAACCTTCGTCTTCAATGTCCATAGAGCGATTCAAACCCGGCTTAATATTTATCAATGAATTATATTCGATTGTTTTGTTCGGGTGCAAATTTATCCCCCATGTATCATTGCCGTTTGAACCGGACTCCTCTATCAGTAACGTCATCAACTCAGAATGCCACTCTGCCTCAACAGCGATTAACCCCTGCTCAATATCCACCACAGCTTTAACCATATCGCCGTGTATAATGTTGCCCTCAAACAAAAATTCCCAATCTGTTTTGCTGTCAATAATCATTTTACCCATGCCCTTTCTACTACTCCATTACCACTAAAAACTTGGAAGTTGTTTTGCTAAACAAAGTGCCTTCGTCAGGCTAAATTGAGGGAAATGAATTCCCTCAATTTAGCCCTTGTATTGCACTACAACTACCTGTTCTTCTCATATATAATCCGCAATCCCTCGGAAACAAGGCGTTTGTTCAACACTATCTCACGCTTGCAATACTGTACAATTACCTCGGCGAATCCGCCTGTAGCTACTACAAAGCACACCTCGCCCAACTCCGCCTCAAACCGCTCAATCATTCCGTCGAGCATACAGGCTGTTCCGTATAAAATGCCCGACCTTATACAATCGGTTGTATTCGCACCGATAGCCTTATCTGTTACGCCGACTCCCACAAGCGGCAAAAGCGCGGTAGTGTCCGCCATTAGTTTAAACCCGTTTCCAACCCCGGGTGCCAAAGCCCCGCCAATAAGTGCGCCGTGTTTATCAATAGCCAATATTTTGGTAACAGTCCCCAAATCAATCGCGATACAAGGTTTCGGCGTGTCACCGTCTTTTCTGTACAGTTCTTTCGCGGCAACAGCACAGCAGACCAAATCCCCCCCGCATTCACCGGGGTTGTCAATCTTAATGTTCAGCCCCGATTTTATTCCGGGCCCGACTATCATCGGTTCAACGCCGATTAAACTTTTTACAGCCGCGGCTATATGCCTTGTCACAGGCGGGACTACCGATGATATTACCGCGCCGTCAACACCGCTTGCATCAACACCGTACAACCGCAAAATGTCCGAAAGCATTATTGCGTACTGGTCTGACATCCGCGCCGCGTTAGTGTCGATACGGGATTCAAAAATCAACCCCGTATCGCCAAACACAGCAAAAACTATATTAGTATTACCAACATCAACAGTCAACAACATTTTTACTCTTGCCCCTTCTAAATTCCATTAAATTTATAAATCTGATTTCCGCATTTACCATAGCCTATTTTAAAAGTTTTTACTCTTGCCCCTTCTAAATTCCATTAAATTTATAAATCTGATTTCCGCATTTACCATAGCCTATTTTAAAAGTTTTTACTCTTGCCCCTTCTAAACTCCATTAATTTATAAATCCGATTTATCAAAATCAAA
>Ga0099364_10014966_pt1 | contig 10267 bp, 11 predicted proteins | sample TergutTh196P3_FD_73070 | JGI IMG/M metagenome (GOLD analysis project Ga0099364, IMG submission 73070) | Microcerotermes parvus P3 segment gut microbial communities from Pointe-Noire, Republic of the Congo - Th196 P3 | ecosystem: Host-associated > Arthropoda: Insects > Digestive system > Gut ...
TGCTTTGCAGTATTCTACAAGTATTTCTTTGGAAAGATTATTTCCATTTAAAATATCATCAACTTCAGTTTTGCGGGCTATATTTTCTATCTGTCCACCGGAAAGTTTAAACCGTGACGATAATTCAGCGGCTGTATTTTCATCAATATCGGGTAACAGAGAATTCCAAATGCCCATCCGGCTTTCTACGCTTGGCTTGTCAAAATTGATCTTGTAAAGAAAACGCCTCTCAAAAGCTTTGTCCATGTTTTGTACCAAATTGGTTGTAGCAATGAGTATGCCGGGAAGATTTTCTATTTCTTGTAAAATAATATTCTGAATTCTGTTATCAGTCTGGCTTATAGAAGGATTGCTATTGTCAATTTCTCTACGGGAGCCAATAACGGCATCTGCTTCGTTGAACAGAAGTATTGGCGTAATTTCTGATTTTTCTACGGCTGTCCTGTAAGTATCAAAAATTCCTTTTATCTTTTTTTCACTTTCGCCATAAAAACAACTTTTTGTTTCGGAAATATCTACCATCATAATACTCCGTTTTGTTTTACGGGCAATTTGATAAACAGTTTCAGTTTTTCCGGTTCCTGGCCCGCCGGAAAACAGACAAGCAAAACCTTTTCTCATACCTTTTTTTTCAAGCCTGCCTTGTATTTTTTTATAGTTTTTGTTAGACAAAAGAGAAATAAGTTTTTGAATTTCTCCGGCTTCTCTTGGGTTATAATACATTTTTTTTGGTTTAATGGTCTCAGACAAAATCAGATTTTTTTTGTAATTTTTACTTTTACCAATTTCAAACAATAGTTCTTTTTTTGCCTTATCGGTTAATTTCCATGATTCTGTGTTTAAAAACCCATCGTCATTTTTAAATTCAATAAATAATGATTCTATAAGAATGTTTGAACCGTTATGAAGAGTCTCTTTAATATGGGAAAATGTGTATTTTTCATCAAACAAAAAATCAATATCATGTAAGCCTATTTCATCATCATTATTGTTAACAAATAAATGGCAAAAGCAAAGAAGCAGAATCAAGTTGAAGTTACCATAATTATAACTCATTATTTTTTGACAGAATGTCAGGTGCATATTCAGTTTGATCAAATCCAACAGTTCCACTTCCATGGCCTTATAAGTTAATTCGTTTTTACTCTTTTCATCAAAAATCTGCTCAAGAACAATAAAAAATTTAAAAATGGGCAGATTTTCTTTTTTCTCCGGTATATATTCATTATTTTTTCTTAGCGAATCATTGACCTCAGCGGGGATTCTGAATCTAAGACCATAACTTTCTCTGCTGCATCGGATTAACCTTCTTTTTTCCAGTTCCTCAATTTCATTCATATATTTGATTAATTTGACTTTGCTGCACTTAATAGATTGAGCAATTTCACTAATATTAATGGAACCATCATCGCTTTTTTCAAGAAAATGAGAAAACAACACCGCCTGCACAGGACTTATGCCAAGTTTTTTGGCAACATAGTCAAGATGGACTTTCCCTTTAATAAGGCTTTTTTCAATACCAATTCTTGAAGAAATCTCGAATACTTTTTCGATATGATCCAAAATTGCCATGTTCTTTAATGAAATGACATTTTTGGATTCCGCCCCCACCGGGAATAATTTGGTTTTAATAGCTGAGAAATTTATATTCATAATATAAACATACAATGTTGGTCTGTCAGGGAATGATAGACCTATAAAATTTTTGCATTTTTTCGGCTTTTCGGCTATAATCGGTTTATGGACGATTTTAGCCGATATATCAAACGGAACATGGAAGACTCATTCCTGAGGGCTGCCGGGAAGTACCCTGCTCTTTTACTGACAGGACCAAGGTAAACGGGCAAAACAACCATGCTAAAGCGGCTTATGGAAGCCGAGGCGATGGAATGTTAATGCCTCTGGAAATAAAAAAGACATCTTCTCCTGTAAAATCAATGATAGCTTCATTCACTGCCCTGGAAAAGCCTCCCCTAAAACGAGGAACCGGCGCATTAATTTGCCTTGCAGAACATTTGGGAGCTTTTGACCAAGATAATTTTATAGTGCCAATTGGACTTTTGTAATAGAATCATTCATAACATAAAAATACAAAACAGCTGTCAGGAGATGCTAGAGCAATAAACCCTTGCTTTTTTATAATCTTCGACTATAATCAGTATATGGAAAAACATTTTTGCACATGTACGGTAACACAATGTTCAGAACATCCTTTTAATACCCAAAAAGGATGCGATCCTTGTATTCAAAAAAATTTAAGACTTGGCGAAATACCGGCTTGTTTTTGGCATAATATAAAAAAGGGTGTTATTGGTAAAACCGAATATAGTGTCGAAAATTTTACAAAATTCTATTTGGAAAATACGAAAAATAAATGATAATGTTATATTTTTCTGGAACAGGTAATTCAAAATATATCGCAGAGTTGTTCTGCCGGTATATGAATATCAAATGTCATTCTATCGAAGAAAATATTGAATTTGGGCAATTAATATCTTTAGAAGAAACCATCTGTTTTTGTTATCCTATTTACGGCTCAAGAGTACCAAGAATTATGCGGGAATTTGCTAAAAAATATATAGATTTTTTGAAAAATAAAAAGGTGATTATTTTTTGTACACAATTAATATTTTCCGGGGATGGCGCAAGGGCATTTACAGATATATTCCCAAAAAATTGGGTAGAAGTTATATACGCCGAACATTTTTTTATGCCAAATAATGTAAATAATTTGTTTATTTTATCTTTGGCAAACGAGAAAAGAATAAAAAAATATATGGCAAACGCAGATCGAAAAATGAAAATCGTATGCCAAAAAATAAAAGACGGGATTATTAAAAAACGCGGGTTTAACAATTTTTCCCGAATACTAGGACTAATGCAAGGAGCATTTCTCCCAAGAATTGAGAAAAAAGCATTAGGTTCAATTATAATAGACAATGACTGCACCCAATGTCTTTTGTGTATATCTATTTGCCCTATGAAAAATTTAAAATACGAAGCCGGGAAGATTATCCATAATAACAACTGTACAATTTGTTACCGCTGCATCAACAAATGCCCCCATAAAGCAATCAAATTATTTTTTAACAGCAAGGTAAAAAAACAATATAAGGGGTTAGTTTATCAGGGGGTGTTAGAGATTTATAGATAAAATTTTGGCAGGGTTCTAAACCTGTTTGCCATTGAGTTTGACAAAGTTTTTACATAAATTTTTAGTTACTTATCCAGAAATTATTTATTTTTTTATGTTAGGTCCAAATAAATCTCCTACTTTGAGTGTCATATACCAATCCTCATATATATTACACAATCTGTTAATAATAGCGGATAATAAAATATTAATTTTCTTTTTTTCATCTTCATTAATACGCCCTTCTATCTTCTTCCAATACTCCCAATCATCTTTTATAAAGTTACCCTCAATTACACTATTTGATTCAACATCAAAAAGTCTTTTAGATGGAGATAGTAGATTATTTTCACTTCTATTATCTTCAAGAGAAATTGCTCTAATATTACCTATGGTCCATATCCAATGCCTGATATTATTATTGACTTTTTGCTTGTAATAAACCCAACTTTGTGGATAAATATGATCCCAGTCCCACGGAGCGTTTGTATCCTCCAGTGTTTCCAATTGGTTAAAATCACCAAAATTTTTATTTATAAATTCACGTTGAGCAAATAATAGTAATGGTTTACAATAAATAAGTTTATTAATAAAGTTTTTCCATATTTCATTTATAATATCTTGCCTTTCTTCTTCAGCCCCAAAATCATTTTTAAGAATTTTGCTATATTGATCATTCAATTTTTCATTTTGTTTTGTATATAAATCATCCCAAACTATTCCTTTCTTTACAATTTTTTCAATAAGAAATTCTCGTAAATCAGAAGGTGAAACAAGTGGATACATAATGTATTTATTATTTCGATAGTATGGTCGCTGTAAGGTTTTCTTATTCCACGGATTTTCTAATTTTAAATCATTCCATAATTCCCTGACATACCGCGTATTATCACGACCAAACCAACGTAAGGCAGTAAAGGTTGCTAAGATATTGCGTTTTTCAGAAACATCCAAATTAAGATCATCTTTATACTTTAACCATTGTAAAATCATCAGTAATAATTCTGTAGAATTATTAAACAAATCTTTAATAAGAACAGGTGGAATATGCAGGATTTTAGGAATGTCTTTTGATTCAAATATACCCAGTGTTACTCTAAACAAATCTGTAATAGTACTTGAGTTGTCATCACCTATCAGTTGCTCAAGCTTTTTTTTGAATGTTTCATTTTTTAAACGATTTCTAAATTCATTAACTCCAATTGGATTAGGGTATTCATTATTTTTCATTTCTGCCCATGCTAATCGTGAAGTTAAAGAAATTATTACAGATGGGGGGATAAAACCCATTCCTATTTTTTCTACTAAATTTTTTGAATTTCGAAAAGATGCTTTATATATAGAATAAATAAGATCTTCATTAGAAATAGGTGTTCCCTCTAAATTTAACCTGATAAATAAAGTTGGATCATCTCCTGTTTGTTCATCTTCATCTTTTAGTATTTCTTTGTTTGCAATAATAGAAGGAATATTAAAAGAATTCAAATTTTTAACCGCAGTAACTAAATATTTATCGGAATTTTCTTTAGATAAAAAATTTTCTAATTTATCAAAATAGTTTCGTTTAAGATGTTTAGTTTTTATGTAATCGTTTGGAAAATACTCTTTGCATGAATTAAATAAATGATTTTTCCAGCATTTATCTTGTTCCAAAGAAATCAAAAAAGATAAAGGAACAGGTAAACATGAATCGTATGGAAAAACATTTGTTAATTCAAAAAACGAATATCCTTTATCTTTATTTGCCGGGTTTATCCTAAAATGCTTCATGGCTTCTCTTCTGTCTGATAAACTCAATCTAGACTCATTATCTACAGTTTGATAACCCCACGGATGCGATCTAGTCACGATTTTAATTAAAAATTTTTGTGCTGTTGTTTTGTCTTTAGGTAATAAATCAATCCATAAAACAGGTAGATTATTTTTTATAGACCATAATTTTTTATTTTCGTATTTTTTTTGCCAAGGATTATAATATCCAAGAGCTATGGAAGTTGCACGTTGTTGTCCATCAAGAATGAACAGTTTTTCATTACTATCTTTTGACATTAAGAAAGAACCAATAGGAAATCCGCGTAAAAGAGAGTCCCATAATTTTTCTATTTGAGCAGGTTTCCAAACAAAACCTCTTTGTAATTCAGGAAGATCTATACTTTCTTTATTTGGATTTAATTGCCAATCTGCAATATTTGGTAAGCTAAAAAATTTTATGTTTTCCATGAGTATTATCCTTAACGTATAAGTTTACCGAAAATATTTTATTTGTCAACCACCTAACCCCCTAACTTTATCAAACAACAGCAGCCACCACATCTTCACCTCACCACCCTCGTAACAACAACCCCAATAGCAATACTCAAAAAAACAGAGGAAGCAAAATAGTCTTTCATTTTCTTGCTCCCTGGTGTAATTATGGCAGTTTAGTCTATCAGAAGTTGCTAGGCCAATAACCTCCACGTAATGCTTTTTTTCAGTTTTTCGGCTATAATCGGTGCATGGACGATTTTAGCCAATATATCAAACAGAACATGGAAGCCTCATTCTTGCGGGCTGCCGAGGAGTACATTAGTCCCCATAATAATTTAAAACCAATTCGCTGTATTTTTTGGCAGAGTTTAAGTAATACGAATAATCATCCGGATTTTCATATATGCACCATGCCATTAATGAAAAACTGCACAAAGCTAGAAGGGAAAACAGCCTAAAATATTCTTGTTCTTTGGGCGGCCTTTTTAAGTATTGATGAAGACACCATACAGGGTCAACTTTTTCAAAACCTTGATGTAATGCCGCAATGGCTATATCAAGCAATGGATCTGCCATACCGGCCTGTTCCCAATCAATTATTTTTATGCTTTCATCGGGTAATTGTAAAAAATTTGATACTGCACATGCATCGCCATGACAAAGAACCGGCGGAATATTTAAATTGTTTACCAGAGCTTGAATCTTTTTAATTTTATCCATAAAACTTAATAATTCTTTAAGTTCTTTTGATTCTTTGTTGCAAATCTTAATATACGCTTTCATGTTCCCTATAATATCGTAGTTATAATTTATCGAACAGCCACTTTCATGAACTTTACGAATTAGATCAAGTGATTTAATTAAATCGGGTTCGCTGCAGCTTAAAGTCTTACTTTTTATATATTTTGATATTTTTATTCCATTTTCAAAGTATACTACTTCATCTGTAATATTTAATGGTTTTAAACTATTATACGCGGCTTTTTCTTGTTCCCAGTTGATTATGGAATTTTCCTTTAGTATCTTAGCAACATATTTTTGCTTTTTTACAACAAAGGAATATACATGATTTGAGCCCTTTATCTCTTTGAGTTTAATTACTTCTTCTTGTTTTAATCCAAGAAACTTTTTGATTTCAATTAACAACAGTATTTCGAGCCTGTTTTCTAGTATTTCAAGTAGTTCATTGATTTTCTTTTTCATTAATTTACTCCTTGTAATTTAATTTATAACAGACTGGTCTGTCAGGAGATGCTAGAGCGGCTTCTTTTTTCTCTGTTCCCAAATCCAATCCTCTTTCATCAGACCTTTTTCAATAAGAACACTTTGTACCTCCAATTGTAGAGTTTTTGACTGTTTCTTTAATAAAGGATACATTGTGATTTCTCCATTATTTAGAAATTTACCAATAACCCACACAAAGATATCTTTATCAACATCTTTTACTAAATATATCTTTATACCATCCATACCAATTGCGTACTTCAACATCGTAATTAATCTAAAATCTCCTGACCATATCATTTCAGAAGGGACAATAAACTTATGTAATAAGGCTTGTAGTTCTTTATTTGTTTTGTATTGCTCCAGCAGTTCTTGATAAACCTTATCTTTTTTTGATGTAATTTCAAAAACTTCAATTTTCATAAAATGCTCCTTTTGTAGTTTATCCTTAAATTTATAACAGACTGGTCTGTCAGGAGGTGCTAGAGTGGGTGGAGATAGTTAGATTTTTTAATGTTTTTTGTGTATTTTAAGTTATATAGCTATTTAAGTGAAATTATGACTTGTATTAAAAAAATGTATTAAAAGGTATTGACAAAATACTAAATATGGTATAATATTCTTAATAAGGAGACAAAAATGACTGAAAAAATGAAGGCAATATTGAAAATAAAGTAAAAAATCTAATTAAAAAAAGTCTTGAGAAAAGATTAACTGGTTGGGATAATATTGATCCAACACTTGCAAATTTTGCATTAATTGAACGATGGTTGACTGAAATAATGGCTTTAGGCAATAACGATGATAATAATGAAGCAGCGGCAAAGTACATTTTTGAATTACAAGGGGCTACGAAGGGTGAGTCGGTATATAAAAGATATCTTGAAGATTGTAGAGCAAGTGTTTTTTTGTGCTATAATCGTTTTACTGATGAAATATCTGCTTTTCAAAAATATCTTGAATTAAAGGACAAAGAATCAGAAAATGTAATTATTTATGCAGTAGAAAAAGAATTAGAATTTGTAGAATCTGGAAGTTTTATGTTGAACCTTTAATTACTTCTTGTTGTAATCCAAGAAACTTTTTAATTTCAATTAACAACAGTATTTCAAGCCTGTTTTCAAAGAATTTAATTAGTTCGTCAATCGTCTTTTTCATTAGTTAACTCCTTAGAATGTTCCTTTTATATTGATCTCATTTATTTGAATGAATTTCCAAAATCAATTCAACCTCGCTTTTAGAAAAATCTAAAGCCATTGAGATTTCATCTACTGTCCAGCCCTTTTTTTTTAATCTTAAAATATTATCTCTATCTTCAGGAGTAGGAATACTATTACCTTTTTCCATAAACCGCTCCTTTAGTGGTTTATCCACCTTATATTGCTCCATTTGATCTTGAAAGATTAAACTCCATACGGTAGTAGAAAGAATAAACAATGGAAGCATGGTAAGAATTCCCGTACCGGCAGCAAAAAATAAATATGTATTAAGAGCCTCGCTATGATGTATTTCTCTAAACAAGACATCAATATGAATACCTGCTATGATGATTATTGCCGTTATGTATATTACCGCTTTTACTCCAGCAAAAATAAAATTACTTGCATATTCCATGGCGTAGAAAAAATTATTTTTTAATAAAATTGCGTATTCTTTGGCATCTAAATCATCCTTGGTAATTAAACCAGAAGAAAACTCTAATTTAACTTTTTCCCTTTCTTGACATGTAATATCAAGTGTATATCTTGCATTCACTTCTGCAGTTCGGATTGTTCCTTTTATAGTTAATACAACAATAAAAACTGTGATTACGATAAAGATAATAAATCCTATCATCACCCCATTTGTTCCAGAACCAGACACAATCGATGAAACAAAACGAATTAACCATCCGTCAAAATCGTCTCCTTGGGTAAGGATATGCCGAACTGCGCATATTTTTACCGAAACACAATAAATTGTAGATAATATTAACAATGTTGGAAATATTATAGGGTTTTCTACTTTACGAAAAAGTACAACTAATAAAAGTACAATTGCAAATACAATATTTAGTATTATTAGTATGTCCAGTATTATAGCAGGAATGGGAATAATTATTAATGCCCCCACAACCAGCGTAATAATTAGAATACAGATTTTTGCAAAATTCAAATCAGGCGTAGCGTAACGAGATTTAATGTCCATTTTTCCCCCTTTAGTTTATCCTCGTTTCGGAGTTTGGTTTATAACTAAATATATAACAGGCTGGTCTATCAGGAAATGCCAGAGTTAGAAGAAATTTATAATTTTGATAATTCTTGTAAATATTGCAGGTATAGCATTATATGACAGACCAATGATGTATATATAAGAAAAAGGGTTAAACTGAAAAATAGAGGTAAAAAATGGCAGAACCATATAATTTTCCTAAACATCTGCGAGAAATCGTGGGAGAACCTTTAAAAGAATTGGGCTTTAAGCAAAAACGCTGTTCATTTTCAAGGGATAATACAATGTTTAAGGAAAAAATATATTTCACTAGAGACAGATTCAAAAATAAAGGGTTTAAAATATTTTTAATTGTTAATATTAATTTCATAGATGTAACACGAGTTTGTTTAAATTATCTCCGAGCTAATACTTGCCCAATTTTTGCTTGTGCGTACTATCAGGCAAAAGATGAAGATGTAATGAATACTTTAAATTCTTTCACAGATGAACAAAAAATGAAATTCTTGGAATATAAAGCTCAAATAAATTGGCAGTATAACTCGGAAGAAGAGCTAAAACAAGTATTAGCTGTGGCGTTAAAAGAAATTAAAAATACTGCGTTGCCATATTTTTCAAATGAATTGAATAATACTAAATGACATGTTATGGAACATTTATTTTTACAACCAAAGGAGAGCTTGTAAGACAGTTTGAAATATTTTCAGTTAACAAAATAATTGAAATATCACCGTTAATAAATATTGAATCAGTTGCCCAACGGTTAAATGTTGCCATGCAATAACTATCCGTACCAGTATAATCAACAATAAATACTACCCGACAAGTTTCCCATTTTTTCTGCGGTATGCACGAAAGAAAGTATTTTTCCAAATATGGAAGACAATTTTCCAAATTGGGAGAAGTAAAATCTTCTATATCTACATTAGGGTTTTGAATTAATTCCGGTGCTTTAGCAAGATATTTTTTCTTCATAGCAGCTGTACAAAAAGTTACTCCATTGGAACGGTCATAGAAGACAATAATATCTTGGTTACCAAACAGAACTTCCGAAATATATTCTTGAATTCGATATTTAATCTCCCTTTCTCTTCCTTTATGCGGAATAGGATCATGAATATTTCCGTGCAAAATATACAAGTTAACGGTGTTTGAGTCATATTTTTCCGCTAGCTCTTCTGCCCACGATGGAATATTCCTTATATAATCGTTATAGCAGAAAATAGATTGATTGGACATTAGCCCCTCCTTATTGTAGTTTATCCTCTTTGCGGAGTTTTTGGATTTTGGCTAATTATGGCACGCTGATCTGTCATGGAATGCCAGAGTGAGAAGAAGTTTTGATTTTTACAAATATTGTAGATATATCATTATATGATAGATCAATGATGTAAATATATATTTAATATGAAAACTTCGGGTATTTTTTATTTATCAAGGGATTTTGCATTA
>Ga0099364_10014967_pt1 | contig 10267 bp, 8 predicted proteins | sample TergutTh196P3_FD_73070 | JGI IMG/M metagenome (GOLD analysis project Ga0099364, IMG submission 73070) | Microcerotermes parvus P3 segment gut microbial communities from Pointe-Noire, Republic of the Congo - Th196 P3 | ecosystem: Host-associated > Arthropoda: Insects > Digestive system > Gut ...
AACGCAAGGAGATACATTTTAATATATCTGAAACAGCCACAGCATCGTGGATAATCTCTTCGGAAATTTGCTTTGTGTTTCCGTAGGGCGAGGTGGCAGTCTGTATAGGCGCATTTTCGGTAACCGGAAGATTTTCAGGTTGTCCGTATACAGTACACGACGACGAAAAAACCATGTTGGAAATAACATATTGTTGCATCAATTCAAGAAGATTTATGAGGGAAACAAGGTTGTTGCGATAGTACTTCAACGGTTGCCCGACCGATTCGCCTACAGCCTTGTATGCTGCAAAATGAACAATAGCCTCTATTCCTGGATGTTTTTTCAGGAAAGATTCCAATTTACCTTTATCACAGATGTCAATTTGCTCAAAATAAGGACGTATGCCTGTTATTTTTTCTATACCGTCAAGCGCTTCCAATCTTGAATTAGACAAATTATCAACTATCACAACGTCGAATCCTTCGTTGATAAGTTCAACCGCCGTGTGAGAACCAATGTAACCTGTTCCGCCGGTAACTAAAATTCTACTCATTTTAACGCTAAAAATTTTTGCAAAGATATGATATATTTTCAAATAAATTTCATATTTATAGTAAAAACGAATAAAAAAAATGGTACTACGATTTTTTGTGTGGAAGAGGTGGAAGAGTTATAATGATTTTGAACAGATAAAACGGCATTCCGCTAGGATTGCATCTCTCGATAGAAACGAAATAACCCCATACCACGTAGCAATCCGCTAGGATTGCATCTCTCGGTAGAAACGAAATAGCCCCACACCACGTAGCAATCCATTAGGATTGCACCTCTCGGTAGAAACGAAATAGCCCCACACCACGTAGCAATCCGTTACCTTACATTTGCAAAATGAAAAATTATATAATATTTTTGTTAAATTAATAATATTCAAAAAGAAAGGAACAAGCCAGTAACCTATCATTCCGTGTAAGGAAAACTTATAATCCTATTTAGCACTGGCTTGCTTTTTTGAAATATCGACCTGAATAAGAATTTAACCTTTAATTATTAAGGTACTTAGGCTTATTTCAAACTTCCTTCCTTTCTTTTAACTTTAAAACAACAAATGTATGAAAAGTTTATTTATTGGCATCGATGTAAGTAAAGAAAAATTGGATTTATGTATCCAATCAAATGGAAAAGTATTGAAAGAGTGGGTATTGCCCAATACTGCTGCGGCAATAAAAAGTTCTTTCAAAAGTTTGCAAAAAGAGCATGGCGTTGAAAAGTCAGCCTTTTTAGTTTGCGCAGAACATACAGGGCAATACACTTACCCTTTGATGTGCGCATGTGAAGAAATCGGTTTTGATTTGTGGTTGGATAATCCGGCTCAAATTAAGCACAGATCCGGCATTAAACGCGGCGACAACGACCGTTTAGCCGCTCGAAATATTGCCGATTATGCAGCGCGCTTTCAAGACAAGGCTCAATTATTTTCCTTGCCGCAAAAAAACATTGCATCGCTAAGACAGTTGATCAGCGAGCGCGACCTGTATGTGAGCGACAGAGGCAAATATAAAGGTCAATTAACCGACCAAAAGCGCTTCATGAACGAAGATGATTACGCAAAGAAAAGCAAGCGGTTAAAGTCATTGATAGAGGGTTTGGATGAGGCTATTACCACTGTTGAAAATGAAATGGAACAATTGATAAAGCGCGACGATGTTCTTTCCAATCAATACGACTTATTGTGTTCTATTGGCGGGGTGGGCAAACAGACGTCCGTTAAGATGATAGCTGAGACCAATGCGTTCAAAGATTTTGACAATGGACGAAAGTTTTGTTGTCATGCCGGAGTTGCGCCTTTCCAATACACATCCGGGACAACTAAACGTTCCAGTAACAAGGTGTCTCACCGAGCAGATAAAAGTATAAAGACGATTCTGCACATGGCAGCGCTGTCGGCAGCAACAAGAAAAAAGGATGGCGAACTGCGAGAGTATTATCTGCGAAAAGTTGCTGAAGGAAAAAATGAAATGTCTGTATTGAACGCTGTTAGAGCGAAACTTGTATTGAGAATGTTTGCGGTAATAAAAAACAATAAAAAATATGACAAAAATTTGAATGAAAAGAAGGTAGATAAAGTAGATAAGGTAGATAAAGTAGATTGAAAGTTGGCGTTTTTCTTTAGAGTAGACAAAAAAACCTGTTTTTTGTCTACCTCTTTGGGATAACAACAATCGTCTCACGGAAGTGCATTTAGCAGTTGCAAAAGTGCATCGTAAGTAATGAATTGCCGTATGGATACCCAACGGTACATACGGTGGTGTGGGAGGTCGAAACATGACATGAAATAATCCTGTTTCTCCTTTTCTCCTACCCGATTGCATAATGTAAAATTATGTTTACTTTTGCATTGTCAAGTTGAAACGGAAACAGGCTCTGCTGGGGAGCAACCTGTCAGGGATAAATTTGACCTATACGAAATGTATTGTGAGGATTGTCTGTTACTGGCAATCCTTTTTATACATTTCGGTAGTTTTATGCCTAAAAAAACCCAACAAAAAAACACTACTTTCAGATTACCTGACCTCTGGGGAAATCAATATGTCGCCAAATCCATAGTTCTTGACTTTTGAGGAAATCGATTAGTTACCAATTTTAACCAGCAAGGCGAGTTGGTTTCTTGTCAAAGGGTAAAGTTCTGTTAAATTGTTGTTTACAAAAGAAGATGTGTCAGGAATAAATTTTAAAAATATCTAATTATGTCCTCTATTTCAAATATTTATACCGAGTATTTGAATATTTTGACTGGAATATGGAGTACGTGTCAGGAATAAATATTGAAAAAACCTTTGTTACGCTGTCAATTTAAAATATTTATAGCGTATATTTGAATTTTTTTACTGGCGTCAACGCCCAAAAACAAACAAACATGATTATTTTCATTTTGGAACTGAAATGTACGCTGATGATGTCGCTTGTGGCAAAATTGATGATTTTTGATAGGTTTTGGTTAAAAAATGTGCCACTCTTATTTCCGATGCCAAAGTGTTACTTTACTTGAAAAATAAAGAAAGGCTGCAGTTGAGGTCAGGAAGTCTGACTTTATTATATTCTGCAAAATGCCCCAAAAGAATTATATACAATTAATTGCAGTCCCTATTAAATTCCTCATCGCAAAAAAACGAAAAAAAATGAAAAAAAATATATTTTTTGCTTGCATATATCATAAGAATAGGGATGCATCTCTCGGTAGAAAACGCGATATACAAATGTCCCCCGTCGCGCACGTTTCCTACCGAAAGATGCATTCCTAACGGAATGCCGTGTTTTCCGTGCGTCGCGTTTGCTACCGAGAGACGCATCCCTACGGGATGCCGGGTTTTCCGTATACCGCATTTCCTACCGAAAGACGAAATAAAATTCGTGCAAATTCGTGTAATTAGCGGCTAAAAACCCCGCGAAGACGCATTATATGCTAAAAAAAAGCCACTAATTACACGAATTTACACGAATAAAATTCGTGCAAATTCGTGCAATTAGTGGCTAAAAATCCCGCATAAAATCCGTGCAAATCCGTGCAATTAGCGGCTAAAATTGCAGAGAGAGAAAAAAACTCCGCGCCTTCTCCGCGTGTCTCTGCGTAATAAACGTACATGGTTATGCACGAAATAAAATACGTGCAAATTACTGTAATTAGCGGCTAAACATTCTGTAAAACAAACTACTCCTTATCAACAACCGATATCTCTTTACCAACAACTACTGTTTTAGAGACGCTTAACGACGACTCTCCGTCCCTGCCAAGTACGGTAAGCGTTACATCGTATGCGCCTGCTTCCGCGAAATTATGTACAGGTTCGCTTTCACCAGATGCACACCCGTCGCCAAAATACCAATAAAAAGCGCCAACATTTTGCGATTTATTAATGAACATTACCTCATTATCTGATTTACAGGAAACGGCAAGAACATCAAAATTAGCGACAAGTTCAGAAGACTCATCTACAATCGGCAACGACTTTACTATTACACGGTCAGTGAATGTCTCTGACAACACCTTATCATCTTTATAAAAGAACACAGTAAGCGTCACACAATACACTCCCGGTTCCGTGAACGTATACGTCGGCTCTCTCTCCTCAGAAGTATTCCCATCGCCAAAATCCCAAAAATATGAAACGCCTTTATCTGAAACGTTCACAAACTGCACTTCGTAAGGCATACTGGCAGGCGGAACTTCTGCAAATTTAACAACAGCGTTTGTTAAATCCACTTCATTAGAACTTAAATCTGCATTATCATTCGTTGCTTTATTGCAACCCGACAAAACCATTCCACAAATAAATGCGGAAATCACCATCAAAAAAGGTCTTTTCATGAGTAATATTTTTAATATTTCTTATAATTACATATATACGTAGAAAATCCTATTTTGTTACATCTTTCTCTAAAATCGGTAGAAAATGCAACAGGATACAAAACCGTATTTACATAAAACCATAAACACGCAAACACATAAAACACGGCATACCGTAGGGATGCATCTCTCGGTAGCAAACGCGATATGCACATGTCGCCCGTCGCGCGCGTTTCCTACCGAGAGATGCATTCCTAACGGAATGCCGGGTTTTCCGTGCGTCGCGTTTGCTACCGAAAGATGCATTCCTAACGGAATGCCGTCTTTTTCGTATACCGCATTTCCTACCGAAAGACGAAATAAAATTCGTGCAAATTCGTGCAATTAGTGGCTAAAAATCCCGCAAAGACGCATTATATGTTAAAAAAAGCCACAAATTGCACGAATTTACACGAATTTACACGAATAAAATTCGTGCAAATTCGTGCAATTAGTGGCTAAAATTCCGCATAAAATTCGTGCAATTAGCGGCTAAAATTAACGAACAATGAACAATGACGCAAAACCGTATTTACATAAAATCGCAATTTTTACCGATATCTCGTCTCTACGGGATGCGTTATTTGAATGGTTCATCTCCGTAGTTCCTTCGATGTTGCTCCGATGTTTGTTCGATGTAAGTCCGATGAGGGCGGGGGTTCATCGAACAATCGTCGGAGAATGTACGGCGTTACTGTAGGGAATAACCGTGCAAAAGTCCCGTTAATGTCCTACGGACAATAAATTACATTCGACATACATGTTTCTATTGATGTAGTTGTCCTAACGGACAATATTCAAGTTTTCCCGTAGGGAAATAACATCAATAGAAACATATAACGCATGCAACATCCGCGTTTTCCCGTAGGGAATTTCGCGGTATTGTTCGTTGTTCGTTAATTTTAGCCGCTAATTGCACGAATTTTATGCGGATTTTAGCCGCTAATTGCACGAATTTGCACGAATTTTATTTGGTGTAAGTTCGTGCAATTAGTGGCTTTTTTTAGCATATAATGCGTCTTCGCGGGATTTTTAGCCACTAATTGCACGAATTTTACACGAATTTTATTTCGTGTAAAGCGCCCTTAATAGCAAACGGACGCCTGTCGCAGCCTCCCTTATTCCATTAAGGGCGCCTTCAAAAATAAGGGTTTGAATAAAACGAACAATATATTTATCTTTGCGTCGTTATAATGATAGGGCGAATTTGTTAGAGGCATTCGGTCGGGTTCAAGTCCCGAATCGTTCGCGAGGATAAGTTTAATGGGGCGCAATCTCCAACTTTTCTTCACCAGCCCGACGGGGGGGTGAAGGCACGAATACGTAAAATTGAACGGGACTGTAGTATAACAGCTCCGTTTATTTTTCCCAAACTAATGAAAGTAATCCGCTTTTATCGACTACGTATATATCAGGTAAATACCTTATCTGTCCTTTGAAATACCTGCCAACTTCCCTTTCTATAGCAGAACACAAGAGAAGGTACTTTTCGTCTTGCGTGAAGTAAAATATTGCGTTATCGGCTTTTCTTGCATCTTTTATGTGGTTTCTTATTGTTTGTTCGTTAGCGTGGTCAATGAATTTTATGTCCCATGTTTTTCCGTCGAACTTTATGTCTGGCTGTTTTTTCCATCCTTCTGGGAGAAACTCCACTTGTTTACCGTTGCGCATGGCGAGCAGTTTTCCGACAGTTTTTTCAGCCTCTCCGCCGCCGCCTGTTTTAGTGAAGCTATGCTCTCGGTGGTATACGCAATAGCCGCCGCTGTGCTCGTCGAAAACGGCTTTTGTCCAGTCGGCGTCGTTGTATGCGTTGTATGTTGCGCGCGCTTTGGTTATATGTTCGGGTTCGGTCATGTGTTTTTTTAAATCGGGCGCAAAGATAATTAAGAATTAACAATATTTGTCTCATTGCGTCGTTATAATGATAGGGCGAATTTGTTAGAGGCATTGGTCGGGTTCAAGTCCCGAATCGTTCACGGACCCAGGGGAGACCCTGGGACCACGTTTAGCTGGTGATTTATTGCCGGCGTTTTTTATTTTAATTTATACAGTTTTCTATCGACGATATAATACACTTGCTGTACGCGTTTGCTTTTTGAGTTTCTTAAATATGTCTGATAATTTTCACGCATTTGCTTCTCCTCAAATAGATATGCACGATGGTAATAAAGCACAACGATTTCACAACCTTTTCTGCTTGCGTCTTTTATATTCTTTAGGATGTTTTCTTTTCCTGTTCCTTCGATGCCTTTAATGTCAAACAATTTGTCATTTAATAGTCCGTCCGGTATTTTTATTCCTTGCGGGTTTTCGCCCTGTTCTTCCGAACCAAGTTCTACTTGCATGCTGTATGTCATCAGTACTTCGGAAGCTATTTTTTCGTAGTCGCCGCGCGGTATGCCGAAAATGCCTTCCGTGGGGTCGAAACGATGCTCTCGGTGGTATACCCAGTAGCCGCCGCTGTGCTCGTCGAAGCCTGCTTTTGTCCAGTCGGCGTCGTTGTATGCGTTGTATGTTGCGCGCGCTTTGGTGATATGTTCGGTTTCGGTCATTTGTTTTTTAAATCGGGCGCAAAGGTAATTAATAATTGACAATGAACAATGGCGGGTTCGCGGGGTTGTTCGTTGTTCGTTAATTTTAGCCACTAATTGCACGAATTTGCACGAATTTTATTTGGTGTAAATTCGTGCAATTAGTGGCTATATAATGCGTCTTCGCGGGATTTTTAGCCGCTAATTGCACGAATTTACACGAATTTTATGCGGGATTTAGCCGCTAATTGCACGAATTTGCACGAATTTTATTTGGTGTAAATTCGTGCAATTAGTGGCTATATAATGCGTCTTCGCGGGATTTTTAGCCGCTAATTGCACGAATTTGCACGAATTTTATTTGGTGTAAATTCGTGTAATTTGTGGCTTTTTTTATGTATTCGGCGTTTCCTACCGATGTCGCGTCTCTACGAGATATTTGCGTCGTTGGGCGTTGCGTTGCATTTGTCGCATTTTCCCATGTAGTATACGTGGGTTTCGTCTGGGGCGAGGGTGGGGGAGCCTCTGAAGCGGGGGACGTCGGTTTCTTTTAGGGGGACGTCGAATATTGCGCCGCATTGTTTGCATTTGAAGTGGGCGTGAAGGTGTAGGTGCGCTTCGTAGCGAAGGTTTCTTTCGTCTATCAGGAGCGCGGTTACAGCCTTGTTGTCGCAAAACGATTTGAGTGTGTTGTATACTGTTGTTTTCGACAATGTGGGCATTGTGGGAAGCAACTCGTGGTAGATGTTCTCGATGGTCGGATGGTTGTAGTTCTCCAACAGGTATTTCATGATTGCCACCTTGTGCGGGAGGGGTCTTATACCATGTTCTTTTAATCGGTTATGCACTTCTTGAATGTTCATTGTCTTAGGTTTTTTAGTGGTTGTTATACTGTTTTGAAAAGGTTACAAAGATAGAACAATTATTTGTTTTCAATGAAAAAAATCTTTTGTCCATCGTAGGTTCTGGTGAGCGTCGTTGGTCTTTGGGTAGGCTTCCTGAGGGATGTATACCGTCAGTCCGCTGAACGCTTTGATTGGTTCTAATGCGCCTGTTGCCGACGAGTAGTATTGCGGGGTCGATGCTCGGTATGGGACGCTTCGTTCGAGCGCCGCGTCGACGTCGTTGCTTCTGTCTGGGGCGAGTGCGCGCAGGTAGTCTCCCAAGTCGAAAAATAGGCGGTGGGCGCCGTGTCCGAAATGTTGTATGTTGTCGAGCGTTTCGAGTGGTAGAAATGTTTCGGCGTCTATGGGGGCTTGTTGCGATATGTCTTTTGCGAGTTCGCGCAGGGCTGGCAGTTCGGATGTTTTTATTACGCTTACGGTTGCCGAGCGGAATATGTCGGGGGCTGCGTTGTGGTATTCGTAGAACTCGCGGGCAACGGCTTTCAGGTCTGGCGCAGGTTTGAATAGATGCTGCATCATGGAGCCGTATACGAAGCCGGGTTCAAGGATTTCGGCGGAAGAGGCTACGATGTAGTCTGTCTTGTCTTTGAGTTGGTATGCCGCTTCTACGGACGCCATCCAGCAGGCGTCGAAGATTATGAAGTCTAATCGGTATGGTATAGCGTCTGCGAATGTCGCTATTTCCATGTAGTTTTCCGTCTGGTCTGTCGATGCGTCTAAGATAATAGATTTAGGTCTTATCGCAGGCGTCGACATCTCTGCTGGTAGCCACCCCGTGCCGTGAGAGAGAACTACCAGTCCGAAAGAATCCGCATTACGAAACGCCCTAACCGCGTTCATGGCGCCTGCAAGGGTTGCAGGCAAAGCCGAGTTGAGATTAGGATGGATAGAGATAGTGTCGGTTACGGCGCCTCGTTGCGGTGTGTAGTAGATATTAACTAGAAAGGGCTGCTCGCCCGTGTCGGAATAGACAAATAGATTGCCGTCTATGTCTTTGTTCCATGTTTTTTTCAATTGCGATATTTTTTGTTCTGCTTCGCTGTGCAGGTTGTTGTCTACGCCTAAGTATACCAGTACGGAACGTCGGGGTTGCGTTTGTTTGTAGTCTTGTTCTTTTTGGCAGCCTATTAGACTTAAGACGATTAGAATTAAGACTATTAGGCATAAGATTATCCGATGTATTGTTATCCGACGGTTTGCCGATAACCAGTCCCGCAGGGACGGTACTGCTGGTAAGCCAAATAAGACTTTTAGACTGAAGACTTTTAGACTGAAGACTTGTAACCAGTCCCGCAGGGACGGTACTCTATTAACCGTAGATTTCAATCTACGGACGACGGATGCTACGGACTTCGACAAAGTCCCGCAGGGACGACAGTTTTGCAATATACGCATGTTACCCGTCTCCCGTAGATTGAAATCTACGGTTAATAAGGTGTCGTCCCTGCGGGACTTTAGTGCTGGTAAGCCAATATGACAGTTTGCTGGTAACATGACGTTAGGTTTTTATGGGTTTAGGTTTTGATATTATTTATTTTATTTAAGAACTGGTCGTATGTTGTGTCCGTAGGCTTTCATTATGACAGCCATTCCTGCGTAGTAGTCTTCTTTGAAGACTATGGCGAGGGTGTTGCCGGCAAGGGTATTTGAGCGCGTCATGTAGAACGCTTCTACTCCTTCGTTGGCAAGTGTGCCATAGTTTCCGTCGTCGTTTCTTCTTAGTCCTCCTACGGGGAAGAATAGGCTTGCATTGTTGTAGGGGTTGAAGAATAGGGCGCCTCCGTATGCGACGTCTCTTGTTCCTGCTGCAACTACGCCGTTTCGTTGTTCTTTTCGGTCTATCGGCTGTCGGTCGTAGAAGCCGTCTGAGTAGTATCCGTATACGCAATTGCTGTTGTTGCCTGCGTCTACGGGTCCTCTGCTACTGTTGTCTGAGAACTCTCCGCTACTGGGTTTGAGCCATAGCGATTGCCTTACTTCTGTTTGCACTTCGCCTGATTTGTCGTCTGGACGTCGGTAACCCGGAGGGCTTATGTCGTACTTGTCGTCAAAGGTGGACGGGACTGTGGTGTCCCATTCAAAATCGGTTCCCTTGTATGTTTCCCAGTACGGGTTCCAGGCATAGTTAAAGTTTTTCTCGTTTGCCCATTGAAAGAATGCTCCTACTTGCGATGGGTATTCGGTGAACATTGCATCGTTGTCGCCGCCGATTTTTGTTACTTGCGCGTCGAGTTTGGGAGCCGTGAGGTTGTATGGCGCGAAACGGGCAGAGTAGTCTTTTACCTGCATCAGATAGTCGTCGCCTTCGCCTTGTCTGACGTATATTCTTCGCATCTGTTTGTAATCGTTGTACCAGAGTTCGACTACGGCGTATCGGGCTGGCTTGGCGTCGTCATAGTCCGGGTCGTTTGAGTATGCGAAAAAGGGTTTTTCTAATCCTATACGAAAGGTTATGCTTTTGTCGTTGG
>Ga0099364_10014968_pt1 | contig 10267 bp, 14 predicted proteins | sample TergutTh196P3_FD_73070 | JGI IMG/M metagenome (GOLD analysis project Ga0099364, IMG submission 73070) | Microcerotermes parvus P3 segment gut microbial communities from Pointe-Noire, Republic of the Congo - Th196 P3 | ecosystem: Host-associated > Arthropoda: Insects > Digestive system > Gut ...
CGCGCTTGAACGCGATCTGCCTTTCCTCAAAAACGAGATGAACTCCCAATCAATGTCACTGCAAATGATTCGCATTAAGGGGAAATTCCATATTATAATATTCGCTCTCGCACTAATAATTCATCTATTTTCGCTTTCAACATTTCAAGTTGACTATTGTTCCTTGTTTCACATTCCCAAATCACCATAACCCGCCAGCCTTTTTGTTTCAATGTCGTCACATTTCTTTTATCGCGCTCCATTGTATTATCTAATTTTGTATTCCAATAGTCCGCGTTGGCAACAGGTCGAACTTTCGCGTGTTTACAGGTCGGGCAACCGTGCCAAAAGCAACCATGAACAAAAATAACCGTTTTATATTTAGGTAAAACTATATCGGGATTTCCCGGTAAATTTCTACTATGTAATCGATAGCGATAACCCATACGATGTAACAATTTACGAATACGGATTTCGGGTTTAGTATTGGCGCTATGAACTTTCGCCATGATTTCGCTGCGTTTTTCGGGGCTAAACATATCCGACATGAAAGTTTACTTCGCTTCAAATTCAATTCGTAAACTGGGGTCGGTTTCAACTTCTGTTATAATCGCGTTGTATTTTTCAATAATGTCAGCAAGTTTAGCATTCCTCACTGTACCGTCAAACAAACTGTGTTCAATAATGTTTGTGGACAAAAATTGCTGAATGTCCCATACTTCAATCCGTCCACTCAAACCGGAATCAGCAGCTAAATCAAGGGTTGTCTTCACACGATCAAATATCGTAATTATAACGGGCAAACAACCGGCTTGGATATTGGCTTTACATTTTTGTATCAACGGTTCACCCGGCGCGGTTGTACAATGAATAACCATGTTATTAAGAACAAAATCACCACTGCGATCCGTTGGGGAATCCGCCACAGAAGCGCCGTGTATTTGGAACTTGTCGGGCGGCAGTATAAATGAGAGCTTGGCGCCTATTAGATACTGCAATATAGCGCCTAAATACTGGGTTCCCGGGTTTTGCTTTTGACGTTTTCTTGCTTGCTCAAACAAATCCTCTAAATTTGCGCCAATCGTCCGGGACATGTCTGCCGAAAGCGTAAAGGGCTGATTGCGGAAATATTCACGAATCTGTTCCGCCCAATATGTTTCTAACGCCTCTAAATCAATATTTTCAATCTTATGCCATTCGTTAAGGAAATCAACATACTTTATCATTAAACCTATATTGCCGCGGCTTGTACGACCGCCTTCCGCAGCCAAAGTCTGTGTTATGCCATGCTCATTAAGTATCTTTCTCAGATTACCGCCGCCAAGTCCCGCAACCTGTCCCTTATTTTCTGTCAAGAAATCTTCCGGATTAAGCGGGAAGATCTTACCTCGAATCATTCTGGTTAATTGTATTAACAAAGCTAGCGGCCCTTTTGTGGTCGTTCTATATTCAGCTTGAAACTCGTTAACATACGAAGTAAAATCTAAAGACGTATTTTCAACCTGATATACATGTTTCTTAGGGTTAGCGGCACTCACGATATGCAGCCTCCGATAATCTTGTTAAAAATGCTTTCCCAATAAAACTTACAACTGGCATAACAACAGCGTCACCCATAGCTTTATAGCTGTTATTATGTGTTTCCGGTAAAATAAAACTGTCAGGAGCACCCATCAGCCGTGCCGTTTCGCGTGGAGATAATACCCGGGCGTTCAATTTGCCGTCGCGTTTGACAATGAGAAATTGTTTACTACTTCCGCCCTCTGGCGTTCGCAAACATCCAGCTACTCCGTCAAACCGCAACTCCAAGCATTGTTTCCCATTGCGTGTTCGGCGATAACCGGTTGCGATTACGTTATTCATGCTGTCAAGTTTTTCCTTATGGCGCGGCGATATTAGCAATAATACATCGTTTTTGTCATAGGGAATAGTGAGGTCTAAAATGTCGGTTAAATCGGCGCGGCGCTTCGATGGTTTTTTTGCTTTCCACCATATCCAATCTGGCAATACTTCCCCAAGAGTAACAGCGGCTTTATTATGTAACCAATTTGGTTTGGAATCTATCAGTTCGAGAGGGATTTCAATATCATTTTTTACGGCAATCACAAACACGCGCGGTCTTGACTGTGGAACAAAGTGAAGTGCGTCAATTAATATAGCCCCGCTTTTATAGCCAAGTTCCCGTAAAACGCGATGCAATTTTTTATAATTTTCGCCTTGATTAGACGAAATCAATCCGGCGACATTTTCTATTAAAAGAATAGAAGGGCGTTGCGACATTTCTTTTAAGATGCGGTACCATTCCCAAATAAGCCCGCTACGAGCAGCGTCAATCCCACCTAGTGAGCCTGCCAAAGATAAATCCTGGCAGGGAAAGCTTGCCCATGATAAATGAGCGGTAGGCAAGTTAGCGCCACGAATATTTTTAATATCATCTAAAATAAAATGGCTGCTTTTAAAATTTGAACGATAGACTACACTTTTTTTTTCACATATGTCGTTTGCCCAAACTGGACAAAACATCCCCTTTAAACCATAGGCAACCAAACCGCTTCCTGCAAAAAATTCGTGCATCGTCCATGGCGCGCGAGATAAATCAATTGGACTTTTATTATTTTTCTTTAGCTTTACCATCTTTGCCCATACTCCTCAGTTTCCAACACATCTAATAATCACTATGCCAATTTTTGATGCGCTGTAATCGCCCGGAAACCTTTTCACCACACGTAAAGCTTAATTCTACTGCGGATTTCCGCAAAATAGTATCGTTTTTTGGTTGGAATGTAACGCGCGGCATAACGAAGCGTTGGAAACATTCAGAAATACAAACGCCGCGCTTGCCACCGGAAGCGGAGAGCTTGCGCTTGGTCATCAAATCGCGCTTACAAACGCCATCCTGATAGAACTCGCTTCAATACAGGCAGAAACACGGATTGTTGAACAACGCCTGCTTTCCATGCAGCGTGACCAGCAGAACCTGATCGCCCGCATGAAGGAACTGGAGCTTGAAGCGCAGCAGGACGACTCCCGCAACCTTGAATACATCATTTCAACCACAACGGAACGGTAAGGCACGGGTGAATCATCATGACGGTTTTTGATTTTCTCACATTGCTTTGGCGGGCGCTTCGCGGACAGACGGGCGGGCCGGACTTCATTCTCGTTTACGACGCGCTTGGAGCGATTATCTGGGCATTCCTGCTTTTCAAGGTTTTTCTAACGGAAGGCTTGCAGGTAGCATCCGGTCACAAAACGGAGCTTCCGCGAATCCTCGTTAAATACCTGTTCGTCGCCGGTATGTTCGCCATCTGGCCGGCGACTTCCAACCATATTTTCAACGCCGTCGCTTCTTTGGCGGACATGTTCTTTCCCGACCTATCGACATTACTTGTCCGGCTTGGCAATTCAATGGAACTGATGCGGTCAGCGGAACAAGCGGCGGAGCAGGAAGTCGGGCTTATCAGCATGATCTTAGGAACGATACAGAATATCACCGCGGGACTTATTTTCAGCGCAATCGGTATGCTGGTTTTATTCGTTTGCTACATGCTGATTCTGCTCTGCGTTATGGGTTCGCTGACAATCCTTGCCATGAATCTTTTGCTTGCGCCGGTGTTTTTCGCGTTGGCGTTTGATAAGGATTTCAGGCAAATAGCCCTGCATTGGTTTTCAGCCGTTCTTTCTTACTTTCTGTTGATTCCGCTTTATGGCGCTGCCGTCACCATAGCCGTCGCCATTGTCGGAGCCTCGATACCTACGTCGATAGTCGGGCTTTCATCCGTAGCCCAGGTAACAGCCCAACTATTTGGTCCCTTCATGGCTGTAGCCGTCGTTTTCTCCGTCAACAAGGTTGTGAATACCCTCGTGAACGGCGCGGCGGGTTCCGGGCTTGCTTCTTCCGTTATCGGCGTCGCCGGTATCGCCGCCAGCTTCATTCCGGGCGGCGCTTTAATCCGTTCCACCGCAGTCGCCGGACAATCCGCCGTTAGAAAACTAAGCGCGACAGCGCGATCAGCTTTAGGGAGACCTTAGCCATGTCAGATGATTTCATTCGTTCAAGCGGCAATCTCGCCTACGTCAATATGTGGCTCAAACTGATTGCCTTCACATTACTGATTCTGTGCGTCGTTCTGTGCGCGGCGCTTATGGTCAAGATTATTGACGGTCGCGCCGAGCGCGTCATACCGATTGTCATAAACCACGCTACCGGCGACGCGCTGGCAGTTGATTATAAGGTAATCGACGCGACGGGCGAAGAACGCGCGCCGGTGGAAATCAGGAAATTCTGCGAAGATTTCCTTTCAGACGCCTACACCTACAACCGCTTTACCGTTCGCGGGAATCTCGAATCACTCGCGCAATTAAGTACGCCTGAAACCCTTTCTCAGATCAGGGAAAGCCTCAACCTGCCGCGCCGCGCCGAGCTTGTGGGAAGAAACGCCCAGGGGCTTATGGAAATTACCAGCTTCATGATTACCGAAAGTCAGCCGTCGCTGAAAACACAAATCTATTTTCGTTCAAAAGTTTTCGCCGCGTCCGGCGAGCTTTTGGAAGAAACCAACCAGCTTGCCGTCATGACAATAAGGCCGATTCGCCGCTCCGCAAGGAATCCGCACGGCTTGATTCTCGTCGAATACCGGCAAAGCCATTTCAACAATCCGGAGGAATAAACCATGAAACAACTTTTATCAGTATTTACCTTATTGCTTTCCATCAACGTATTTGCCGCGCCGGAACCGCGCACCCTGATTTGCGATTTCGACGGCGAAAACGCATCAAAAATCTATTCGATCATTACAATGCCGGGAATCGGAACTACGTTCCGTTTGCCGGACGGCGTGAAGATCACGGATTTTGTAGTTACAGACTCGAAAAACTTCTATGCCGAAAGCAACGGAACCATCGGCATAGTCACGCCCGTCACGCTTGACAAAAGCACTTCCGTAAGCATTTACACGGACAACGACAAACTTTTCGTATTCAGCGTTTCGTCTGAGAAATCCAACGTCGTGGATCAACTGGTAGTTGTGCAATCCACCGACATGCAGCTTTTCAACAGCCGTATTCGCGGCGAAGCCAACGCGATAGCCGAAGGACAACGGGCGCAGCTTGCGGCGCGTTTTGAAGCCGATCTTGAACAGCAGACCGCGCAGTTACGGAAACATCTGCTGTTTTCGGTAAACAGCGATTATCGCCTTACAAACAATCTGTTCAATATCGACCGCGTATCGGACGACGGCGTTTTTACCTACGTATGGCTTACGCGGTCGCAGGAACGCCCCGCCGTTTACATCGGCGAAGCCGGAAAACCCAAAGACCTTGAACCTGTCAAGTATACCGACGAGGGCGATTACTACGTCATTCACCGCGTTCTTACGCAATCGGACAAAGGCTTCGTTTTGAAGCTCGGCGACAGGGTTAGCGAAATCAGGAAAAGATAGTTATGTCAGGAATGCGGAAAGCGGGTGAAACCAAGCGTTTCAAAATGTTTATCGAATGTGAAGGCTTCATTTTAAGGATTGTCCTCTTTGTAGAGATAGTAGTCGTGATTGATGGACAGATCAGTCTTAACGCCGCCTTTACACATTCCAATCATTTTCGCCAACGGGTTGTCCATATCCAATGGCGCTTGCGCGGGAAACCGGCGAATTGTTACTTCCACGCGCTCGCCGAGCCGCAAGTCCATCTCATGCCGAACTTCTTCGGCAATGGAAAGATGCCCGTCATCCATTACCAACGCTTCGCAGGTTCTTACCATGACTTATTCCTCACGTTGAGAATTTTACATCAGGAGAAAACAGTATGGAATCCAAAGAAAACACAAGTATTACCGATGCCGGTGAAGAAACCGGAAAAAAGAAAACCCTAAAACCGTGGATTATCGGCTTGGCGGCTGTTGCCCTTGTTGCCGTTGTCGCTTTTGGCGTAATGAGAAGCGACAATGCCGAATCGGACCCCGAAAAGAAAAAGAAAACCCAACTGATTTATTCCTGTATTGCGCCCGTTGTCATAAACGAAGGCGAAATGCTGGAAGCCGTACTCGTCAATCGTCTCATCGTCGATACGGAGCCGTCGCCGGTCATCTGCAATATCTCCCGCGACCTGTTCGGTAACGTAATCGGTTTCTGCGTTCCGTGCGCCTTGCCGGTCTGCCTCGTCTGCCGACTGACTGGCACTTCGTCCCGCACAGGCACTTGCTCGGCATTTCCAAAAGGTTGAATTTTTCCGCTATTAATGTTAGGTTATTTTTATGGATGTTATAGTTGAGTTCAATCAGGCAGCGTTTCGGCATAATATAAGCAGAGAGGATATTATGTATGCTCTAAAAACTAAAATATATGCTGCCGCGATTGAGGGGCTTCCTGAAAAATACGCTGTTATTGGTTTTGATCGTGCCGGCAATCCTCTTGAGGTCATGTATAATCCGATAGACGATAACACTATTAATGTTTTTCATGCGATGAAAGCTCGTAAAAGTTTTATTAAAATGTTAGGCATTTAGGAGATATTTATGGCTAGAATGACAGAAAAAGAAGCGATGGAACTTGACGATTATGTGACTAACAATGAGATTACTCTTGGCACTAATGGCAGCGATTGGCTTAGTCAGCGGGAAATGCGTTTGTTAGGACTAAATAACATGACGGTTAATTACCTTCTGACTAAAGCGATGGCTGATCGCAAAAGCCCAGCCCAAATCATTGACGAAATTGTAAGTAAAGAAATCGCCGCCGCTTCTGTTTAATTATCAAATGTTGACACTGTATGCGCGGTAATCACAGTCGAGATAAAAGCGGACGAAAAACCGCGTTCAAATGTCCCGCAGGGACAATAATATGAATAACCGTCGGTGGAGCGCTTTGTATACTCCCGGTGGGTATAAAAGCGGGCAATACGTCGTACTGCCCGCAAACAGCCGCGTCATCGGTTCCGCGCAAGCAGTCGGCTATAAAGGCGCCTCACGGCTTTTCATCAGTTTTCACCGGCTTATTCTGCCTAACGGCCTGTCTGTTGATCTTCCTTCAAGCCGGAGCGCAATGAAAGCTCTCGATGAAACCGGCGCAATCGGCATTGTCTCGAATGTTGACCGCCATTGGTTTCTGCAATTCGGCTCGGCGGTATTCCTGGGCGTCCTTGACGGTATCGCGGGTTACGCGCAGCGCGATCAGGCAAACACCGTTAATGGTCTTGTCATCAGCCGCACAAGCCAAAACTTCGACCGCGTTTTAGATCGGGTAATGTCGCAGTATTCAACAATCGTCCCGACCATCCGTGTGGATCAGGGCAAAACGCTAAGAATCTATGTTTCCGACGACATGATTATCTCGCCCTACGCCCGCATTTCCGACAGGAGCTATTACAATGCGTATCAGTAATTTCCTATTCGTGTTGGCTCTCTGTCCCGTCGCGCTTTTCGGACAGGAAACTGTAATGTCGGACGCCGATTTTCGCGCGGGAATGGGAGAGCTTGCCCGCCTGGGCGCGAAGAAGCCTTTTTTGAAGGATTCGTCCGACGTTTACCTCGAACCCCAAAGCCTTAACCGGTTCTTTACTGAAAAGATTTACAGCCGTCTCGAAGGTAACGGTTATTTCGGCTATCGCTTCGATGAAGGTTTCTTTTGCGGCAATCAGGAAGTTTCCATTGAAGAAATCAAGGATTTAACAGGAACCGCCGAAGCCGCCTACCGTCTCGCGCTTTTACAGGCTCTGGAAAACTACAAAATCACGCCGAACGCCGTATGTCAGATCGGTCTTTGCATCGTAGGCATAGAAGCGGCGGAAACCAACAAGACTCTGGCAGGCGTCATGGTAGAAGCCTACCTGCGCAACACGTCCACTAAAAAATCCTTTTTCATCCGCTACGGAGCGGGAAGTCCGCGCGGTCTTGCCGCCGCCATAAGGCTTTCCGCCTCAATGCTTGTCGCCGAACTGGAGTCCCGCCGTGAACGAAATTAACTCATTATTGCTAGAAAAATCGCTTAACCCGATAACGCCGTGGGTGGACGATCCGGATGTCACCGACATACTCATTTACGGAAGCCAGAATGTTTACATCAAACGGCGCGGCGGCGGATTCCTGAAAGTTCCGGTCAAATGGCAATCCGACGATGATCTTATGTCGTCGGCAAAAACAATGGGGCGCGATATGAAGCGCCGCCTTGACGTCAACGAGCCTATTCTTGACGCCCGTCTGCCGGACAAGAGCAGAGTCTGCATCGTCATCGACCCTTGTTACGACAAGGGAGCCTGTATTGTAATACGCAAATTTCCCGAACAACGGTTTTCACTGGACGATATTGCCCGCCGTTTCGGGGCGCTTGACGAAAACGGTCAAACGATCCTGAAAATCATCACAAGGCTTGGCAAAAACTTTCTTGTCGCGGGCGGCACGGGAAGCGGCAAAACCACCCTTTTGAACAGCCTGTTCGAGTTCATTCCCGAAAGCGACATCATCGTTACAGTTGAGGACGCGCGGGAAATTTCCGTTTCTCATGAGCTTTGGGTAGCGCTTGAAACCAAACGCGCCATTTACGGCAATGACCGTGAAATAACCTTGCGCGACCTCATACGCGCCAGCTTGCGTATGAACCCGCGCTGGATCGTTGTCGGCGAAGTTCGCGGCCCGGAAGCTCTTGATCTTGTCCGCGCTTTCAACTCCGGGCACGCCGGAGCGGGAACCATTCACGCAAATTCCGCATATGACGCCTTGCTTGCTCTTGAAGGCTTAATCCTGCAATCCGGCCTTGACGTTCCGGCGCGAGCCGTCAAGGAGATGGTTGCCCGCGCCATTCACATTGTCGTTCATATGGGCGAGCTTCCCGATCACTCCCGCCGCCTTCTGGAAATCATAGAAGTCGAAGGACTCGATTACAGCCGTTCAACTTCATTCCCGCCGTACAAAACCAGAACGCTTTACAGATACGAGTTTGACGGTTACGACGAAAACGGGAAAGCCGCAGGGCGGTTCATTGTGAAAGACCCTCCTTCATGGATAGACACGCTTAAACAACTACCCGACATTCAGACGCCCGATTTCTGGCGTTAATAAAGGAGAAAACAATCATGAGAACAATTTTGCTTTTGACGCTTACCGTGACGCTTGCCGTCAACGCTTACGCGAGCGGTTACGCCGTTGAGGAATTAAGCGATTCCCCAAAGGAAAAACCTTTTTCCATCACAAGTGTTGAATCACGCCCCGGCGAGCTTTGGCTATTTATTCAGTCCGGCAATTACGCGCAAATTCAAGGGCTGATACGTAACGGTTCGCTCACCGCGCAATTGTCAGAAGGCGAGAACGCCATAACCGTACCGCTTTCACTTTTCAAAGCCGTCGTATGTAAAGACTTCGGAACATTCCACCTCGGCTATTCCGAACTGCTGCCGGTCTGTGAAATTGCGCAGTTGCGGTATTACCTGCGCACTCCCGTAACCCTGGGACACGGACGCGATCTTGCTATCGGACTCGACCCGGATTTCCTCTGGCTGATTGAGGAAAAATAATGCGCAACTATATTCAGGATAATTTCAATTCCGATGATCGGCTGGCCGTTGTCTGCAAAGGCGACCGCGTGTCACAGCGTATCGTTACGGCGGAAGAACTCGTTTCTTCAAGTTTTCAGTCATGGCTGAAAGCTGAAAACAGCCGTGGCGCGAACGTCTACGTCAGCATGAACGCGCTGAAACCCGAAGCGCAAAGCCGGACGAAACGGGACATTGCCGCTATACGGCATATTTATCTTGATATAGACCACAACGGACGGGACGCGCTTGAAAAGATTACGGCGGACGCGCCCCGTCCATCCTACATTCTCACTACTTCGCCCGGCAAATATCAGGTCGTCTGGAAAGTCGAAGGGTTCAACCCAACCGAAGCGGAAGCGTTACAAAAGGCAATGGCTTTGCGCTACGGCGCGGATCGCGCAGCTACGGACGTTACCCGCGTTCTGCGTATTCCCGGATTCGCCAACCGGAAATACGCGGAGCCTTATATGGTTACGGCGGAAAGAATATCAAATCGCGTTTGCCGCCCGTCCGATTTTCGCATTGAAAGATTGCACGATGCCGTTATTGCACAAAATGCCGTAAATCGCGCGAAGCAGACACCATCATCAATATCCAACAGCCAGTCGGAACGTGACTGGCAGGAAGTATGTCGTCGCCTCGAACGCGGCGACAATCCCGCCGACGTGCAGGACTGGCTTGAGCAGAACAGACAGGATAAATCAAATCCCAGGTATTACGCCGAACTGACAGTGCGCCGCGCGGAAAAGCACGTTGAAATACAACA
>Ga0099364_10014969_pt1 | contig 10267 bp, 6 predicted proteins | sample TergutTh196P3_FD_73070 | JGI IMG/M metagenome (GOLD analysis project Ga0099364, IMG submission 73070) | Microcerotermes parvus P3 segment gut microbial communities from Pointe-Noire, Republic of the Congo - Th196 P3 | ecosystem: Host-associated > Arthropoda: Insects > Digestive system > Gut ...
TTCTAAACTGGACGCCGAGCGCAAGGCGTTTTTGGAATATGACGCCTTCAATAAAACACAAGTAATCAACTCTGACTTTGAAAAAAAGATCGCGAAGGTCAAGGAGGTGGCGGACGATGAGCAATAGGGCGCCTGAAATACGCTTCAAGGGATTTACTAACGCTGCACCCAAGCGTCAGTAAGAACTGGTCGCATTATCGAATATGTAAAGCATCAACGCTCCCTCGCGGCATACACAATATGGTTAAGCCTCCTAAAAATCATGCTTATCCATATAGACAAGTGAAAAGCTAAAATGCAACAAAAAAACAAAAGCACTGCGCTTCTACAACAGAAAACACGGTGCTTTTTAGCTTTCATATTTTTAGGGGGCAGTTTACAAATCGGTGAATTTTCTACCTGAAAAACCGGATTATTATATACAGGGATATTTAGCTTCTGACCATTATAGCGCAGTTACATTTAACGAGTTGTCACTATTATCCTTTATGTGGCAGGATTTTCAACGTCTTTTGCAGTTTTTGCTTTTGCAATTCTTTCGAAATCATCAATCATAAAGTTTGCAGCACCATTAACCGAAGCCAGTAGTGTAGTGTATTTAAGACCATACGACATATCGCTGGACTGCACATATAAATTTGCGCTAGGGAAATTAGCCAGAGAGCCGTTGGTTGCATAAATATTGTAGATAATACCGCCTTTAAAACGTATCTCTAAATGAAAAACACCCTTACCTGAAAAATCCACGCTACCCAAAGCATAGGTACTGTTTCCTTTCGGCTCAACCGCTTGAGTAACTTGAATAATGGCATGCTCAAATAGCTCTGGTCGTATTGGCAATGGGCCACGGGTCGGAGAGTGAAAAATAATTTCGGTTATTAGATGCGGCCTCATCCATACAAGCCATTGTGGATATGCAAACGTAAAACCGTGTCTGCGACCACTATTTTGAACCGATAGCATGTATACCTGTAATTCTTCAATGGCTTTCCGCTTATTTTGAGGCAGGATGTATGCTTTTCCGTCTGCGATAAAATGCCCGTCTTTTCCAATGCCGTACACATGACGAACACCATCTTTTGTCCAAATCACAAAATCATAGACTGCAGACGGGTTATCGATATTTGCGGGCTTTAATCCCTCGAATGCGGAAAGGCCGTCAAGGATTTTTTTTGCGAATATGCCTAGCGGCGAATACGGGCTATCATTATAGTTCGGATTTAAATAATCAGCGATGCCTCCGACATAAGTGTTCTCCGAAGCGTTGCGTGTAAAAAAGGAAGCAATTTCATTGATTGGAGGTGTTTTAGAAGAACGAGTTGGAGCTATCGCATTTAAGTTATAGTTAACATGTTTTATTGAAAAATCGTTGGGTGTAGATGAATACGACATCGGAGCAAATAGATTCTGTTCTGTAGCCTGTCGGACTGTGTTAGTTTCCATTTCTATTGACTCTAAGAGGGCCAGGCTTTCCGGCATTTGGAGTAATGATAGTTCTATCTGCAACGATTCAGATGCAATATTCTGCCTACAAGATGCGAATAAAGTGATAACTAGAAGCCCTGACAAAATCTTAACTATTATCTTGCTTTTCATAATTGTGATCATTCCAATCTGATTGTTTTTTTAAGTGCTACAAAAATCCGCTAATTAATTGTAAAGCGTTCTTATTCTTCTGTTATAATGGCGTTCTTTCAAAATAAGCTATGTAGTATAGCGCGCATATTAATTGACCGAAGATATTGCATATATCAAATTATCATACTTTTGCGCCCGCAAGTCAAGAATCTCATTATTTCTTTTGCAAAGCAAGAATATATAATCTAAAAATATTTCAATAATGAATCAAATGCATTTTGGTCATTTAGCTTAACACCAAAGTCATAATAGTTGGTATAGAAATATGAATTTCCAGCCTTGTCTTTCGAGAAATGAAGCCCGGGGAAAAACAACTCCCCTCTCTCCCTAATCATTCTGATAAACAAGTCATTATCACCGCGATATATATCAGTATTTACTAAAGTTACATCGCCTTCACGTTGGTCATAGATTAATTTTTTATCAGCGTTTTTCTCTAAAATGCGTATTGTTGTTTTAATTCCAGTAAACTCAACAAAATTTCTTTTATTCCAATGCCTTACATCATATTTTCCGCTGATAGGGTAATAATGGTCAAGTAAAAAATCGCCTAAAGTCTCTGGTTTATAATAATCCGATGGTTTGGCTGCGTTTCCATCCCAGACGCCATTTTCATCAAAATAATAGGCTGTTAATGCAACTTCCTTATTCTCCCATATAGCAACCCATCCAGTTCTCTTTACGCCATCCCGGTTAAAATAATAAGTGTTTCCATTTATCTTAGCCCAACCCGTTTGTTTCACTCCGTCTTTAAAGTGATAGGTGTGTTTACTATCTTTTGCCCATCCGGTATATTTACCTTCGTTTATCCCTTCTGCATTAATCTTATACATAATACCATCGACCATTTTCATTCTTGCCGCATTTGCATTTATGCAAAGTGAAAATAGCATAACCACGCATAGAACAAAAATCCATATCGTTTTTAAAACACTTTTATTAGCTGTTGTAAATATCATAATGACCTCCATTTTATGTTAATCAATTCAGAGAGGAATCAAGTCTCTGAAAAGCGACCTAATTCCTCTCTTATTATATACCGCGCTTATGTTTATTTCAACAATTTGGCAAAACTAGATGATACTGAATTATTGCTTCTCATAATCGATTTTGAGCGCGGTTTGCGCATCCACTTCGCCGGGTGAAAAAGATTGGCGTATCTGATAACACAGCACATCGGCGTCACGTTTTTGTTCGCGCCCTGTGATTGCTTTGTACTGCGCTTTACTCAATAAGAATTCCGCGTCAGCGGTTTCGTGGTCGCACATGAACGCGGAAATCATGTTATCTGTTTTTTCAGGATTCTTTCCGTAATCCAAACGGTCTTTAAGGGACGATGCAACGGTCTGCCCTTTGCTGATATGGTGTTTTATGATTCGCGTGGTAGCCATGCGCGGCCCTCCTTTTTGTGCGTGATAGCTTATGGACAATTTGTCCGCATATGATTGGTATTGAATATGTATGGAATGATTGATATAATTTAAATTAGATTTGGGTAATAAGGTGCAGAAAATATATATAATGCGAGGTCATAAACTTATGTTCAAAATAGTTTCTGCCCGCGAAGCGGCGGATTTAATCAAAGACAGAGATTGTATCGCGATCAATTCTTTTTTAGCGCTCTCCAATCCCGAAACGCTTCATGATGCTTTGTATGAACGTTTTATTGAAACAGGTTCGCCAAAAGAATTACGGCTGTTTTGCGCGGCAGGATTTGGCATGTGGGATGAAAATCGTTATGCTGACCGCTATATAGGGGCTGGCGCGGTGCGTGAAATTGTTGCGGGGCATTATAATAGTATGCCTGCTGCCGTTAAAATGGCATTATCAGGCAATATAGAAGCGTATTGTTTGCCTTTAGGTGTGTTGTCGCATACTATACGGGCGGCGGCGGCAGGCAGAGATTGGTATTTAAGCGAGGTTGGTGTCGGTATCTATGCCGACCCCCGCATCGATACCTGTGCGCTAAACAATATATCAAAAAAGGAACTTGTCACTGCACATGAAATAGAGGGTAAAGAGTATTTGCTTTATAAAACTCCGAAAATTGACATTGCGTTCATCAAAGGTACAACTGTCGACCCGAACGGTAATATTTCATTTGAAAAAGAATATTTGACCGTTGACGCTCTAGCTATGGCGCAAGCGACGAAGCGGAACGGCGGCGCTGTGATTGTTCAAGTGGAAAGGGTAAGCCATGAATTTTCCCGTCCGCGCAATGTAATTATACCGGGTATTTTAGTTGATGCTGTGGTTGTACATGAAAGCCCTGCTGTAACAGGGGAATACAATCCCGCCTTATCAGGCGATATACATGTTCCCGCAACGCATATGAACTATTTTATTAACAAACTATCTACCACTAAAAGCAAAAAGAAGGAGGCTATTGACCAAACAGCCGACATCATAGGCGAACGGGCCGCAAGAGAACTGCATCCCGGTCAAATTGTCAATATCGGTATTGGTATTCCTGAAATGGTGGGCAAACACGCTTCAAAGCAAGATATCTTGAAAGATATCGCTATAACGGTAGAGGCCGGAGGCGTAGGTGGATTACCCGCTCCCGGAATAGCATTCGGCGCAACCATCGGCGCGGATATGATTTGCGACATGGCAACACAGTTTGATTTTTACGATGGCGGCGGTCTTGATATTTGCTTTTTAGGCGGTTTGGAAGCCGACATGCATGGTAATGTGAACGCTCATAAACTAACAGGCGGTTACGCTGGAATAGGAGGCTTTGCAAATATTACCTATGCCACCAAAACGATTGTGTTCTGCATGAGCTTCAATACAAAAGGACTGATAGCGGTGAAAGAAAACGGTAAGGTGCAAATCAAGCGGGAAGGCAGCATTCCAAAGTTTAAAAAGAATATATCGGCAATCAGTTTTTCAGGTGAAAATGCACTTAAACGAGGACAGCGGGTATTATATGTTACGGAACGGTGCATATTCGAGTTGACTGAAAAGGGTTTGACGCTTAAGGAAGTCTACTCCGGCATTGATGAAGCGCGGCAAATTCGCGGTATGCTGGATTTTAATCCTCCAAATACTCTAACCCCCAACCTATGAACAAAATGTCCACAACCCGAATAAGACAATGGCGCGGGAGCTATCGGCTCCCGCGCCCATTTCATGTGAAAAACTAACTATAAAAGTCATTTGGTTAGACATTGCAGCGTGGCATGTGTTAAAATGAGGTTGATGGCTCAGGCTATAGAAGGAAGCTTATTAAATGATTTTGTACTTTTGCTTGCACATAAGCTATATCTTATTCGCATTTGCCCCAAGTTCAATTGACGAATCTCTGGATAGGTTGTAGCGTTGACATTGTATAAGGGTGAAAAACCATCGTGTGCTATTGCGCAAAAATAGGGGGCAAAACCGCGTTGTACATTGTATATCAAGGGTAACATTAAAAATACTATCTTTGACAGTCTTCGACAATATATTCTAAATTTTTCTGACATAATACAATTATCCGTATTATCGAGGAGCTTTACAAAAGGAGGACATGGATTATGTTAAAAAGGAACCTATCAATTCTATTGGCGTTAGTACTGGCATTTACACTGATAATCGTGCCTACGGCACAAGAGGAAATCTATGCTCAAGTTGAAGAGGAAGACATGCCGGTATCTGAAAGCCTGACGTCAGAACATGAAGAAGCGCAAGACACAACAGATGCAGTCGATGAAGAGAAAATATCTGCCTTTGCGGGATTCGATTTTAGCAAATCAATAACAGTAGGAACAAAAATGGACGACATCAGTAATGTAGCGGAGATCGAAAAGCCCGTCGGGTCCGGGGGAAATGAGTTAGTAACTATTGACCCTCAAACAACAAGCAGAATCATAAACGCCGCCCAAAGTCTTATTACAAACAAGCCTTCGCCAACCAAGCATTATGATTTAAATGACTTTAGCAGCAATGTAACAACCAGAAATCCAAACGCCAACACGCACCCGGGTGCTGCCTTTCAGTTCCCTTTCAACATGTCATATACCAATCATCTTACCTTTAACGGCGCACAAGCATGGTTTCATACACCGCAGTTGCCGAGCAACGGCAAAGTAACCCTGCATTTGGAAGTACCTAATTCTAATAGTATTGATTATGACCTGTACATGTTTACTTATAATCCTTCCAATGGTGCGCTGACACTTGTTGAATGGAGTGAAAACGGCCCGCAACAAAACGAACAAGTCGCCAGATATGCCTCAGCCGGTGAATATTTGTTCTTCTGTGTGCAATCGTACTCGGGCTTTTCAACGACAAATTCATATACGTTATATAACATTTTCACCACGGGTAATGACGGTTATGAAGCAAACGATTCTTTTAACCGGGCAAAAGCTGTAAGCATGTCTACAAGCCCGGCCCCAACTCCAGGGTCGTATTCATATATTTCTGCATATTTAGATAATAATTTCGATATGGATTTCTATTCATTCACCCCATCAAATAACAAGTTGGTTTTCGAGCTGGAAACCAATAACCCGGATATTATGGGGTTTATTTATAATCAAAGTGGAAATTATATGGGTTTAATAACTACCAGTACTACCCAAGACCCTATATACGTTGCTTTAGAGAGTGGTATCACCAGCACTATGTATGTTTTAGTTCAGAATCCGTATAAAAATACCAGCGGAAGCTATGAATTGTTTATTAATAACTTTACAACCAATCAAACGATTAATGATGTATTAGGGCGAAGCCCGGATAAAAGAAGGCTGGCTTATGTAGCCGGCAGTCAAATATGGGTAAATTCGACAAGATACAATACCGCTTCCTCCCTTTCCTTAGATTACACAGACGCTCAGAACAGAGGAAGAATACAAACAACATCCATTGGCAGCCCGGTGGCAAGAAGGGCCGTTTTTGGCGGCTACAGCAGCGGCGTAAGAGGAAATCATCCGAATGCATTGTTGCTTGTGCCTATACAAGGTTCTCATCAAATTCAGAGTACAAGATTCCAACCGGCTACTGTGCATGAATATAAGACATCATCTTATAATATTTATAATTGGAGCAGAGGTTGGGTTATTTGCCTTGACGCGCCCAATACTTGCGATTATCTTCAATACGGTACTGTTACCAGTCCGCTCGTAGATATTTATGCACCGGATTATCACGGATTCCATAACGGTTTTATTACAAATGTAACTTCCAGTTTCGCCCCTCAGATATAAGCCCTAATTTAACTTGTCATCTGCAACCCGGCATTAATATCGGATAAACAAAAAGCTGTCAATCGAAATTGACAGCTTTTTAAATCAAAGCCGGCCAGCCTTATTATAATCGCGGCCTGTGCAGCGATTTTATGATTGTCAAAATCAGCCGAGCAGATTCAGGCTTGCTCCATCCCTGATAAAGAAAGGCATCTTCTCGATGGGCGCCGCGACTTCGACCGATTGACCACCGTCAAGCACTTCGTTTGTCCACGCGTTCTTCCATTTTGAGCCTGTGGGCAGGTAGACTTTGCGGCTTCTCATGCCGGTATACATGACCGGAGCCACCAGAATATCGGGCCCGAACAAGTACTGGTCCTCAACCGCCCATGCTTTTTCGTCGCCGGGGTAATCGAAGAACAACGGGCGCATGGGGGGAATGCCCTTGCTATGCGCCAATTCCATCTGGGTGCGGATATAAGGAAGCATCTTTGTGCGGATTTCGATGTAATCCTTACAGATTTCATAAATCTCCTCGCCATAGCTCCATATTTCATTTGGCGCCCCCGACGGGCAGCACCCGCCGCCGGTGGTTTGATCCGACAAGGGCGGCGTATGCGGCTCACGGTCGCCGTGCAAACGCATGACAGGGCAGAATGTGCCGTATTGGAACCATCTTGTGAAGCACTCGCGAAATTCCCCGTCGTCTCCGACGCCGCCGTGAAAGCCGCCGATATCCGTCGTCCACCACGGGATTCCCGCCATGCCCATGTTGAGCCCGGCGGCAAACTGGTTTCGCAGGCTTCTGAAGCTGGAGTCAATATCCCCCGACCACACCAGCGCGCCGTATCTCTGGCTGCCGGCCCACGCACAGCGCAGCAGGTTGATGATGTTTTCCTGTCCCTCAGACTGCATACCGTCGTAGAAGGTCTTCGCATACAAAAACGGGTAGAGGTTGCCAATCTGCACATTCGGGCCGAGATGGTAGCGGTAGACGTCGAAATCATAGTACGTATATTCCGGCTCGGCTTCATCCAGCCAGAAAAGCTTGATGCCGTAGCCGTAGTAGTTTTTCTTCGCCTTATTCCAGACGTATTCCCGGGCGGCGGGGTTTGTTGGGTCGAAGTGGATGGTATTGCCCTGGAACGTCATCGAGATGGGATGCCCACGGTCGGCGCGGATTAAATAACCTTTCTCCTGCATTTCCCCGTAATTTTCGCTTCTGTGGTCAACGGTGGGCCATACGGAAACCATCAGCTCAACGCCCATTTCCTTGAGCTCGTCCACCATGGCTTGGGGATCCGGCCAATATTCCGGGTCGAATCTCCAATCGCCCTGCATGGTCCAGTGGAAGAAGTCGATGACGATAACGGAAAGCGGAATGCCGCGTTTTTTGTACTCACGCGCGACACCCAGCAGCTCCTCCTGCGTCTGGTAACGGAGCTTGCATTGCCAGAAGCCCATTGCCCAATCAGGCATCATGGGTACGGCGCCGGTGGCGATGCTGTAGTTTTCCATGATTTCAGCGGGGCTGTCCCCTGCCGTCACCCAGTAATCCATGACTTTTGTTGATTGCGCCGTCCATGTCGTGACGTTCTTAGCAAGGCTCACCCTGCCCACAGCCGGGTTATTCCACAAAAAGCCGTAGCCCTTATCGGAAAACGCAAAGGGTACGCTTGCCTGGGAATTGCGGTGCGCAAGCTCCAGCTCGCAGCCTTTTACGTTGAGAATCGGCTGCTGGTACTGCCCCAATCCATAGATTTTTTCATCAGGGTCGGATTCAAACCGGGCGGTGAGCGCGTAATCGCCGCCTAAAATCGGTTTGAATTCGCGGGCGTCCAAATCGAGCGCAGATGCAAAGCCGCCCGGGACAACGCCCGGCTCGATTGTATACCGCTTGCGGTTACGGACAAATTCTTCCAACAGCACTTCGTCTTTCTGGTTTTTGAACGTAATTTTTCCGTCCGTTTCAACAACGGCCGTGATTTTTCCGTTCTCAATTGTCATATACCCCTCAAACGCTTCGACCTTGGCCGTGGGGTTTACTTTCGGCCGGATGAATGCCCAATCGTTTTCCGGCATTTCAGGGAGCTTGGTCGCGCGGACACGCAGCGCGTCTTTTCCCCACGCTTCAATCCATAAGGTTTCGCCATAGTACTCGAAAATTATTTTACCGGGTTTTGTTGATAACATTGGTCAGCCTCCTTAAAGTTTTCGCTCTGTCAAATCACGGTTATTCCTCAAAGGCCGTGATTTCTTCAGGCTTCGGAAGTATGATGTCTATTTTTGTGCCTTCTCCGGCTCCTGAACGGATAAACATCCGGGCTTCCGTCCCGTAATAGCTGTGAATTCTTGTGGTTACGTTTTCAATCCCGACCCTTGGCGACGTTGCTTTTTGCCTCGAAAACAATGCCTGTATTTTTTCCTTTTCCGTATTGGACATGCCGCGCCCATTGTCGTGAATAGAAATCCACAGATGGTTTTTTTGATAAGGGCGAATCTTTACCAAAAGCCTGCCGCCCTGCCGCCCGCTCATCAGTCCGTGGACGATAGAGTTTTCCACAAAGGGCTGTATCAGCAGCTTATAGATGGGGAAATTCAAGGTTTTCTGGTCTGTGATGATTTCGTAGTCCAGCACCTTACCCATCCGCTCCTTTTGAAGCGTAAGATATTGGCTTAGCCATATCGTTTCTTCGCGAACCCGGACAGGGCACCCCGCCCATTCAAGGGTATACCGCATCGTTGAAGCCAGCGTTTTGAGCAACCGGGATGTATGATGGTCCCCGTTTTCAATCGCGGAATAGCTGATTGCGTTGAGCGTATTCGATATGAAATGGGAGTCTATCTGGGATTCAAGGGCCTTTATTTCGCTGTCAAGCAAAAGGCGCGCCTGACGCTCTTTTTCCATATCAGCCTGAATCAAGGCGGACGTCATGGAGTTAAACGCTTTTGCCAGCCGCTCAATTTCATCCCCCGAGTAGATGTCCAAGCTGACGTTCAAGTCTCCCGACTGCACTTTATCCACCGCCATAGTCAGCTTCCCGATGGACGAGACATGACGCTTCAGCACCCAAAGCTGCTGCACCACAAATACAGCGAGAATGGCGAAAATGATGGAGATACCCACTTCACGGGTTTGCCGTATGCCGGACAGCAGCTTCTCCTGATCCACAACGCTGACAAGATAAGAGGTTGTTCTGGGGATAACATGCCGGTCTATCAGGGCAGCGTCGGGGAAATCGAAGGCTCCGTCATGCCCGTGAAACGCAAGGCTTGAAAAATCCGGCATTATGGTGCCATCCGCGTAATCGGGGTGGGCAATCAGTGCGCCGTCATCCAGCACAAGGAAGTTATATACCGCGTTGTTGTTTGTATCAAGCGGGTCGTGGATTAACCTGCTGATGACTCTCGCGTCAAAGGATATAATAGCGGCGCCCTGGTATTCCCCGGTAAAA
>Ga0099364_10014970_pt1 | contig 10266 bp, 7 predicted proteins | sample TergutTh196P3_FD_73070 | JGI IMG/M metagenome (GOLD analysis project Ga0099364, IMG submission 73070) | Microcerotermes parvus P3 segment gut microbial communities from Pointe-Noire, Republic of the Congo - Th196 P3 | ecosystem: Host-associated > Arthropoda: Insects > Digestive system > Gut ...
CAGTAACTACCATTTTTTAATACAGGGGGTGGTTTCAATGCGCTTTACACTTGATGTAACCCCGCGCGATTACGCCACATTAAAAGAAACGCTTAAAAACTCAAACCCGGTCGACGTCGCGGAAGGCCTTGAAGAACTGGACGACGAGCAAGCCATAAAACTGTTCCGGATGCTGCCGAAAGACAATGCGGCGGAAGTATTCGCATACCTATCGAGAGACACTCAGCAAAACATAATAAACGCAATAAAAGACTACGAAATCAGCCATATTATCGACGACCTGTTTCTGGACGACGCGGTTGACTTCATAGAAGAAATGCCGGCAGGGGTAGTGAAAAGAGTACTGGTAAACCTCCCGGCGGAAAAAAGGGAAATGATAAACCATTTTCTCAAATACCCCGAAGGCACCGCCGGCAGCATCATGACGATAGAATACGTTGACTTGAAAGAACACCTGACAGTCACGGAAGCCTTTGAACGCATCCGCCGCGACGGCGTCGATAAAGAAACGATCTACACCTGCTACGTCATCGATGCAGAAAGGCAGCTGCTCGGCGCGGTCTCTGTAAGAACGCTGCTCCTATCATCGCCAAATGACAAAATCGGAGACATTATGGAGCGCGACGTGATATTCTCAGCCACCGGCGAGGACAAGGAAAGCATAGCCAACGACTTCAGAAAATACGGCCTGCTTGCCATGCCGGTCGTAGACAACGAAAGCCGGCTCGTAGGCATTGTCACGGTTGACGACGTGCTGGAAGTCCAGGAAGAAGAAGCCACCGAGGACTTTGAACTCATGGCGGCGCTCTCGCCATCCGACGAGCCGTATCTCAAAACAAGCATATGGGCGCTGACAAGGAACAGGGTTCCCTGGCTGTTGCTGCTCATGCTCACAGCAACCATCACCGGCGCGATTATAGCCGGCTTTGAAGAATCGCTCGCAATTATGCCCGTGCTTGTCACATTCATACCGATGCTGATGGACACAGGCGGAAACTCCGGCGCGCAAAGCTCAACGCTCGTGATCCGGGGTATAGCGCTTGAAGAAATCACGCGGACCGACATAGCCAAAGTATGGTGGAAAGAAGTGAGAGTCGCTGTTTTATGCGGCGGGGTGCTCTCGACCGTAAACTTCATAAGAATACTCATTATGAACAGAAGCGCGTCAATAGCTTTCAGCGTATCGCTCGCGCTGTATATCACTGTTGTGTTTGCCAAGACAGTAGGATGTCTGCTCCCCCAGTTTGCAAAAAGGCTAAAACTCGACCCCGCCGTCATGGCATCGCCGGTAATCACCACAATAGTCGACGCCGGCGCCCTCCTCGTATTCTTCGCCATAGCCAAATCAATGTTCAATATCTAGTACTAGGTAAAAATCCATGAAAAAAAAGCAAACAGACAAAACATACCTCTTTGAGACTGCCCGTGTACCAAAAGCGGTACTGAGCCTCGCCATCCCTACGATCATCAGCCAGATAATATCGCTGGTGTACAACATGGCGGACACATTCTTTGTAGGGCAGCTTGGCGACCCAAACCAAGTAGCCGCAGTCTCCCTTGTCGCGCCGCTGATGCTGGTGCTCACAGCGCTTGCGAACCTTTTCGGCATAGGCGCGGCGAGCACGGCCTCCCGGTTCATAGGCGCAAAGAAAAATGATTCTGCACGGCAAGCGACAGCATTCGGCTTTTATGCTGCTATGGCTGTCGCCGCGCTTTTATCCGTCTTGTCGCTTTTCTTCAGCGGCCTATTCCTCGATATGCTGGGCGCAATTGGCGAAATGAGAGACCATGCCGGGGAGTACATGTTCTGGGTGATAGGCATGGGAGCGATCCCATCGCTGCTATCCTTAGTGCTCTCACACTTCATACGCGCCGACGGCGCGCCCAAAATCGCCGGTTTTGGCCTGTCTATGGGAGGGCTGCTCAACCTCGTGCTTGACCCCATCTTCATATTCGACTTCGGTCTCGGAATGGGCGTGGCAGGCGCCGCGTTGGCGACATTTGTTGCCAACATGTTCACGCTATTCTATTTCCTGCGCTACTTCAGTAAAAATAAAAAAGAAACCGCCATAGGGCTGCACCCCCGCTGGTTTACGGCAAAACAAGAAATATCGGGGCAAGTGCTCATCATAGGACTGCCGGGCATGCTGCAAACGCTGCTCGCCTCCGTCTCAAATGCCGCGCTCAACCAGCTGGCAAAAGGCTTTGGCGGAGAAGCCGTAGCGGCTCTGGGCATAGTAAAAAAGATAGACACTATACCAATGAGCGTCACTATCGGAATCGCACAAGGCGTGATGCCCCTGCTGGGATATAATTATGCGGCTAAAAACCACATACGGATGCGAAACGCGGCAAAATTCGCTTTGGCGCTGGCTATTGGATTTTCAGTGTTCTGTGCGGCTGCCTTCATTCTGTTCGCCCCGTTTTTCGTCAAACTCTTTATGCAGGAAACCGTCACTGTCACGCACGGCATATTTTTCCTCCGGATCATGTGCCTCTCGACACCCATGATGGCTGTAGGCTTCCATATGATAACGCTCTTTCAGGCGGCAGGGCAGAGCCGCCCCGCTCTCGTTCTCTCCGTGTTCCGCAAGGGACTCATTGACATACCACTCATGCTCATGCTCAACTATCTGCTCCCGCTCACAGGGCTGGCATTTGTACAACCCGCAACAGAATTCATAGCCATGTCAACCGCGATCATATTCTACATCCGCTTCACCCGAAGGATAACTATCCGGAACCGATGAGGATGGCTATTTGTAACAGAACCCCAACCCGAAAGGAATGATAAAGCAATGTATGAGTTTTCCCCAATGACTCAGCGGGTGCGCAAAATGCGCGAACTATACCGCGAAACAGTGCCATATGTGGACATAAACCGCTACAAACTAGTTACGCAGTTCTACATGGAAAACCCGCAAATCAGCGGGGAGCTGAAACGTGCGCTCAACTTCCGCAACCTGTGCGAGAAAATACCCTGCCATGTATATGACGACGAACTGATAGTAGGCGCATACGTAACAAAATACAGGGCGACCGCCCTATATCCGGAAAACTCCATAGACTGGCTCGTCGACGAACTGAAAAGCGGACTGCTCACGACCCGCGAATCAGACCCATACCTCATCACCGACCAAGACAAGGAATATATCCTGTCTACAGCCGGGTTCTGGATGGGAGAGTGCATGAACTCGAAACTAAACCCATACGTGCCCGAAGGCTATAAGAAAATAGCGGGCAACGGAGTGTTGTTCTTCCCGGCGCAGAACCTATGCCCACAGCCCGTCGGCCACTTCGCCCCAAATTTCGAGCGGGCAATAAAAAAAGGCTTTGGAGAAATAAAAGCCGAAGCCGAAAAGAAAATGCATGAGCTGGAATCAAGCGGGTTCGACGGCGACGGCGCCGCCAAATACAGCTACTACCGTGCAGCTGCGATAGTATGCGAAGGCATGATTACATTTGCCAAACGCTACAGTGCGGAGTGCGAGCGGTTAGCCGGCCGGGAAACAGACGATGTCCGCAAGCAGGAACTGCTGCGTATTGCCGATACTATGGCATGGATCATGGAAAAACCCGCCCGAAACTTCCGCGACGCCATACAGACCCTGTGGTTTTACCACATGTGCGTCGTCATGGACGCAAACATGCACGGCATGAGCGTAGGGCGCATGGATCGGTTTGTAGGTGCCTACGCCGAAGCGGATATAGCAAAAGGGCTTATCACCCGCGAAGAAGCCCAGGAACTGGTAGACATGTACATATTAAAGATAGCCTCCATGAACAAAGCATGGTCGGCAATCACCGTGCGCTCAAGCCCCGGGTACACAGCCGGCTCGCTCGTCACGCTTGGCGGCATTGATAAAGACGGAAATGACGCAACAAACGTAGCAACATACATGTGCCTTGAGTCTGCCGGGCGGATGCTGATGCACAGCCCGCCTATTGCCCTGCGCATAAACCGCAATACACCGGAAGAGCTATGGGACTGCGCGCTATCGGTAAACAAACTGGCAGGCGGTGTACCTAGCTTCTATTCCGACGAAGTGACCATGGACGCCCTCGTGAGCAGAGGGATCAGCCGGGACGACGCATGGGACTATTGCCTCATCGGTTGCGTGGAGCCATCCATAGGCGGCTCTGAGTGGCCCGCCTGCGGGGGGCTGGGCATCAGCTCCTACATGAACCTTGCTAACGTATTTATGATGGCTATAAACAACGGAAAAAACCCGCGCCGAGACGAAAAAGGGCAGCTTGTCAGCGATGTGCAGTTCGGCCCGCAAACAGGGTACCTCTATGACATGAAAAACATTGAGGAAGTAAAAGAAGCGATCCTCAAGCAAATGGATTACTGGGTGACATGGAATATCAATATCATAAATATGTTTGAATCGGTAGCCCGCAACATACTGCCGCAGCCTGTCGTATCAGCCGCTACGGAAGGCTGCATGGAAAAAGGCGCCGACGTTATGAGCGGCGGCGCAAAATACAACTCCACAGGACTTTCCGGCATAGGGCTGGGCAACACGACCGACGGCCTTTCCATCATAGACCGCCTTTGTTTCAAAGATCAAACATGCACCACCGAAAGACTGCATAGTGCAATAATGAACAACTGGGAAGGCAGCGAAGACCTTCGCGAGTATATTAACAACCAAATACCAAGGTACGGCAACGGGGATCCGGAAGTAGACGCCTTTTGCACATGGCTTGCTCACTCATACGCCGCAGTCGCCAACAGCAAAACGGGCCCGCGCGGGCGGTATGCGGCAGGCCTATACCCGGTGACCATGCATGTAGTATACGGAACAGTCACCGCCGCAACGCCGGACGGGCGATATTCAGGCGAACCGCTGAGCGACGGCATCTCAGCAGTTCAGGGGATGGACCGCAACGGGCCGACCGCCATACTCAGTTCGGTCACCAGCTTTGACCACAGGAGGTTTTCAAATGGAGTTCTCCTGAACATGAGATTCCACCCCACCGTGCTGTCCACAGAAGATGGGTATGAAAAACTACGCGATCTTATGAACACCTACTTCTTTGAGATGGGCGGAGGACAGATGCAGCTCAACATCGTCTCCTCAGAAACCCTGCGGGATGCGCAAAAGAATCCGAAAAACCACAAAGACCTCGTAGTGCGGATCGCCGGATTCTCAGCCTATTTTGTTGAAGTATACAAAGCATCCCAAGACGACCTGATCCGCCGCACCGAACTCGGAATATAATTCTACTACTCCCCGGCGTAACTGCCCTTAAACCGGTGAGGATGGTTGTTTCTGTTCACGCAAAGCGCAACCAAGGACGGTGGAGCGCTCGCGAGTTGGCGCATGGAGGCGCCACCGAGCGATTGCGTGAACAGAAATAACCGTCCGAGCGCAAGGTTTAAGAGCAGTTACTCCCCGTCTTCTTCCGCCGCTCTTTTCTTCAGCTTTTTCCTCACGATAAACACAGCGGCGACAGCCACCACCGCCAGGACCGCAAACACAGGAAGGTTAATGACTATCCACATGAAAAGGCTGGTAAAAAACTCACCGACGCCCTTAGTCCTAGACTGCAGCCCGTCGCCAATCCTCTGCCAGTACGACCGCTGAATCGGTACTATCTCAGTCAACCTCTCGACCTCATGGATATAAATCGTAATCGTGCTGTAGTCCACCTGGCCCTGCCAGTTCCTCAGCGTCGAAGTGAGCGACTCGACGCTGTAGCGGATATCCGCCAGTCGCGCCTCGATGGAAATCATATCGGTAACATTGTCAGCTTGCTCAAGCATGGCAAGAAGACGTTCTTCTTGAATTCGATAAGAAGACAGACGCGACTCCGTATCAAAAAACTGCGCCGTAATATTCTGCGCGTCAGTGCGCAGCGAAGTGACATTGCCAAGAACGCCAAGGTTGACTGTCACAGCTTCAAAGCGTTCCTTAGGTATCCGCAGGGTAAAGTTGGCCGATCGGTATTCCTGATATCCATAATACGACTGCGAGTAATTCCTGCCGCCGATATAAGAGCTCTCGATAAAAGCATTATTGACGCGGAGCAGCTCGTATACCCTCTCTATCGCCTCATCAAAATCAACCGTCTCAATATCGGCATAAGCCGAGTAAATAATCTTCTCCGCCATGCCGCCCGAAGTATCCGGCAGCGCATCAGCCGGGGCTGAAGAACTATCAGCAGTGCCGACGGCGCGGCTTACCGCATCCATTTCCGCCTGCTGCCGCCAACCGCCGCCGTCGGAATCATCATAGACAGCCTCATATTCATATGACTCGCCGTACGAATTTCTCAAGCTGAAGTCTTGGGAAGCCGAGGAAGGCATGGGAGGCGCCTCGGGAGCGCTTGCTGCGTCATAACCGCCCGAGCCGGTCATGCCAAAACCCCCGCCGCTGCCGCCGGCAGCGGGGGAAGAACCCGAGGCTCCGCAAGCAGACAACAAGAAAACCGCCATAATCGCAGCCAGCAGGATCGCGATTATTTTTTTCATAATTATCATCCTTTCATCGTTTATCGGTATAACGTACAATCCTTAGACGTGCCCTCAAACGATAAAGTTCCATCTGCGTTAACTATTAAAGTACATTTTGATTTGCTTCATATAGTGCATAGAAAAGGCGTGTTGTGCATCTAAGTGAGGGAATTCCGGCAACTGTCACGGAACTGACCGAACGCAGAGGCATAACACGCCTTTTCTATGCACGGATCGAAAGGCATCTAACTCTTAAAATACGGCCCGACCTCTATTTCTGCGCCTTTTTTCTTAAACTGGCATAACCTGGTCTCGTCCCGCACATAGTACGAAACATCGGAAATAACGATTTTTGCGCCCTCGTAAATGACCCCCTCAATGACGATTTTCCCCTTATCATTATTTTCGAGCGCCGTTTTCATGTCCTTGTACTGCTCAATAAGCTGCGTTATATCATCGCTGAGACCTTCGAGACGCAAGGGCAGGACTTTTATCAGCTTTTGCTGCTCTGCCTGAAGCGGCTCGCCTCTTTCCGTCTTTTTTATGAGAAAGCTTAAAGCCTGGCGCATTTTTGTCCGTTGCGAGTGCTTATCGGCAAGTGTCAACTCCAGTTTTTTAAAAACAACAAGGTCGTCAGGATCGGTTCCAACGGTTAAAAGAGAGTTGGCCCCGGTGCGAGGCGAACCGACCGTATTTATCGAAATCAGCGCACCTGCGCGTAACTCGCCGCCCTTGACAAGACCCTTCCCCGAAGTGACGATGATGCTGTCTTTTGCAGAAACATTGCTGTAAAGGATGCTGCCAGCATTGACGCTTCCCCCGGCATACACTTCGCCTTCTTGGATAAAGTTAACTGTAACATCGCCGTCGGCGGTTATAACGGCTTTAGCTAAACCGTGTACCCCACTGGCGATGACAATATCCCCGCCCGAAGTTAACGAAGCGCCCTCGACAACGCCGTAAACAAAGATATCCGACGACGCATTGACAGAGTACCCGGTAAGCACATCACCCGAAATGCTGACGATCCCATCATATTCGACGTCACCTGTGGCAGTGCCGACATCACCCTTGATCGTATAAATATTCTGTACGATCACCTTGCCCCTGTCCAGCTCGACATGCCCGCCGGTAAGGGCAGTAAGGGAAAGCCCATCCGTCGATAACTCTACATTTTTGCCGTACTTCAACGCCAACCTGACAGGCTTTCTCGACGGAACTTTAGCGCCTGTCACGCACACACCCGGCTCGCCCTGATAAGCCGGCGTCAAAACAGCCAGCTCATCTCCCTTAGAGATGTTGCTTAAAAGGTTGAGATGGTGAAAATCAACGCTGCCGTCCGGAGCGATTTCAGGACTCAATGCAGTATCAACATCGAATTTATAATCAATGACCGCATCAATGCTTTCCTCAGGCGCAGTCCCTTCCGCTATCAAAAAGTCGGTGCAGTACAATCTGTTCTCCAGCCACTCGTCGATGACATCTTCAATAATCCCATGCGTCACGCCGGAGGTCGTCAAATTAAATAACACATCCTGACGGCTAAGCTTGGAGCCGCCATCGCTTGCAGGGAAAAACCTGACATTAGCCTCCATTTTATCGCCGGATATCGAAACAATGACAATCTCGCCTACCGGCGGTATCATACTGTCGCTGACTTTAATATCTGCTAACTTGCGCTGATTGCCCAAAGCCTCAATAATCAAGTCCATGCTGAATGTTTTGACTCGGATTTTGGCAAAATACTGCTTTAAGTCAGAAGCGGTCAGAGGCTTTCCGCGGTGTGATGGAGGATAAAAAACCAAATAAAGCCCGTCGCCCCTCATATCGAGTTTAAAGTAAGCATTATCATACAAAGCATACACCTCCCAGTGCCTTGCACCCTACGCCTGACCCGTGTGTTCCCACTTGTACAGCGTAATATGCAAAACGCACGTATCCCACGCCCTCATTTGCACATTGCAACTCGCCCATCAGGTAATGATACTGTCCAATGACTGCATTACCTGCTCGGGGTCAAGGGGCTTAGGGAAAAAATCATAAGCGCCGCTAATCAGCGCTTCGGCAATAGTGTTTTGCTGCGCAGTCGAGGAGACCATTATAATTTTAGCTTCCGGGTCAAATTTCATGATTTCCTTCAGCGAGTCAATACCGTTCATAACAGGCATTGTAATATCCAGCGTCGTAATATCAGGCCGCAGCTCCTTATACTTATCAATCGCCTCCTCACCGTCACAAGCCTCGCCGGCAACGGTATGCCCTGCACTTTCCAGTATTTCCCTCATAATGCCCCTGTAAATAGTCGAATCATCAACAATAAGAATATTCGCCATAAAGCACATTCCTTTCACGACTGCATTATTGACCCAATAACACGCCTACTCCTTTGCAGTCTGCCGACCGTCAACAATCACATTACCGTCAAAAGAGAAGACAATTTCAAGCTCCGCACCATCAATAACGACCGGCAGGCAATAAAGACTGCTGTTTGAACGGATGGTAACATCAGTGTAATACGCAGGCGGGGTGACTGCCATTAGAATATTCTCATAACTCAAATCTGACGCATACGAACCGCTTACAGTATTGATAAACTCGCAAACGCTGTCGAAAGCCAAAGCATCCATCTCCAAAAACTCTCTCTTGGCGAACTTATCCGCTATAGCAAGCAAACTGACCTCATCCCCCGCGAAGCCAAAGAAAACGTGATGCGCGCCTCTCGTCTCCTGATAAGCAAAACACTCAAAAAAGAACTCGCGTGTTGCCCGGACCCTTTTAAGGACAATGTTTTTGGAAATCATGCGCACTACCGCATTGACCGCGTGGTTGACAAAACGATTGTAATGCGCGGAATCGCTAAGCAGGTAATTAGGGAGAATTCGTCGAAGCTGCTCCGGCGCGCGGCGAATTTCCATATCTTCATCACTAAGCTCATTGTCGATCTGATATGCCCTCAGATACTCGGAAATCATTTTTGTTGCGTTAAAATTGATGAAAAGAGGGATGATCCTATTGATATCGCCGTTGCTTATCACATGTAAATCCGCATCTCTGAGGCAATAATCTTTTTTGAAATCCTCCAGCGACTGATTTGCAGCATCGTCTGACAAAACGCCGCAATCCTTGAGCTTATGTAGAAACGCCGGATACGTCAGGTCTGCAATACCAACAATAGCGGTCTCGTCGACGGCGTTATTATCAATAAGCCAGCGGCCAAAATAAAGACCAAACATTTGTGTATCCCCCTTCAGCGCAATCAATTCAATACGAAAGAAAATTACATAATAAAACATTATATCAACTTCCGCGCCATATTAAAAGCATTTCCGTCACAATCTGCAAATGTTTTTATCTGTATGACTATTCTCAAACCCCGTTGAAAGTTTGCAGCTAGGATTACCGGACTTCCAGCCATAAATGCGGACAGCTACTCAGTGCCGGCGAGGATGGCTGTTTAATTTCACGCAAAGCGCAACCAAGGACGGTGGAGCGCTCGCTAGTAGGCGCAAGGACGCGCCGCCTAGCGACAAGGGGCAGAAAATACACATCTTTTCCATGCACCGCATTTATGGCGGCATGACCCGGAAAAATTTTTCTTGACATCCATCGGGCGCATCTATATAGTGTTCCCTAGCGCAATCAAGGAGGTTCCAAAATGAACGACCACAGCCGCAGCAATAACAGCCTCTCCCTTATCGGAGCTATACTTGCTTCGATTATTGGGCTGCTTATTATTACGCGGCCGGTTGCCGGAGGGAATGCGCCAGGATTGTGACAAAACGACAAAAGCGCGCGCCCACCGC
>Ga0099364_10014971_pt1 | contig 10266 bp, 12 predicted proteins | sample TergutTh196P3_FD_73070 | JGI IMG/M metagenome (GOLD analysis project Ga0099364, IMG submission 73070) | Microcerotermes parvus P3 segment gut microbial communities from Pointe-Noire, Republic of the Congo - Th196 P3 | ecosystem: Host-associated > Arthropoda: Insects > Digestive system > Gut ...
CTCAATTTGATTGAGTTCGACTTCCTGACTGCTTCATCCTCGCCCTTCGAGATCAAAAACCTGATCGTCGCGACGTCCCTGTTTGCGTAGAGCAGTATGCAGTCCGCCGGGGAGCCGTCCCGTCCGGCGCGCCCGGCTTCCTGATAGTAACTGTCGATGCTTCCGGGCATATTGTAGTGAATGACGTAGCGGACATTGGACTTGTCGATACCCATGCCGAAGGCGTTAGTCGCCACCATCACCGACGCCCTGTCGTATATGAAAGCCTCCTGGTTCTTCAGGCGTTCCGAGTCGTCGAGCCCAGCGTGGTATCGCACGGCGTTCGTTCCGCTTGCCGCGAGCTCGTCGCGCACAGTCTCGACGGCTTTACGCGTGGAACAGTACACGATACCGGACATGTCGGGGAATTTTTTGACATAGTCAAGTAGGAACTCCGTCTTGTCCGCGGGGCGCTCGACCTGAAAGAACAGGTTCTCGCGATCGAAGCCCGTCGTGAGCAGGTAGGGAGAGTTCATGCGCAGTTGCTTCACGATGTCGTCCCTCACCTCCGGCGTGGCGGTGGCGGTGAAGGCCGCGACGGTCGGGCGGCGAGGAAGCGACGAGATGACGGAGGCTATCGCCATGTACGACGGCCTGAAATCGTGCCCCCAGTGCGAGACGCAGTGCGCCTCGTCGATCACCACAGTCGAAATGTCAGCCCGCGCAAGGAATTCCCTGAAGCCTTCGAACTCAAGCCTCTCGGGCGCCACATACAACAGGGAAACAGCTCCCCGATTAGCCTGCCGGAGCGCGTAACCAACTTCTTCGTAATCCATCGCGCTGTTTATCGCAGCGGCTTTCACTCCGTTCTGGCGGAGGGCGTCGACCTGGTCCTTCATCAGCGAGATGAGCGGCGACAACACAATGGTGACGCCCTCCGACAGTATCGCGGGCACCTGATAGCACACGGATTTCCCCGCGCCCGTCGGCATGACGCCGAGAACGTCCGTTCCGCACAATATCCTGTTTATTAGTTCTTCCTGCCCCGGCCTGAACGAATCATAGCCGAAATATTTTTTCAGCGTCTTTTGCGCTTCCCCTGGGGTGAGCATCCGATCTTTTCTCCTCTTTACGATGAAATAATATCACACTAATTTTTCTAAAGTATTTTTAACATAAAGTATTTCTACCATTGACGAATCCAATAAATATGTGTAACTTAAAATCGCGTTTAATACGTCAACCGGGAGAAGGGGCGCTTATTGCGGATATTACCTGAACAGCAGATGAACGGGCTCGACGAAAAATCGGAGAAGCTCCGGAGTTTTATAATTATTTGCGCCGTCGCCGCCTTAGCGGCTTTCGCGTTCGGGATGTTCGGGCTGGGCGATAAGTTGGCGTTTGCGGTCGCGGTAGTTGCGGCTTTGTGTATAGTTTACGCCGCAGTGTCTTTGAAAAAAATTTACGACGACGCCATGCGCGAATCGACGGAGCGGATGAGAGCGCTGGAGCGCGACCATAAACTTTCCGTCGAGATTTACGAGTCGAACCCGTCCATGCTTTTCATCATCGACGACCGGCTTAGAATGACGGACTGCAACAATGCCTGCCTGGAATTCATCGGCGTGGAAGATAAATCGACGCTGACCGAAGAGATGACCAACAAGATCGAAGCGGATATACCCAAACATTCACCGGTGGACGGTTTCACGGAGTCCGTTGCGGAAGCTCTGCGGGAGGCGGGGCGCAGCGGCTTCTCTCGCCTGAATACCCTGGTGAGGGTTCGCGACGGCACAGACCGCAACATTTCGGTGGCGTGCAGAAGGATACGGACGGAAGACAGCTTCATCCTCGCCTGCACCGCCGTCGAAATCACGGAACTGCAACGCGTCAGAGAAAGGCTGCACCGCAAGAACAAGATGCTTGACCTCATCAACAGGATAGCGGTTCTGCTAAGCCCCCTAGACTCCGAAAATGCCCTGGAGCTTGTGCGCAGGGCGACGGAGATCATGGGGCGCATAATGGAAGTCGACAGGATTTATATATGGAAGAACCTCATGATAGACGGTCACCTGCATTACGTCCCCGAGTTCGCGTGGACGAAGCCCTCCGTGCCGGACACTTTCGCCCGGATACCGGAGAAGGGCTTCCCTTACATCCGAGGTATCCCCGATCTGGAGGCACGATTCGAGAGGGGCGAGTGCCTGAACGGCCCCCTCGATTCGATGACGGAAAACGAACGCGAGCGCCTGTCCATGTATGATATAAAGTCGATCCTGATACTGCCCTTATATTTGAAGAACGAGTTCTGGGGCTTTATCAGCTTTGACGACCTCCGTCAGGAGCGCAGCTTCGCGGAGGAGGAGATTTATTTCCTGCGCTCCGCCAGCCTCATGATCGCGTCGTCACTCATGCGCGAAAAGGTTTGTAATCTACCTTCCTGAGCGATAATTCGTGGCTCTTAGAGCCTCCGGCCTTGACGGCAGGTATGCCAGCGGGTCGCGTTTGACGCCGGAGACCCTGACCTCGAAGTGGCAGTGGTCGGTTGTCGCCCGCCCGGTGCGCCCCACTGTCGCGATATACTCGCCCTGCTTTACCGGCTGCCCGATCTTAACCAATAGCGTGTCGCAGTGAGCGTATAACGTGAACAGCCCTTTTCCGTGATCGATGATGACGATTTTGCCGTAACCCGAGTAGTTTCTGCCACCGTTCGCCGCCACTGAAACTATGCCGTCGGCGACTGCCGCTATCGGCGTCCCTTTTTTGGCGACTATATCAATGGCGCCGTGCGCCCTTCTGCCGCGCGACGCGTTAAACGCCGAGTATATAAGGCCGTCCACAGGCCATATCAAACCCTGCGACCCGGCAACCGGGGAACTGCCGGTTATCAATGAACCCGCGCTGCCGGCAGCGCCGTGCGCCGGCTCAGGCAGACGAGCCACTACGCTCTGGGCCGTGTGAATATCCGATTTTGGCAATGCCTGCTCTGTCTTTTGGCGTGTGGGAAGCATGGCTGTCAGTTCGTAAGCCTGCTTCATCAACCCGGCAATGCCCCTGACCGACGATATTGCGGCGCCCGCAGCCTCTTCGAAATCGCTTCTGCGCAAAGCGGGAACGGCCGGCGGAACGGCGGCTAACGGAGCCGCAGGGATGGCAGCAGGCTGAGCGGCGACAACCGGCGGAACGGACACCGCGAGAAGGTCGGCCGGTGGAGCGGGGGCTGCGGCCGGCGGAGCGGCAACCGGAGCGACGGCGAGAGCCGGCGCTTCATCCGTGGAGGCCACGACGGCAGCGCTCCGTCTCGGGAGCGACGACGCGATTTGAAAGGCCCGCACAAGCGGCGCCACTTCCACCGCCGCAAAAGAGGCGGTGGAGGCCGGCAGCAGCAGCAAGACAAGCAGAAACGCCGAAACCGCCCCTTTATATATCAATTTTCTTTCTTTGAAACGCTTCCCTGCGGATGGTGCGGAACAGTTGCCAGAATTATCCGGGAATGTCATGGAATACCCTCCTGCATAAAAAAACGTAGCGCTTATTGACGATGTCCGGGTACTCTACCATAAAGCCGAAATTAAGGCAACCAATACCCGGACAAACGCATGAAGCGTTTGTCCAATTGAGAATTGAGAATGGAGAGTTGAGAATTAAAAAATACCGTCAATTGGGGCTGAAAATTTTCAGCCCCTGTCATTCGCGCAATTTGGAGCGATTTTTTTAATTCTCCATTCTCAATTATCCATTCTCAATTCTCAGCGTTCCCTTACTTACCGCTCTGGTAAGCCGCCCACACGACCGCCGCGGCGATGGAAAACATCTTCGACTCGGCTGTGTCCGCCCTGCTTGTCAGTACGATCGGAGCTTTCGCGCCCATCACGATGCCGGCGGTTTTGTTGGGGGCAAAGTACACGATGGATTTCGCGAGGATATTCCCGCTCTCGATATTGGGAACCAGAAGTATATCGGCCTTGCCGGCGACCTCCGACTTGATGCCCTTATGACGCGCGGCGATCTCGGACACCGCGTTGTCGAGGGCGAGCGGTCCTTCCACCGTGCAGCCCTTTATCTGACCCCTTCTGTTCATCTGCGTCAGCGCGGCGGCGTCGAGCGTCGCGGGCATGTCGGGATTGACGACCTCCACGGCCGCCAGTACCGCGACTTTGGGCGTCTCGATTCCAAATGAGTGTCCGAACCGCGCCGCGTTGTCGATCATCTTCGCCTTCGTTGGCAGGTCGGGATACAGCACGAAGGCGGCGTCGGAGATAAAGATTATCCTGTCGAAACCCTCTATTTCGTGGAAGTACACGTGCGAGATGACCCCGCCCGCGCGCAGTCCCTTCTCTTTATTCAGCACGGCGCGGAGGAAGTTGTCGGTGTGGAGCATCCCCTTCATGAATATCTGCGCCTTGCCCGAGGACACCAGCTCTACGGCGCAAAGCGCCGCGGCGGCTTCACCCTCGCGCACGTCGACGACCTCGTAGTTCGATACGTCGATGCCCGCGCCCTTCGCGGCGGCCGCTATTTTGTCCCCGTCACCCACGAGGAACGCGGTCGCCACTCCCTTTTTACGCGCCGCCTCCACGGCTTCCAGAACGTCTGCGTCCTCCGCGCACGCTACGCTGATCGACATAGGGCCGACGGTACGGGCGTGTTCCACCATTTCATCGAATGTCCGCAACTGTTTCATAATCAGCATTGCCTCCTTGAGTAGTCGTGTAAATTGAATCATAATAAGCATATCACAACGATAACGCATTTAGTAATTAAAATTATCGTAATATGTGCGGGGAGGTGTTTCGCGTGTTTTTCAGACTTACTCAGATTTTTTTCAGGATATACTTCTTCATCTATCACCGCGCGTCAATCAAGGGCCTGCCGCGTCTTCGAAAATTCCTCGCCGAACGGGGCGGAAGCCCCGTGATCCTCGCGGCAAACCACGAGAGTTTCCTCGACCCTCCGCTGGTCGGGATGCTGTTTCCGAACCCGATCCGCTTCATCGCCGGGCACTGGCTGTTTGAAGTCCCGATATTATCGGTGTTGCTGCGGCCGTTGGGCGCCGTCCCCCTGAATGTGGAGAACAAAAATCTCGCGGCGAGCCTGCTTCGCGATACGATCGGATTTATAAAGAGCGGGTTCAGCGTGCTGATTTTCCCGGAAGGCGAACGTTCGAGGGATGGAAAAATGCTTCCGCTGGAAGGAGGCGTGGCGCTCATATCGTCTAAGACAAACACGCCCATCGTGCCCGTGTGGGTGGACACCTTCGAGGCATACCCGCCTTCCCAAAAGTTCCCCCGGCCCCGGCGCGTCGCCGTCCAGTTCGGCGACCCGATATTCCCGGACGCCCTGCCGCCCGGTATGCCGGAGAAGGAACGGCGCGAAGCGCTGCTCACGGCGCTCACGCAATCCCTGGAAGCGATGCGAGACAGGATTTCTAATTGAGAATTGATAATTGAGAATTAAGTAAAAAATCGCTCCAAATTGCACGAATAGCAAGGGCTGAAAATTTTCAGCCCCATCTGACGGTATTTTTTAATTCTCAATTCTCCATTCGATCTTCGTAGTCGTCTATCGCTTTGTTGGAAAGGGCGTCCGCCATGCTGTTTTCGTTCCTCGGAATCCATGTCAGCGTCACGTTCATGCCCTCCATCAGCCTCCAGGCTTCGGAAGCAAGCTCGCGCAGATGCGGCAGGTTGATCTTCCATTCGCGGCGCACCTGACAGACCACCAACTTGCTGTCGCCGCGGATTTCGATCTCCGTCAACCCTCTCGCCTTCGCCTCTTTCAGCAGAAAAATCAACGCCGCGTATTCGGCCTCGTTGTTCGTTTTGGCGCCGAGATATTCGGCGCACTCCCAAACAACTTCCGTCCCGTCCAAGATACAAGCCCCGGCTCCCGCGCGCCCCGGATTGCCGCGCGACGCCCCGTCAAAATAACCCGTCAAACGCCATCACCTCCCCCACTGCCTCTGTCCGCATTATAATATATGTTCGCCGGGCGATAATTTATATTTGAGATATTCCGTACTGTTGTTATAATCCCCTCATGACGGCCTTCCGGTTGAAGCAGGGAGCCGGTGAGTGAAAAGGTCTTCCCTCTGGGGGGGGTGATTCGATGCCAAACGGCAAAGATAGCCTTTCGGAGCGCGACGAGCGCAAAAAAGAGGAGCAAGGCCCACTCGCCAAAGTGTTGCGCCTTGCTCCTCTGTTCAATTTGGCCCTCCATTTTCTTGAGCTGATACTCAAGATTATCGGAGTGGTCAAATAGTCCGAAAGGACATTATCACGGGTAGCCCCACCGTCAGGGGCACCCTTAATTATTTTCATTATACCACAAATTCGGCGGCCCGCGCCAGTTTGGCTCCGAACGCTTCGCAACGCTCGGCGGCTTCGCCCTCCGGCGATTCGCGGACGGCAAGGCCGTCGTCTATGAGGCGCAAACCCGCGCGCCGCATCTCGTCCGTCCACTTGCGCATCCACTCGCCGTCGCCCCAGCCGTGCGAGCCGAACAAGCCCGCAGGTTTATCCGCGAGGCAGGAAACGGCCTCCTTGATGAACGGAACCATCTCGCTCTCCTCCACCGACTCCGATCCCATTGCGGGCGAGCCGAACGCGACCGCGTCGTAACCGGCCAACTCGTCCGTCGTCGCGTCGGCGACGTTTTTGACGGTCACATCAGCGCCCGACGCCTCGGCCCCCCGCGCGATCAGCGAGGCCATTCGTTCGGTGCTGCCGGCGCCGGACCAGTATATTATTCCCACGCGCGCCGCGCGGCCCTTATTTGGGGTTATAATCAAGAAGCGCGGCCCTGCAACATGTTTATCTGAATGAACGGCATTTTATAAATCTCCTCTCGGGGGTATTTGGCGATGATAGGCGCCTTCGATTATTATAATATAACCACGGCGGTTTTGGCGTTGATATGCGGGGCTTGCGCCGGTTCGTTCATAAACGCGGCGGCTATGCGCGCGGCAGCGGGCAGGGAATGGTGGGGCGCCGGACGGTCGGCCTGCGACAGTTGCGATCACGCGTTGGGCGCGGCGGACCTCGTGCCGCTGCTCTCTTTTGTCGCGCTCCGGGGCAGGTGCAGATACTGCGGAGCCCGCATAAAACCGAGGCATTTCGCAGCCGAAGTTATTTCGGGTGCGCTCGCCGCGGCGCTGTTCCAAAGATGGGGATTCTCTTACGCCATGCTGATGGGAACGCTGGTGCTCTGGTTCTCCCTCTTCAACTCGCTGACGGACCTCGAAACCGGGTATATATTCGACCTGCCGGCGCTCGCGCTTGGCGCTGCGGGGCTGTTGCTGCGAATCACGGCGGGAATGCAGGCCGTGATCGACGGAGTCCTCGGCGCGGCGCTCGGGTTCGGGTTTATCGCCCTGATAATTCTGATAAGCCGGGGGGGGATGGGCTGGGGAGACGCCCTGCTGATGGCCGGGATAGGGGGAGCCCTGGGATGGAAGTTCTGCGCGTTCGGAATGTACCTGGGCTTCATCATCGGCGGCGTCGTCGTCGTCCCGCTTCTGGCCGCAAAAAAGCTCAAGCGCAAGGACGCGGTCCCGCTGGGGCCGTTTCTCGCCGTCGGCTGCGTGTGGGTATTATTCTCGGGTTCGGCAATCGTCCGGCACTTCGGCGGGATTATCGGGTATAATCCCGGTTGGCCATGGTGGTAATTTCTTTTACGAGGCGGATGTGATACGGGATGAATAAAGCGGCGCTGGCTTTCTTACTTGGTTCGGGAGTTCTGCTCATCTTCTCCGAGTTTCTGGGAAGGGGGACGGAAGTGTCGATACCCGTCCATGTAGCGGCCGCGTTGATGTTCCTTGCCGCGCTCATTTTACTTTCGACTGTTTTTACCGGCGGCGGAAAAAAAGAGGATATGGAAGAAGCCCTCGAACTGATACGGGACGAACAGAAGATGCGGATCGCGCGCAAAGAGGTGAGGGCGAAGATACCGAAGTACTCGCCGCCCAGGGATTCGCAGGCCGCTTTCATTGGCTCGGCCAAGATCGGGGCCGCGCGTTCTATGGCTACCCTGGTCCGCAAGCGGCGCCTGCGGGAGAAAATCCTCGACATCTGCGATTTCGCCGACATGGTACTGGAGACCATCCGCCGTATGCCGAGCGACACCCCGGCGGCGGTCTCGTTCGCCGAAGGCCATCTGGACAAACTCAACGAGGCGTTGGAGCGATGCTTCGAGACAAGCCGCCGCGCGGATTACAGACAAGAATCGACGCCGCTCGACGCGGAGGAGATCGAGCGCTTCGGCGCGTTCATAACCGCTTTCAGAAACCAACAGGATAATATTTTAAAAGAGTGAAATCGGATGCCGCCCTTACGAAGACCGCGCGTTTTCACGATGCCGATACATGACTCTTTGACGCTATTCGAGGCACTAAAGAGATTGTATAATTGCCTAAAGAGGATGGTGTCGCAGACATGAGCGAGCATTGGATCGACAGAGCGTGGAAAGATATTCTCAAGGGCGTTCCTGACGACGCAATTTCTTTTTTTGTGCCAAGCCTTGCTGCGGCGAGAGATTATTCCGAAACATTGGAGGCAGCCGATCCTATCCATCCCGCTATCGGCGGCAAATCGGACAAAGGGGCGAATATTTCCGACGTATGCTTCAAAGTACCTTTGAAAAATGGAGAATTCCTTCGCTCTTTATTTTTGGTCGAACAGCATCATGGAGAAAGCAAACATTTACCGTTGCGTGTGTTTCAATCGTGGTACAGGGCGAGCGACGAATACCAATTTCCGGTCACGGCGCTAGTCATCTATACGGGAAACGCGAAGCCGTTGAATACGTATTCCCGCGAGTGGCACGGAACATCGGTAAATTTTAATTTCAACGCCTACAGTGTGCCGAACGACGCAGACGTTGAAGAACTGAAACGCGACGAGCGAGCCTTTTCCATTCCTGTGCTTGCGGCGAAAAGAATGCTTGAGGCAAAAGGAGACCCGGTGAAACGCGGAGAATTTTCGCTCGAACTTCTCGATTTGATAAAAGAGCGGGGATTTGACGATAAAAAAACAAGGTTATACCGGCAATTTACACGTAAAATCCTGCAAACGGACGCTGAAGACATAGCGCCGAAAATAAGGGAGGTGTGGAAAGTGCAATTCAGGCCGATAGAAGAAGTGCAAAGAGAGATTTTTATACGTTACGCGAAAGAAGAAGGCAGAGAAGAAGGCAGAGAAGAAGTCAAAGAAGAGATGGCGAGGAATTTGCTCAATGACGGAGTAGCGCCTGAGATTATCGCCAGAAGCGCCGGCTTGCCTTTGGAAAAAATACAAGCTCTGCGGAACTGACGCTTCCCGCTCTTGAGATTTTCTAAAAGAGTGAGAACGGAGGCGCCCATTATGACTGAAGAGGTCGACGGTATTATCAACCTGATACCGATTATGAAAAGCGAAAGCGATTGCCCTTTGCGCGGCCTTGCTGCCGACAGCAGCCTGACAGTTGATAAATTTCTCGCCATGACCCATGACGAAGCGGAGTTGAGGCAGTGAGCAAAATTTTTGTCTTGGACGCTTGTATCGACCACACCGCATTTTAAAAGCCGAATAGGGACGCCCTTCGGGGGCGTTGAAAATGTCGTCCATGCCCTTAGCGGTAGGACTCTGTTTCGTTTCAAGGCGGAGATACTGGACTATGAATTCGAATCCAACGTGACCGGCCTTGGGGTCGAACTATACTGGGTCCGCGCGGTATAGGAGCAGCGCGTAAGTTCTGACCCCGCTCGACGCGGAGGAGATCGAGCGCTTACGCTGGTGTGGCATCGACCTTTGTTGTGTCGTTATTGGGTACTATTGTTAATTTATAACCCATCGGCGTCAGAATTTTGAAAAGCGTATCAATCTGCGGAGTAGATTTCAGGTTTTCCAGCCGAGCCAGTGCAGATTGTTTTATTCCGGCAACTTCAGCCAATTTCTTCTGCGTTAAACCTCTAGCTTCCCTCGCCTCAATCAACTTGCCTATCAATTCGACCTCAAAGTCAATTTTTGCTCGCTCCGCCGGAGATACATTTTCATCATCATAATAGAATTTATGAAAACTTGTGTTATTTTTTTTTGTCATAATCAATCATTCCTTTCGAGGAAATCCAACAGGTTCCGCTTTGCTTGGTCAAGTTCCTTCGCAGGCTAGTCTCTTTTTTGGAGGAACAAACTTGTCACTTCACCGACAGCGCGAGCTTTATCCTCTTTATCAGATACAGGAAGAACCCCATCGAGACGAAGCTGGCGAGGAAGAACGCGGTCGACTGGAACCACCAGATGTTCTCTATCG
>Ga0099364_10014972_pt1 | contig 10265 bp, 8 predicted proteins | sample TergutTh196P3_FD_73070 | JGI IMG/M metagenome (GOLD analysis project Ga0099364, IMG submission 73070) | Microcerotermes parvus P3 segment gut microbial communities from Pointe-Noire, Republic of the Congo - Th196 P3 | ecosystem: Host-associated > Arthropoda: Insects > Digestive system > Gut ...
AAGCCCTGAACCTCTGCCTGCCGGAAGGGAAGGTCTGGGTAAAGAGACCCTTCATCATTTGGATACTAATGAACCCCTTTTCCCCATGCTCGATCTGCCCCTAAACCTTACGGCTATGTCCATTCTGGATACAGGTGCACGATCGGCGCAGTCGGGAAAAATGGAGCTTATAAATGATAATATTTGGTGTATAGGAGACTAAAACATGGCATTTCCCAGAACTACAGTTGCAGGGGTTTCCCTGCCAAGGTTATTAATCGGATCCAATTGGATTTTTGGTTGGAGTCATAGAGGGCATGCGGCGGATCGTCAAATTAGGGAGCAGCATTCTACGGTGGATGCCACCCTGTCTGTTCTAAATGCTTTTATGGAATACGGCATAGATGCATGGATGGGCCCTTTTTCTTCACATCCTGATGCTCTGGCAAAAATCAAAGGAATTCAGGATAAAATCGGAAAAAAACTCATACTTATTGATACACCTGTTATTAATGTGGATGATAACCCGGAAGCCAGAAAAGGGACTGAAGCCATTATAAAGACCAGTGCGGAAATCGGTTCCAGTTTCTGCCTAATCCATCATGGCAGTTGCGAACAGCTTATAAACAAAAATAAAAAAACTATGGACAGGCTTAACGATTATACCGATATGATTAGGCAGGCAGGTCTTATCCCCGGTCTTTCAGCTCACATGCCTGAAATTATCCAGTACTCTGACCTTAATGGTTATGATGTTGAAACTTATATCCAGATCTTCAACTGTCTGGGTTTCCTGATGCAGGTAGAAATTGAATCAGTTATCAGGATTATCCATGAGGCTAAAAAACCGGTAATGACCATAAAACCCATGGCTTCAGGCCGCACCACCCCTTATGTGGGTCTGACTTTTAACTGGAATGTACTTAGGCCTCAGGACATGGTCACAGTAGGCTGCATCAACGAATACGAGGTCCACGAAGATGTAGAAATTTCCCTTGCAGCCCTGGAACATCGCTTGCCGAATATTGAAGGCCGAAGCAGCCCGGGTAAGACGAGTATTATTAAATAATCTGATTATAAATACGGAGGTTAATTATGCCAAATACTGCCAAAGAAAGGAAAGCATTATACAAAGAAAAAAGTTCAATAGGTTTATGCCCGCGATGCAGTGCAAGAACTGATGGATTTATCTACTGTGAAGACTGCAGAGCTTATTTCCGTAGTTATAACAAGGAAATATCGGAAAAAGTAAACGAAGTACGCAAAGCAAAATATTTGGAAAGGAAAAATAACAGGCAGTGTCCCCGATGCGGCAAAAAACTTCGTAAAAAATATACGAATATTATTTGTGCTGATTGCCTTGAGAAACAGTACAGTTATAATTCATAGCGCATTATTAACTTGGCTTACCAAAGAGCCCGTCTCTAAAGGCGTTGATATAATCCATGCACATTTCATCCCTTCCTAAAAGGGCCTCTGCTGCATAAATTAAACCCAGCATGTCTTCGTTGGTGGGATCTATTATAGCGCTATCCATGCCCGCACCCATACAGAGGATGATAAAACTCCGGTTAATAAATTTTCGTACAGGAAGGTTAAAGCTGATATTACTGGCCCCGCTGGTAACATGTATAGTAGGGTATAGTTCTTTAACGGTTTTGATGGTTTCGGTTATTTTTGCAATACCATCCTCAGATGTACATAACATTTCTACCACAGGGTCAACGAAGATCCTGGAAGGATCGATTTTATAACTTTCCGCCTTTTTCATGATCTCTTTGAACACAGTGATCCTTTGCTCCGCATTTTGGGGGATCCCCGAATTATCGCAAAGCAGAGCCACTACCTTCCATCCGGTATTGGCAATAACCGGAAAAACCTGGTCTATTTTATCCCCTTCCATAGAGACTGAGTTAATAATTCCCGGCTTCTTACAATATGTAATAGCCTCCTTAAAAATGTCCGCATTAGGGCTGTCAAGACTGATAGGTACATCAGTTTCAGATTGAACCAGGTCAATGAGCCATTTAAGGGTTTCCAGTTCCTTTTCAGGGGAAACTGAAGCGCAAACATCCAGGAAGTCAGCCTTGGCAGCGACCTGTTTTTTTGCCAGGGACCGGATATACTTTTCATTCTTCTCCGCTATAGCGGTTGCTGTTCTGGGGATAGAACCGTTAATTTTTTCACCTATGATAATCATGCTCCACCTCAAGTAATATAGATTGATAGCTCAATAACTTATAATTGATCTAATCTTGTTTTATGTCAATAAAGGACCAACACTCCTGCTTGGGCTAATAATGCAAAAACCTTGAAAAAATAGCAAGATATTACTGGTTTTCAGCTAATAAGTCATGGAAATGTTTTAAATCTGCGGGTATAATGTAGAAGTAAAAATATTTTTCAGCGGTTTAACGCTAAGGATGGAATATTTTGAGAGCCTTTGAAAACATTACCACAGTCGAACAGATGGAGGCGGATGCCACCAAATTGAAGGAGACTGCCAAGGCAGTCAATACCGAAACATGGGAAGACCGGGCTAAAGCTCAAGGTTCCCGTTGTAAATTCGGTGAGGGGGGCGTTTGCTGTAGGATTTGCCATATGGGCCCCTGCCGTATTACTCCCAAAGCTCCAAGAGGTGTTTGCGGCGCTGATGCTCATGCCATGGCTGCCAGGGGATACCTTAGGGCTATTGCAGGCGGGACATCTTCCCACTCCGATCATACCCGGGAGATTTTATTCATCCTGCGTCAGGCTTCCGCGGACAGCCCCTGGAAAATCCGGGATGAGCAAAAGCTTGTCAACTTGGCAAAAGAATGGGGAGTGGCCACTGAAAACAGGGACATTTATGAGATTGGCCGTGAAGTAGCTGAAATCGGACTCCAGCAGTTCGGGAAAGCCGATGGCCACCAGCTCTTTGTAAGCCGGGCCCCGGCAGAGCGGCAGAAGGTCTGGGCAGAGCAAGGTCTGCTCCCCAGAGCTATAGACCGGGAAGTAGTAACGGCTATGCACATGACCCATATGGGGAATAGTTCCGATGTGGAGGCCCTTCTGCGTCAGGGCTTTAGAACGGCCCTGTCCAATGGCTGGGGCGGCTCCATGATGGGGACTGAGTTTACAGATATCCTTTTCGGGACTCCTACGGTCAGAAAAACCGAGGGTAACCTGGGTTGTTTGGAAAAGGAAATGGTCAATATTGTCGTTCACGGCCATGACCCGGCTTTTTCTGAAATGATAGTTATGGCTTCCCAGGACAAGGAAATGCTGGACTATGCCAAAAGTAAAGGCGCCAAAGGCATAAATATTACCGGCATCTGCTGCACCGCCAACGAGGTGACCATGCGCCACGGTGTCAGAATTGCGGGCAGTTTTCTTCAGCAAGAGGACGCTGTTCTTACAGGCGCTGTGGAAATGATGTGCGTTGATGTGCAGTGTATTTTCCCAACCTTGACCAAATTATGTGATTGTTTCCATACCAAGTTTGTTACCACTTCTCCAATCGCACGCATCACCGGCGCTACTCATGTTAACTTTGAAATTGAAACTGCCTTTGAAAATGCAAAGGAAGTAATGAAAATGGCCATTGATAACTTCCCCAACCGGAAGCCGAACATGGTCAATATCCCCTCTTCAAAGCAGGAAGCTACTGTAGGTTATCCCCTGGAACAGATCATCGGGCATTTGGATACTATTACTAATAGTCAGTTGGATGTGAAGGGTAGTTTTATGCCGGCTATTGACGCTATCAAAGCAGGTGTAATCCGGGGTGCGGTAGGTATCGTAGGCTGTAATAACCCAAGGGTAAGGCCGGATCATTCTCATTACGAAATAATGAGGGAGCTTTTAAAGAACGATATCCTAATAGTTGCAACTGGCTGTGCGGCTCAGGTAGGTATTAAAACAGGCTTGCTTCAGCATGAGGCCAAGCAACTTTGCGGAGCTGGAATGCGCCGGGTCTGCGACCTTCTCAATATTCCACCCATCCTGCACATGGGTGCCTGCATAGACAATAGCCGTATACTGCGTCTGGTCTGTGCTATTGCCGAGCAATGGGGTGTCAACACCACGCAGCTACCCATAGTAGGTTGTGCTCCTGAGTGGATGAGCGAAAAAGCCGTATCCATAGCTAACTACTGTATGGCTACCGGCATTGACGTTTACCTCGGCATTGAGCCCCAGGTTCATGGCAGTGATGTAATGATGGACTGGATTACCAATAAGCAGAGAAGCATTATTGGTGCCGCTCTTACAATTTCTTCTGATCCCCATACCCTCGTAAAAGATATCATTAACGGCATCGAAGATAAGAGGAAGGCCCTGGGGATATGAAAATTGCGCTTACCGGGAAAGGCGGAGTGGGTAAAACCACGGTGGCCGCCGTCCTATGTCGGCTTTACGCGGCGGAGGGGAAAAAGGTCCTCGCCGTAGATGCCGACCCTGATGCCAATCTGGGTTCCGCCTTGGGTTTTACTCCTATAGAAATGGCAAAGCTAACGCCAATCTCAAAACTGGACGAGCTTATAGCCGAACGCACAGGCACGGATAATTCCGCTGGTAATATGGGCAAGTTTTTCAAGCTGAACCCAAGGGTTGACGATATACCCGATCGATTTTCCCTGGAAAAAAACGGGGTTAAACTCCTCTCTATGGGGAATGTGGAAAAAGGCGGCGGCGGCTGTGTTTGCCCTGAAAGCGTTATGCTAAAGCAATTAATCTCCCACCTGGTTATTGCCAGGGATGAAGTTGTAATTATGGATATGGAAGCCGGCCTGGAACATTTGGGCCGGGGAACTGCGGGGATGATGGATCGCTTTATCGTGGTGACAGAACCCGGTGAACGGAGTATCCAAACTTTTGAAAAGCTAAAACCCCTGGCTGCAGAACTGGGTATAAAAAAGATCAACGTTGCGGCTAATAAACTCCGAGGCCCTGAAGATGAGGACTTCATAAAAAGCCGCATCAGTGAAGATGAATTATTGGGTTTTATTCATTACAGTGAAGAATGTGCTATTGCAGATCGAAAAGGGACTTCTCCTTTCGATTCCGGCGGGGCTTTCATAGAAGAAATAAATAAAATAAAGCGCAACTTAGAAAAGCAAAAATAGTTAAAGGAGATACCAAGTGAAACTGCTGTTTAATCGTGTTTTTGATGGTGTAGACGAAATGTACGCTCAGGCGGAAAAGGCCCTGGAAAAGGCCCTGGCCGAACACGGAGAGGCCGCGCCTTTAGCATTGCCAAATACTGGTTATTTTCTTACCAATCACCTGGCTTACCTTTCCATGAAAATTACCAGCCTGGGCCAGCTTAAGGAAAGTATGGCGACTATTAAAAGCTCTTGGATGCCGGGGACTAAAGGGTCCCTCGCAAACCGTCTTGGGGATGTGTTTAAATCGGGCTTTGCCACTGTTCTTGCGGCAGAAGTAATTGAATCCTGTAAGTATGTGAACAATCCAACGCCTTATGGCGATGAATACCACGGCCATCTTTCGGATGCGGAGGTCCGTGAATTGGGAGTACCCCTTGTAACCGGGGACATCCCAGGTTTTGTCGTTATCATAGGCCCCGCACCTTCAGATGAAGAAGCGGTGGAATTAATCAAAGGTTATCAGTCACGGGGCATTTTCATTTTCCTTATCGGCGGCATTATAGATCAGGTAAAGCGGATGAAGCTAAACATAGGTTTCCCGGTAAGGGTAGTTCCTGTGGGACCGGATATTTGGTCTGTGACCCATGTTATTTCCGTAGTGAACCGGGCAGCCATGATCTTTGGCGCAGTTCAACCCGGAGAATTGGAAAAACTGGATGACTATACTTTCCATAGGATCAGGGCCTTTGTTAACGCCTTTGACCCTGTGGCGGACATTGTGGTAGGTGCCGGAGCAGGAGCTATTGCAATGGGCTTTCCTGTTATTACCAATGATACTAAGGATATGTGGAAAGTTCCCAAGAGCTTAATCATCCAGGAAGACACCAAAAATTTTATCGAAACTTCATTAGAAGCCAGGGACATTAAAATCAAAGTTACCAATATTGATATACCAGTTTCATTCTCTTCAGCCTATGAGGGTGAAATTATCCGCCGGGCGGATATGCAGGTAGATATCGATGGATCCCGGGTGGACTGCTTTGAACTTGTACGCAGTGTAAATGCTGATGATATTGTCGATCATTCCATAGAGCTAATAGGGCCGGACATTGACTCTGTGGAAGCCGGAAGCCGTTTCGCGATGGGCGTCATCGTTGAAGTGGCAGGAAAAAATATGCAGAGCGATTTCGAACCTGTATTCGAACGACGTTTTCATTATTTTCTCAACTGCACTGAAGGAGTCATGCACACAGGTCAACGGGACCTTATAAGAATCAGGGTAAGTAAAACTGCCTTTGATGCTGGGTTCCGGGCACGGCATATAGGGGAAGTGCTTTACTCCAAGGTAAAGAGTGAGTATGAAAACGTGGTGGATAAATGCCAGGTAAAAATTTATACTATTCCGGAAGAACTAAAAAAACTTAGAGCCCAGGCGAATGAGATCTACGATAAACGTGATGATCGTCTGGCCACTTTGACGGATGAGACTGTTCCGGTTTTCTATAACTGCATACTCTGTCAATCCTTCTCTCCCGCCCATGTTTGTGTTGTAACACCGGAACGTTTAGGTTTATGCGGCGCCGTTTCCTGGCTTGACGCAAAAGCTACCAATGAACTTGATCCCAACGGTCCCTGCCGTCTTGTTACCAAGGATCAAGTACTGGACGAAAACCTTGGTACCTGGGTGGATGTGAATGAAGCGGTGCAGCAGGCATCTCATGGCAATTTAAATCAGGTCACCCTTTATTCCATCATGGTTGATCCCATGACAAGCTGCGGATGCTTTGAGTGTATCTGCGGTATAGAGCCCACGAGCAATGGTGTTGTTATAGTCAATCGGGAGCATACAGGCATGACTCCTCTGGGCATGACATTTTCTGAAATGGCTGCCATGACCGGCGGCGGTGTACAGACCCCCGGTTTTATGGGGCATGGCAAACATTTCATCGCCTCGAAAAAATTTATGAAAGCTGATGGCGGTTCCCGTCGTATCGTGTGGATGCCCAAAGCTTTAAAGGATCTGGTGAGTGCCAGACTCAATAAAACTGTTAACGAAGTTTTTGGAGTAAGCAATTTTACAGACATGGTTGCTGATGAAACAATTACAGAAGATGCGGAAGCCTTGGCGGGTTTTTTGACTGAAAAAAATCACCCCGTTTTGGCCATGGAACCGCTTATTTAAGGAGGATAGGTTAAAATGCCGTTTAAAGCAATTCCGCAGAAATTTAATTCTGCCATAAAAGAAGTTACAATTGGGATAGGGGATAAAGCTCTTAACCTGGGTGGTGAACAGGTGCTCCCTTTTTATAGTTTTGATGATAAAATCAAAAATCCTCCTTGCGTAGGAGTAGAAATTTCCGATCTTGGGCCAAACCGGAGTATACCGGGAATCGCCGCCTTTTACGCCGGCGCTGAAAGTTTAAACGATGTTGCAGAGAGGGCCTCTCAAGTTCCTGGAGCAAAATTTGTGTGCCTGGTATTGGAAAGCGCTGATCCTAATGGAGAGAATAAGCCAGTTGAGGAATGTGTAGCTCTTTGCAAAGAGGTGGCCCAAAAAATAAAGCTCCCCCTTGTAGTTCATGGTTGCGGTAGTTTTGAAAAAGACAAGGAACTCCTCCCTAAAGTCGCCGAAGCCCTCCAAGGGCAAAATACCCTCCTCCTTTCAGCAAAAGAAGAGAATTATAAATCCATTGCCGTCGCGGCAGTTCAGGCATATAACCAAAAAATCGGGGCCGAATCTTCGGTGGACATCAACCTGGCAAAGCAACTAAATGTTTTAATATCACAATTAGGCATTCCCCCGGGGAATTCAGTAATGAACGCGGGCTGTGCGGTTGCAGGTTATGGATTTGAATATATCTATTCTACCATTGAAAGGATCAAAGGCGCCGCTCTGGCTCAAAATGACGCAATGCTTCAACTCCCAATCATTACTCCTTTAGGAGTAGACGCGTGGGGGGTAAAGGAAACTATGGTTAGCGAAGCCGATTTACCTGAATGGGGCCCTCTGGAAGAAAGAGGTATAAACATGGAAGTATCAACCGCCGTGGCAGCTCTGGCAGCTGGTTCCAATGCTGTTACTTTAAGACACCCCGAATCCGTGGCTACAGTTTCAAAGTTAATCGAAGAATTGGTTGGAGGTTAAGCATGGCTTTAAAAGGATTGGATATTTTTAAACTTACTCCCAAAACCAACTGTAAGGAATGCGGAAACCCTACTTGTATGGCCTTCGCTATGAAAGTTGCCCAAGGCAGTACAAGCCTTGATAAATGCCCGCATATGAGCGCAGATGCACTTGCTCAATTAAACGAAGCCACAGCACCACCCATGAAAAGCCTTAGTTTGGGAGATCATAAAATTGGCGGAGAGACGGTGCTCTTTAGGCATGACAAAACTTTTGTTTCCAAGAGCCTTTACGCAGTGACTATAAATGCTGAAACTGCAGATAAAAAAATAAGTGAATTACTAACTATTGATTATCAGCGTATAGGCGAACGCATGTATGTAGAATTAATTAATGTAGAATATGGCGGAAACAAAGACGCTTTTCTGGAGACAGTAAAAAAAGCTCATGCCGCAGGCAGAAACCTTATCCTGGATGTAAAAGATAATGATGCCGCGGCGGCGGCTCTGGAAATAACCGGAAAATCTGCTTTACTTAACGGGGCAAACGAATCGAATTATAAAGAAATGAGCGAGCTGGCGGTAAAAGCCGGTGTTATTTTAGGGGTAAGCGGGAAAACAACTGACGCCCTTTACGATACTATTAAGGCTCTGGAAGATCTGGGTAATAAAAACCTGGTCATTGACACCAGCTTTGCTTCCATAAAAGATGCCTTTGCGGCTACCGTGCAATTTCGCAGGGCCAGCATCAAGGATGGAGATCGCAGCGCAGGTTACCCCTCCCTTATTAATGCCGCCCGGCTAGCGCCCGGAAATTCCACCATGCAGAGCGCCCTTGCCTCCCTTTTCACCATGAAGTACGGTTCCATCATTGTCATGGAAGGCATGAGTTATGGTCAGGCCCTGCCCCTTTACGGACTAAGGCAGAACATCTTTACAGATCCCCAGAAACCCATGAAAGTGGAACCTGGAATTTATGCTTTAAACGGAGCGGATGAAAACGCTCTCTGCGCCACCACCGTGGACTTTGCTCTGACCTACTTCATCATCTCAGGTGAAATCGAGCGTTCAGGTATGCCGGTAAACCTCCTCATCTCCGACGCCGGCGGTTATTCAGTACTTACCGCCTGGGCAGCGGGAAAACTTTCCGCTTCCAGTATGGCCAAATTTATTAAGGAGTATGAGATTGAAAGTAAGATCAAAAACCGCGTACTCTTAATCCCCGGTAAAGTAGCCGTCCTTAAAGGCGAACTGGAAGAAAGCCTCCCAGGCTGGAAAATCGTAGTAGCCCCCGGCGAAGCCGTAGGCCTGGTTAAATTCCTTAAAGAGCTAAAATAATAAGAGGTAAATCATGAGTAAATTTATTGTAGTAGGGGAGCGTATTCATTGTATTTCCCCGGCTATTCGTTCAGCAATGGAAAAAATGGATGGCGGCCCTATCGTACAACGGGCCAAAGAGCAGATTGCTGCAGGTGCAGATTATTTAGATGTAAATATCGGTCCGGCAGAAAAGAACGGCGAGGAATTAATGAAGTGGGCGGTTAAATTAATCCAGGAGAACTGTGATAATATCCCCCTCTGCCTTGACACGGCCAATACAAAGGCCATTGAAGCTGGCATTTCTGTGTATAACCGCAGCAGGGGTAAGCCTATAATTAATTCCGCTGATGCCGGAGACCGGATTTCAAATATTGATCTGGCCGCTGCTAATGAAGCTATTGTAATTACCCTCTGTTCCAAGCATGGGGTCCCGGCAAACAACGATGAGCGCATGGCTTATTGCCAGGAAATGCTGGAGCATGGAATGGCCCTGGGTTTGGATACTTCGGATATGTGGTTTGATCCGCTTACCCTGGTAATCAAGGGTATGCAGGAAAAACAAGTGGAATTCCTTGAGTTTATACGCCAGCTTAGGGACATGGGCCTTTTCTCCATAGCCGGGCTTTCCAATGCCAGTAACGGTATGCCTAAAGCAATCCGTCCCATCGTGGACTCGGTGTTATTGGCTATGGCTATAGAATGCGGCTTAAGTTCAGCCATCATGAATCCCTGCGATAAAGCTTTGATGGACACCGT
>Ga0099364_10014973_pt1 | contig 10265 bp, 7 predicted proteins | sample TergutTh196P3_FD_73070 | JGI IMG/M metagenome (GOLD analysis project Ga0099364, IMG submission 73070) | Microcerotermes parvus P3 segment gut microbial communities from Pointe-Noire, Republic of the Congo - Th196 P3 | ecosystem: Host-associated > Arthropoda: Insects > Digestive system > Gut ...
GTTTGTGGGGTTTTAATATGACCCCTACCAAAATATATTTTTGCTAAAGCTAACTCTTTTTTCATAATACGCACAATTTCTCCTTCAAAAAATCAATAAAACCACACGTGCCTTTTTTGTCAAGTGGTTTTTATTTTTTTTGGATTTTTTTTATATTTCTGGTGTTTTTTCATTGTTTGCATGAATGATTATAATTGTAACTGTCTATATATCAAAGCATTATTGACCCATGCGTACACATGCATTATTTTAAATATTTTCCTGATTTTTTTATTTTTTGAGGAAATTAATGAGCAAAATGTGACCAAAGGCGTGTGGGAATGCGCTTATTCGTCCTAATTCTGCAGAGTGATTGTGCGAGTGACATTGCTCATGGGATTCCCGCATCTATCCTGCTTATTTTAGGGATCAGTACAGGAGCCGTACAGGGAAGGTATCAGAAGAGTAGATTGGGTGCGGGTTTCTCGATTTGAAATTGGGAGGAGGTATCGATTGGGGGGGGGTGCTGATTTTTGTGTCAACGGCATTTCAAGAGGTTTTTATTTTTTCCAACTTAGGGCAGCTCCTAACGCACCTGTAAATTCGGGTTTTTCGGGTACATACACATCATGGTTTAAGTATTGAGACAACGTTTTTACCATACAAGGGCTTTTTGCCACTCCACCGACAAACGCTACTGGACATTGTAGGGGGATAGACCCACTCAGCGACAAAAGTCTATGAACGATGGAGGCATGGACGGCTTTGATAATATTTTCTTTTTTTTCCCCTGAACTAACAAGACCGATGATCTCTGATTCTGCAAAGACTACACAGGTACTACTGATTTCTATATTTTTATCTGACAGTTCACTATATGCTGACAGATCCTCCCAGTTTATTTTGAAATATTGAGAGACCTTTTCCAAAAAGCCACCAGTTCCTGCAGCACATTTATCATTCATTACAAAATCTATCACTTTGCCATTTTCTGAGAGCTTTATTATTTTAAAGTCTTGACCACCTATATCAAGCACCGTTTTTATATTTTTATTATGTTCGTACACACCTTTTGCGTGGCAAATAATTTCAGAGATACTCATTGTCGCCTTCGAATAATTTTTGCGCCCATAACCTGTGCAGATGATACTATGTAATAGATGTTTGTCTAGATGCGTGATACGAAACTGATTTTCTATCATATCATCTATCTGTTTTTCAAAATTGTACAGAGTGTCTTCTTGGTGACAGCTTATTATTTCGTTTGTCGCTATATTGTAGAGACATAGTTTCGTCTTTCTTGAGCCACTATCTATACCTATGGAATACATTATGTTACCTTTCACTTACATCGCACAGATGGATTGTATATTGTTAATGCATGATATGTAAAAACTGCTTGTTCATATCAAAATATTTATTTGCTATTTCTAATATAAAATCGTTGTTTGCATCCAATATACGTTTTTCTCTTTGCTCATAAATATTATAATCGTTTCCGAGAGCCAGTAATGCTGAAATCATTTGTGCTTGAGACAAAAAACTTTCTTCATCCATTCGAAGCTGTCCTATCAAATAGTTTTTTGCTCTTTGAATTTCATCCTTTTTAACTCCTTTGTTTTTTATCTCAGTTTGTATCTTTACTAATGAATTTATTGCTAATTCTTCTTTTTTTTTGTCAACAATAGTAAACATATTAAAAAAACCAATATCATTAAGAAGCTCAAAATCAAACTCGGTAGAATAAGCTATCCCGAGCTGCTCTCGTAGCAAATCGGACATTCTCGAATTTATATCACCGCCTATGATTTGAGCCAAAATATTCATAGGTGCCCGATATTTTATTTCTTTACCAGTCATGCAAAAACCTCCCAAATTTATGATAGATTGTTCTATTCCTTTTTCCACGACAATTTGTTTCTTTTTTGATGGAGACAAAAGAATAGCTCTATCGCTAAGGTTTTCACTGAAAAAGTTTTCTGCAAATATATTTTCTATCCAATATAGTGTATCCGCAAAATCAATATCTCCTATTATGCATAAGGCGGCTGGTGCAGAGGCTATCTTGTTACTATACCAGTAACCAATTTTTTTTCGGCTTATATTTTTAAATACTTTGACAAGACCATCTTTGGAAACTAGGTTGCTCTGTTTCCCAAAGATCATTTCTTTCCAAAGGTGGACAGCTTCTGAATGAGGGTAATCTTTTCTTCTGTTAATATTGCTAATAAAAGTTTCAGTCAGATTTTTATATTGTGATATGGGAAAAGTCGGTGTGGATAACACGTCATGTAAAAACATTAAAGCGGGATATAGATTTTCTTTAAAGCATTTTAATTTAAATTTTGTGGTTTCTTTTCCACACGAGGTGGAAAAATGAATACCATTGCATGAGCAAAAATCTATGCATGCTTTGTAATCTCTTTTTTTGTTTCCGTGGAGCATAAATGACGTTGTTAAATGATTTGTTCCCATGGTAAATTCGTTTTCGTCTAGCTGAGATACTCTCAAAGCCAATGATACGCCACAAATGGTTTTTTGTGGGGCTTTTTTTAAAAATACCTTTAACCCATTTGGTAGCTGACAAAGTTTTATTTGCCTGTTTTCGTATATAGTATTTACGCTATCGCTACGCTCTGGTAAAGGATAATGAAGGATGTCACCCAAGTTTTCAGTTCTTTGTTCAAAACTTGACGGTAACGCAGTCTCGTGAGGTTTACCTTTTTTCTTTTTTATGGATAGCTTTTCTTCTTTTGATATCTGCTCTTCCAATACAATTTCTGATATTTTTAGGTTTTCCTCTTTCCCTGCTTTTATGATGTACAGTTTTTCTATTGTGTAGTTTTCAGAGAGCATTTGCATGATATCAGCATGGCTTACCTGTAAAATATTTTTTTCATATTCAAAAAATGTATTGTAATCTCCTAATATCTCTTCATAGCCTAGAGACTGTGCAAGCCCTTCCATGTACTCATATACATATTCAGAGGAATTAACTAGCTCTGTTTTCACTTTTTGCATTTCATCAAAACTGAGTCCAAATCGGAACAAGCTGAGATATTCGTCCATAAAACTTTTTACTATACTTTCTAAACTTTCATGTTCCCTTGGATATACGAGGATTATCATAAAACCATCAAAAACACCTGAGATAGAATGTACTCGGATATTGTCTACCAATTTATCTTTTAAATATAACCTTTGATAAAGTCGAGAATTGTTTCCCATGGCAAAGGCTTTCGAGAGCAATGCCATGGCATGAGAATATGGATTGTTATCAGATAATTCTGGTATGACAAAGGCTATCATGTCGTTTGTTATTTTTTTTTTATGATATAGGATATTGATTTTTTCGGCTATTGATTTTGGCAGGTATTGGTGGTGACTATTTTGTTTCAAGACACTTGTTTGATTATTTGAATCCTGTAGAATAGATGGTTTTGGTGTCGAAGAAAAATGTGATACTACGGTATTTTTTATCACAAAATCTCTAAAAAAAAAATCTACTGACGTCTTGAGAGACTCTATTTCAAAATCACCAGCGACACATAAAAAAACATTTGCAGGATGATATGTTTTTTTATAAAAACCCAATAGATCATGTATTTTCGCTTTACCTAAAGATTCTTTATTACCGATGATGAGCTTTGCATAGGGACTGTTTTTTTCGATAAGAACAGGAATGTTTTCGACAAAGGATTCTTCTGGATCATTTTGATATTGCTTTAACTCTTCTAGGACTACTTTTTTTTCACACTCAAAATCATTTTTAGAGAAATTTGCTTTGTGAACTATTTCTGAAAGCATATGCAGACCGATATCTAGATATTCCGAAGGAGTGTTTATATAAAAGCAAGTAAACTCATACTCTGTAAAAGCATTTATCACGGCTCCACACTCAGCGGCTTTGTTCATAATACTATTATTTGGATAATTTTCCGTAGATTTAAATACAAGGTGTTCTAAAAAATGACTATATCCTTTTTCGTTTTCCTGTTCAAAAGCAGAACCTGTTCTGACAAAAAGCTGCAAGCTTAACAAAGCTGTAGAATCGTCTTTGGCATATATTACCTTTAGATTTTGAGTATTATCTTTAGTAAGCGATGTATAAAAATGGTCTATTTTAGCTTTCATCTTTTTTTTTATCCTCGTTCTGCGAATAGATGTTTTGGCTCTTATCACGTTCAATGCTCGCAAAAGCATTATGATTGTGTATCGATTCTATATTTTCAGATTCTACACAAAACCATTTTATTCTGCTATCTTTTTGTAGTAATAGGGTGATATCCCTCACGATGTCTTCTACAAAAACAGGATTATTATATGCTTTTTCGGTCACATATTTTTCATCTGGTCTTTTCAAAAGAGGATAGATTTCACAGCTTGCTGTTTTTTCGATTATTTCTACGAGCTCTTCAATCCATAAAAAAGAATAATATGAAACTTTTACACTGACATATGATCTTTGATTATGTGCCCCATAATCACTCAGTTCTTTTGAACAAGGGCATAATGTCGTGACAGGGACAGTCACTCCTAATCTAAAGTCAAATTCTGTTTGTGATTCGTCAGTCTGAAACGAAGTGTTACTCTTTGTATTTGTTTGTGAGGAGTCATACACTCTTTCCTTTAGAAATGCTTCAAAAATACACTCGTAGTCAAGCAATGATTTTATTTTGCTCACGGGGGCTATTTTTTCTATAAAATAAGGGAATTTTATTTTTATGTATGCGCTTTCGGAGTTTAATTGTTTTCTTATTTCTTTTAGTAATGGTTCTAGGTTGTTTATTAAGTTTTCCTTGTGATAACTATTTAGCACCTCCAAAAAGCGACTCATGTGTGTCCCTCGATGCTGTCGTGGCAAATCCACAAAAATATCTATTTCTGCTATAGTATTTTGGTATTTTTGATTTTTGTCTTCTACGACAATAGGATATTTGATTTTTTTTACCCCCACTTTATCTATATCTACATTCCTGATATCTTTTTGGCTTTGAATATCTTTTACTATCATATAGAATTCCTATTTTATTTCGTTGATAATCCACTTGTGCACATGATCTGTTTTTACGGATAATATTTGCCCTGCGGTATCATAATAATATATTATCCCTTCGGTGTCTGGAAAAGAATTAATCAGTTCTATGGCATCCATAGGGTTCATTACAAATGCCGCAGTAGAAAGAGCGTCGGCTAGGAATGCTGTTTGTGACATGATAGTGACAGATATTGTAGGTTTTGCGGGGAATCCTGTTTTGGGATTTAATATATGGTGATATCTTTCTCCTATTGTTTCAAAATACCTCTCGTAATCTCCTGAGGTGACCACAGCCATATCAGGGATTTTTAAAGTAGCTATGAGTTCTTGGATATTTCTAGGGTGCTGTATCCCGACAGTCCATTTCCTATTTTCATGGCTAAAAAATCGGATATCACCACCTGCATTGACAAACACCTCTAGTACCCCTTGATTTTTTAAAAAATCTATCACCTTATCGATAATATAACCTTTACTGATGCTTCCTAGCGTCAATTTCATGCCAGAGGGAATATATATGTATTTTTCATCAAAAACAATTTTTTCAAAACCTATATTTTCTTTCGCTTTTGTCAAATCGCTCTCTTCTGGGATAGCTCCATTGTAAAAATCCCAGATATCGAGTAATGGTGCGATGCTGACATCATACAAATGTTCTGTTAAATGATACAACTCTTCTGCGAGTTTGAGTACATGAAATAAATCGTCATTTAGCTCCATTTTTAGAGAGTCGCTATTGTTTATTTGATATAAAAGACTATTAGGATTGAAATATGAAAAAATTTCATCATAAAATTCTATCATCTTAAAAGCTTCTTCTATATTTGTAAACACATTTTGATCTTTTGATATCACAGATATTTCGATCTGAGTATCCAATAGGAACCTGATTCTACTAGTAGAATATGTTTTACTCTTGTATCTGTATAAACTAAAGCTCAGAAGTCCTATTATTATAACAACATTTAACCATTCTTTTAATTTCATGATAAATTCTCTATATTATTTTTTTCGCCATGAAAATTATTTGTGTGCTTTTGTCAAATATTATTTATATTAGCATCAATCGGAGGTTCACTCTTTTTCACTAAATATTATCATGTTTTTCCCTTTTGTTTTTGCCTGATACATATATTTATCTGCTTCCATTATCATTTTGTCGAGTATATGCGGTTTGTTTAATGATATAGTATTTAGGCTAGAAATACCAATAGAAATGGTGGATTTTATTATGTTTCCATACTCAGAGGTTATTTTATGATCCTCTATTTTTTTTCGTAATCTTTCAGCTGTGTTTATTGCTTTTATTTTATTTGCATTGAATAATATCGCGAGTATTTCTTCGCCTCCAAATCTGATGACAATATCTTGTGCTTTAAAAAAAGACTTTATTACATCGCAGGAACTTTTTAAAAATTTATCTCCTTCAATGTGTCCATAATCATCATTAATTTTTTTGAAATCATCAAAATCAATTATTAAACAACTAATGGGGACTTTTTCTTTGATAGCTAAATCTATAAAATCTCCTATTTTATTCCATAAATATCTACGATTATAGAGATTGGTAAGACTGTCTGTAAATGAATACTCCTGAACGATTATGTGTGCTTTTTGTAGCTCTGCGTACGCATTTTTTAGTGAAGTAATATAGTGATTTGTATGCAGATTGTTTTCAAGAATTATTTCTAACATTTTATCTTCGTATGATTTTCTGATTTGAAAATATTCAGACAATTTTAAAATATCTTGTAATGAAGATATTTGTTTTACATTTTCTTTCCATTTGTAGGACAAGGATGTATTTGCCATAGCGAAATGATATATTGACCTATCAAAATTTTTGTTTTCAGAGGCGTAAAATTCTCCGCAAAAAAGGTGGATATTATACCATTCGTCGTGGTCGAGGTATTCTGTAGGGCATGAAAGCAATATATTGGCGTAAGACATCGCGGACTCTTTATTGTAATTTAATTTGTAGATGAACAAAATATATAGCAAAAAGGAATAAGCGTGATTCATTTGTGGCAACATATTATTTGCAAGAATATTTAGTATTGATTCTGCGAATTTTGGGTTTTTGGATTCTACAAATAAATAACTCCAATTTATCAAATATTCTATCTTTTCGTTAAAATTCAAGTATTGAAATATTGTTTTGATACCTTTTAAATAGTATTCGTTTGCATTGCGAAACTCTTTTTTATCGATTTGTATTTTTGCCAAACAAAAATATTTTATACCCTGAAAGAGCTCATCGATGTTTGCCGATTTATTGTTTTTAGTTTCCTTGTGTGTAGAGAGAAAAGAATTTTTTATACCTGCGGGGTCTATTGCGGCATCATCAAGGTTATCTAGTTTTGAGAATGCATCATTATAAGTTTTGATATTTGATTTTTGTACTTTGTATTTGCCTTTTGACTTTAAAAAATATTCTTCTGAAAGGGTGTATTCTTTTGTATTAAAAAATATCAGAGCTGCCTTGAAATTTTTCAAAACGTTTGTGCTGTTGTTTTTTGATTCCAAGTACTCATTTAATATGTTTAGAAGCTTCGTATTCTCTACAGGGTCATAATCTATTGGTTTATTTGCGAACAAATCTTTTATCACTTCCAATATAAAATCGGCTGTTTCATTAAACCATGCGGTCTGATCCCATGACTTCTGAGTTTTTTCCAATAATATATCTATTTTTTTTTTCATCGAAACAATTCCTTAAATTATTTTTTATTCATTAAAAAAATATATTATAATTTGTCAAATTCTTTTTATGTTTATTAGATATAATTTCATTTACAGCTTTCAGGTGGGACTTTATTTTTTTACGTGTCCGATATCTGTGACAATCCGATAACCTGCTGAGATCACCCTATTTTCTAAACATCTGCGGCACTCTGCAGCTTCTTCATCTGTACATATTTTATTGTCATAAAGCTCATATTGTTTTCTGACGTTTATGGGGGATAGGTTTGGCATGACGACATTTGCTCCTGCTTTTAGACCCATTTCACGTCCATCTTTGTCAATAGTTCCTAGTGCTGTAGTTGCTGGGATCAAAGCATATGGAAATAACAGTCGCAGGATAGCAATCAACCTGAGGCACATATGAAAATCTCCATTTTTATGATTTTTAAACGGTGTTTTTTGATGAGATAAAAATGGACCTATTCCTATCATGTCTGGTTGCAATTCTTGCAAAAAGCGTATATCTGTTACTAAAGTATCAATCGTTTGAAAAGGAACTCCTACCATAAACCCAGATCCTACCTGATAACCTATTTTTTTTAAATCCCACAAACACTTTTTTCTGTTTTCTAAAATCATATTTGCAGGATGTATTAAACGGTAATGATTTATATCAGATGATTCATGTCGAAGTAAATACCTGTTTACTCCTGCATCAAACCATGATTTATAAGCATCAAAAGAGCGTTCTCCCATTGACAGTGTTATCGCACAATCAGGGTATAGTGATTTTATTGCTTTGACGATGGACAGTACTAATTCATCTGAAAAAAAATCATCTTCTCCACCTTGCAAAACAAAAGTCCGAAACCCTAGCTCGTATCCTTGTTTGCAGCAAGAAAGGATCTGATCTTTATCAAGTCTATAACGTTCAAGAGAATGATTGTCTTTACGTATGCCACAATAAAAACAATTATTTTTACAATAGTTTGTAAATTCTATCAAGCCTCTGATGTATACATCAATACCATAATACTCTCTGCGGACACTGTCTGCCTGAGCAAAGAGTTCTTGTTCATATGCACTATTCTCGATTAATACTTTAAATTCTTTGTCAGATAATTCTTTATTTATTCTGAGTTTATTTACTATGTTTTCCATATTACTAAAATATCGTTCCGCCACCGACTACTATATCGTCATTATACAACACCGCAGCTTGCCCTTTTGCAATAGCCCTTTGAGGTTCGTCAAATTCTAACAAGACTTTGTCACTGTCTGTTTTTGTCGCTGTTGCCCATTCAGCAGTCTGATTGTATCTGATTTTTGCTTTTACTCTGAGAGGTTTATCTATATTTTCTATAGCTATCCAATTTAAATCTGTTATTTCCAAAGACTTTCTAAATAAATCGTTATCTTCGCATAAAGTCACAGTATTGTTTATTATATCTTTTGAATGTACATACATTGGTTTATTCAATGAAATTCTCAATCCTTTTCTTTGACCTATGGTATACCTTATAATTCCATCATGTTGTCCAAGTATGTTTCCTTGTAAGTCAATAAAATCACCTTTTTCATACGTCTTGTTTGTATAGTGTTTGATAAACTCTGCATAATCCCCATTTGGAACAAAGCAAATATCTTGACTGTCTTGTTTCTCGGCATTAATAAATCCATTTGTTTTAGCGATTTTTCTCACTTCTGATTTGTTCAGTTTGCCCAATGGGAAGATTGTATGAGCCAATTGTTCCTGAGTCAATGAGTATAATACATAGCTTTGATCTTTAGCTTCATCTAGAGCTTTTTTTAGAAAATATCTTGCGCTTTCGTTGTCTTTTTCTATCCTTGCATAATGCCCTGTTACTATATAATCTATATCTAGGAGTTTTGCTCTTTGATAAAGTTTTGTAAACTTGATATAGCGATTACAATCTATACAAGGGTTTGGAGTTCCTCCATTTTGATAAGTATCTACAAAGCGATCTATTACCTGCCTTTTGAAATCAGGAGTAAAATCATTTACACAAAAAGGTATACCTATTGATATCGCAGCATTACTAGCGTCATCTACATCCCGCATAGAACAGCATCTTTTTTTCCAACTAATACCAATATCTTCGTTACTAAACAATTTCATGGTGACACCTATGCAGTCAAAGCCTTGTTGCTTTATTAAAAACGCAGCTACTGAACTATCAACACCACCACTCATCGCTATTAATGCCTTTTTGCCCATTAAATACTCCTGCGTTTTTATCAAGCCTTTTTCTTCTACCAGCCAACACAGAAAACTGATTTCTAATCATTTTGTTTCAAATATTATTTGAAAAAGCACCCAATCCCTCGACACTCCGCGACTATTTTATCAATACCATCCTATTGGTACCGATCACTTCGCCGTCCACGACAGCTCGATAAAAATAAACCCCGGTCCCTACTGGTCTGTTGTTTTCATCTCTCATATTCCACGTGACATTATAGCTGTGAGCGTTCGTAAAGTCTGATCCCTCTTGAGCAAATCCTGTCCTGAGGGTTTTCACTTTTTGACCTCGTATATTAT
>Ga0099364_10014974_pt1 | contig 10264 bp, 6 predicted proteins | sample TergutTh196P3_FD_73070 | JGI IMG/M metagenome (GOLD analysis project Ga0099364, IMG submission 73070) | Microcerotermes parvus P3 segment gut microbial communities from Pointe-Noire, Republic of the Congo - Th196 P3 | ecosystem: Host-associated > Arthropoda: Insects > Digestive system > Gut ...
CGGCGGACATACAGAATGCCGCAAAGAGGAACACCACCGCTGTGCCGGTAAAAAAGCCTACCAGTACGGGCGGATTAATTATGGACAGGTTTATCTCGCCTATCTCCATCCGGGCTATGTTCACATAGGAAACAAGAAGCGCAAGGCCTGTAAAGGCGTTGGAGGCGATGGCAAAGCCCTTTCCGGTGGCCGCCGTTGTGTTTCCCAGAGCGTCCAGGGCGTCGGTGCGCTCGCGCACCTCTTCAGGAAGATTGGCCATCTGGGCTATGCCGCCGGCATTATCGGCCACAGGGCCAAAGGCGTCGGTGGCGAGAATAATAGCATTTGTGGCAAGCATGGCAACAGCGGCAAGCCCGATTCCGTAAAGCCCGGTATTAAAGTGAATTTCCAGGCCCGTCCCATAGTATCTAAAGCCGCCGGAGATGACAAAGCTGATGATCGCCCCGGCCCCTACTGTCAAAAGGGGCCCTGCGGCGGACTTAAATCCCAAGGCCATGCCGCCAATCATCAATGGGGCGGTTCCAGAATTGCTTGAGTGGGCAAGATCCACCGTTGGCTTACTGGCGTCGGAGGTGTAATATTCGGTCAAAAAGCTGACGACAAAACCCGAAATAATGCCTACCAGGATGGCTCCGTAAAGCCCCCAGGCATTCAGCGCCATCATGGAGCCAGGAGGCGAGTCGTTTGAGACAAACATTATAATCGGCAAAGTGGCCAAAGCGGCAATGACCCCTGCTATGTAAACGCCCCTCCGCAGGGAGTTAAGGAGGGTTTTCTGATCCGCCTGCTCCTTTGTACGCACAAAGAAAGTGCCAAGAATCGAGGAGAGAATTCCCACCACAGACAGAATAATGGGCAGCATAAATCCAGCCACCCCATACCCGGCGGCAAAACTGATGGAAATAGTCGCCACCAGGGCATTGGAGTTAGACTCATGGAGATCCGCGCCCATGCCGGCAACGTCGCCCACATTGTCGCCCACATTGTCGGCTATGACCGCCGGGTTCCTGGGGTCGTCCTCGGGTATGCCCGCTTCGACCTTGCCCACCAGGTCTGCCCCCACATCCGCCGCTTTAGTGAATATGCCGCCGCCGACTCGTGCGAAAACGGCAACCACTGCAACGCCCATTCCAAAGGTAACAATAGTAGTCGCTATGGTTTGATCATCAACCATGAATAGGTACCTAAGAAGTACATACCATACGGTAAGTTCCAGTATGGCAAGGCCGTTGACCATGAAACCCATGACAGAACCGGAGGCAAAAGATATACGAAGCGCTTTATTAAGGCTGTCATTGGCGGCCCAGGCGGTGCGGGCGTTGGAATTTGTAGAAACCTTCATGCCCAGATACCCGCATAAAGCGGTAAAGAAACCGCCGGTTAAAAAAGCAAAGGGTATAAACGGGTTAAGAAGCCCCCGTTCCTGGCCCATCCATAAAGGTATATAGGCCAAGGCCGACAGAATCACGAACATAGCGCCTAGAAATATCCCAACAGTACTGTACATGCGCTTCATAAAAGCGTTTGCGCCGGTGCGGATAGCTGTGGCGATCTTTACCATGGTTTCGTTGCCCTCTGAGTAGGTGAATACCTTACGGGCTTGCAGGAAGGCGAAAATGAGCCCCGCAGCGGCGCCCACATAACCTACCCAGTATAAATTTTCAACCGACATCCTTGACCTCCTACATATACATGCTTAATAATAACGCGACAAAACCAACAAAGGCTATCACTCCCAAGTGAAGAGCCAGACCCTGCATGAATTATTAAGAGTAAAATAAGGAATCAAGTCCGGAGTTTTAAAAGGATATTATTTTTATAAATCACTGTATTGTCATTTTTTATCAGCGGATAATGGGCTCTTACAAAGCTAACGGCGGTAGTATCAATTGATAGGGGAACAAAAACACGGAAAAACCCATTGCGTAATGGAGAAGGCGAATGCTTATTGGCCTTTCTTATTGTGTTTGTGTTTTCAGCAAGCCAATCAGGGGCATGATCTGCATGATCCGTTAAGGTAAAAAAAACCGACGGCCTATCCGTTTCCAAATCAACATGGCTTAACGCTTCGTTTGCTGTAAAGGCAAAAGGGAATATCAAGGCAGGCGCCAAGCATATTAAAAGGATGAGGCATAAGGATCTTTTCCCGGTATAAGACAGATCCTTCCGGCAATGTACCATAAAAAAGTCATATCACAAGAGGTGTATTTATGCAATAGCCGCGACTCTCTTAGTGTATAAATATGACCCCTTTTATTTCTTCCAATCATATACAATCACAGTTATGCCTGCGGGAATCATGATTTTATTCAGGAGATTTTCAACAATAGGCCAATTACTGCCCGTCATACCCTTGCAAATCCGGGGCATATGCACGGTAAATTTCTCTGCGCTATTTTCATAATGCTCGACTATAGCGAAAAAACACTTTTCCAGGGCAAAAAGATCGAGTTTTCGCCCAAATCCAACGCCATGCTGGCATAACATGTTAATTACGGAAATATTGCTTTCAACTTCAACTATCTGTATTTTGCCTAAAACAAAATCGGCCTTTTTCCTGACCCAGCTTCTAAACTGTTGTTCAGGCTCCTGCCATCTTTTGCTTACAGACTCAACGAAGCCCTTGGTCCAGGATCCTGCGTCATTACATGCGTGTATTATGGCTTTCCTGCCCAAGCCTACAGGTATCGTAGCGTCGCCTGTTACATATTTTATTTCCGCCATTTTCTTTACCTTTACAAGTATAGTATATTCTTTGGAATAAGGCAAATCCTAGAGAGTTGAGTTCTTGCTTGGTTTCACTCAAAAATAGCCGCCAGGCCAAATTGCCTGAAATGCGGCATAGAACGAAACTGACCGTATGGATTTTGCCCGAAATAAAAGCGGGCGCCTACTCCGGTTTTTGAAAAATAATTGGGCTTTTGGTTGTCGTATCTGATACCGGCAAAAAAGTTAAAGCTGCTCACAAGATTACGGCTTTCGTAATTCTCCATAATATCAGGGTTGTTCTGGAGCTGTTCATTTTTTGAGCCCGAATAAGAAAATGAATATTTGTATCGCTGCCTTAGCCGCCACTCAGCGGAAGCAATTGCCTGAAAACCCCGGTAAAAAAGAGGCGATTGATACTGGTACTGTATATTAAATTCAAAGGGAAAACGGGCCGGTTCAACAGCCTCCGGATCCGCCTCGGTATCTAGAAACCCATACCAGCCGGCTCTTAAATTATAATTTAACAAAAGGCCGAACTTAAAACCGTGATTAACGCGGGCTTGATTATCGGGATCGTTTAAGGTAAAAACCAATTCCCCATGATTAGACAATACGTCTATTCTTGTTATAGGCAGCCCTAGATCTTTTCTGTAAATTGTGAGTTCATCCCCGATATGTGTGGATTCATGTTTGAGCAGCGAGAGTTTTAGGGACCAGTTATGAATATTAAAATACGGTAAAACCGGTATAGGGGAAGAGAGGCGGTATATAAAGTTGGCCTCAAAGGCCCCAAACCTGTAAGCGGTGTTTATAACCGGCGATGTGGTCCGCTCAAAAAAGTCAAACCATATGTCAATCATAAAGGGCAGGGTGAGGTTAAAACCGTATCTGGAGTTCGCAAAATCGCCGGACCATACCGGGATGTCAACGCCCAGATTGGAAAAAATATAAAAGCGGGAACTTGTATCAAAGCCTCCCCAATCATAATCCGGGCTATTGGTAGCATAGGCAATTTCGGCCCGAAGCAAGGTTGAATGCATATCCGCCCAAAAAGGCCTGCCAAAAGACGCGACTTTCCCGATTCCGTTCCAAAAACTGTCAGTTGCCCCTGCCTCCTGGGCGTGGCACAAACCGCAGATGAAGAAAATAAGAAACAAGGTTATTTTCAAGGTTTTTTTTATCATGTATAGCCTAAATGTATACTATGTAACGCATACTATAAAAGTCCCCTCTTTTCCCTTTTCTTTTTTCTCTTTTCTCTTTATAATGCCCCCATGAAAGTTTCACAGGCCTTTATTCCCACCCTGCGGGAAGTACCCGCCGATGCGGTTATTACGAGTCACCGCCTTATGTTCCGCGCGGGGATGCTCCGCAAATTGTCCAACGGTTTGTTCGCATACCTGCCCCTGGGGCTCCGCTCTTTCAGAAAAGTGGAGCAGATTATCCGGGAAGAGATGAATGGCATAGGCAGCCTGGAGATAAAGCCCACCGTGGTGGTTCCCGGCGAACTCTGGAAGGAATCTGGCCGCTGGGACGCCTACGGGGAGGCCCTGATGCGGATCAAGAACCGCGTGGATGCGGACTTTGTGCTTTCCCCCACGGCGGAAGAGGCCTTTACCTCCCTGGTGCGGGACGAACTCTCCAGCTACCGCCAGCTTCCCCTTTCCCTTTACCAGATCAACACCAAGTACCGGGACGAAATACGCCCCCGTTACGGGGTAATGCGGGGCCGGGAATTCGTGATGAAGGACGCATACTCCTTCCATGCCGATGAAGCAAGCCTGGACGAGGGCTATCAGGCCATGGGTAGGGCCTACCGCCGCATTTTCAAGCGCTGCGCCTTGACGGTGATCCCGGTGCAGGCGGATTCGGGCGCCATGGGCGGAAGCGGCTCGGAAGAGATCATGGTGGAAAGCGAGATTGGCGACAATACCTTATTGCTCTGCAAATCCTGCGGTTACGCCGCCAATGTGGAAAAGGCGGGCTGTAAGAGCGATTACAAGGCCCAACTTTCTATTGAAGCCGGGACTGCCGTAGCGCAGGGAACCCCGGCTTTGGAAAAGATCGATACCCCGAATGTCAAAACTATAGAAGAACTCTGCGCTTTTTTGAAAACCGAGGCAAAAAACTTCATCAAGACCCTGATCTACAAGGCGCAAAATGTGGAACTGGATCTTTCATCCGCCCCGGGGATACAGCGTAAACCCGACGCCCAGGAAGGCCAGGCTTACCCGGAGGTTTTTTTTGCCGTGGCCATTCGCGGGGACCTGGATGTAAACGAAACTAAACTCACGGCTTTTCTCAAAGCCTCAGGCGTTGAACTGGCAGGGGAGGCGGATATCCAGCGCCTTACAGGGGCTCCCGTAGGTTTCGCAGGGCCCGTGGGGCTTAAGGGGATTCCTCTCATTGTAGACCCCTCAGTGACGGTAATAAACGACGGGATATGCGGCGGCCTGGCAAAGGATCTTCATTACAAACATGCGGCTTGGGGCAGGGACTTTGAAGCATGGAACGTAACGGACCTCCGCACCGTTAAGGCCGGGGATCTTTGCCCCCATTGCGCCGAGGAACTCTACGAAAAAAAGGGCAACGAATTGGGGCATATTTTCAAGCTAGGCGATAAGTACAGCGTGGCCATGAACGTCAGCTATCTGGATGAAAAGGGCAAAAGCTGCATCCCCATCATGGGCTGCTACGGCATAGGAGTGGACCGCACCCTGGCCTCGATAATCGAGGAGCATCACGACGAAGACGGCATTATCTGGCCCATGAGCGTGGCCCCCTACCATATCATTATCATCCCCATAAAATACGAGGCTGCGGTGAAGGAAGCGGCGGATTCCCTGGCTCTTGCCCTGGAAAAACTAGGGGTGGAATGTCTTCTGGACGACCGGGAAGAAAGGCCGGGGGTCAAATTCAAGGACGCGGACCTTATCGGCATCCCCTTGAGAATAGTAGTGGGCGATAAAAACCTAGCCGCCGCCAAGGTGGAACTAAAAGCCCGGAAAGAAAAGGAAAGCCGCCTCCTGGACTTGGACAAGGCGGCGGAAGAAGTTAGCCGGATAGTCCGGGAAGAATTGGCTGTGTTAAATAGTTCTGAAAAATAAACGGAGGCAAAAGATGAAATCACCTAAAAAATTCCCCCCTGTGGTTCCCCAATTTCCCCATATAATTCACGGAGGGGACTATAACCCGGATCAATGGATCAAATGGAAGGATGAGATCTGGAAAGAGGATTTTCGCCTGGCCAAGCTGGCGGGGATGAATTCCTTTTCCGTCGGGATCTTCGCCTGGGCAAGCCTGGAGCCAAAGGAAGGGGAGTACCATTTTGAATGGCTGGATGAAATCATGGACGCCATGGCGAAAAACAACATGGTTGGGATCCTTGCAACGCCTTCCGCAGCCAGGCCCGCATGGATGAGCCAGAAGTACCCGGAAGTCCTAAGGGTAAATGCCTTAAGGCAGAAAAGGCTCCATGGGGAACGGCATAACCATTGCCTTTCCTCCCCGGTGTACCGGGAAAAGGTAACTGCCATGAATACCCGCCTGGCGGAGCGCTATGGTATGCACCCGGCCCTGGGTTTATGGCATATTTCCAATGAATACGGCGGCGAGTGCCATTGCCCCCTGTGCCAGGAAAAATTCCGCGCCTTTGTCAAAGAACGCTACAAGACCCTGGATTCCCTGAATGAGGCCTGGTGGTCCCATTTCTGGAGCCATACCATCAGCGACTGGTCCCAGGTGGAAAGTCCCAGTCCCCTGGGCGAAACCAATACCCACGGGCTCAACATCGACTGGAGGCGTTTTACCACAGAACAGTTCGTGGATTTTTACCTTCACGAAATTGCGCCCCTAAAAAGAATAACACCCAATATTCCCTGTACCACCAATTTGATGAGTACTAATCCCGGGATCGACTATTTCCGCCTGGCGGAAGTTCTGGATGTGGTTTCCTGGGATAACTACCCGCCCTGGACAGGAACGGAATGGGATCTCGACGTTGCGGCCAATACTTCATTCAGGCACGACCTTATGCGGGGCCTTAAGGCCAGGCCTTTCATGCTGATGGAATCTTCGCCCTCCGCAACAAACTGGCAGCCTGTTGCCAAGCTCCGCCGGCCCGGGGTGCATATACTCCAGTCCATGCATGCCATAGCTCACGGCTCGGACACTGTGCAGTATTTCCAGATCCGCAAAAGCCGGGGCTCTTCGGAAAAATTCCACGGCGCGGTAATCGACCATGAAGGCTCGGATAAAACCAGGGTCTTTAAGGAAATTTGTTCCCTGGGCGAAAGGCTTAAGGGCCTGGACGCCATAGTGGGGACCGATACCCCCTCGGCAGTTGCCATTGTCTACGACTGGAATGTCCGCTGGGCCTTGGACGATGCCAAGGGGTTTTTGCAAAATAACACCAATTACGAACAAACCGTAGTCGATCATTACAGCTCATTCTGGCAGCTCGGCATTCCCGTCGATATCATTGACTCCACCAGGGGCCTGGAAGCTTACGACCTGGTTGTCGCGCCCATGCTTTACATGCTGCGCCCCGGTTTTGCCGAAGCCCTGGATGCTTTTGTGCAAAAAGGCGGAACCTTGGTAACGACTTATGCCACAGGCTACGTGAATGAAAGCGACCTCTGCTTCCTGGGCGGTTTCCCCGGCCCCTTGAGGAAATGCTTAGGGATCTGGGCCGAGGAGATCGATGCCCTTTACCCGGAGGATCGCAATTCAATAAAATGGAAAGGCAAATCTTACGAGGCCTTTGATCTCTGCGAACTCGTCCACGCAGAAAGCGCCGAGCCCTTGGCAAGTTATGCCTCGGATTTCTACGCCGGGAGGCCGGCATTGACCATGAACCGCTACGGCAAAGGCAGGGCCTGCCACATTGCCGCCAGGACAGGCAGGGATTTCCTCCTGGATTATTACCGGGACCTTACCGGGGAGCTTGGAATAAAGGGGCCAATCGCAAACCTGCCCCAGGGCCTAACAGCCCAGGTGCGAAGCGATGGGGACACGGATCATGTATTTGTGATGAATTTCAGCCCAAAACAGCATAATATAGACTGCGGCTCAGGCAAAAAGGATCTTGCCCCCTGGGAATGCCATATATTTCAGGTAAGAAGTAAGAGGTAATATCTCATGTTACGCAGGGGTAGGATGTAATTCGCGGTTCTTTTCCATACCCTTGCGTAAGGTGAGTAATAATGAGAAATGGCTTGAAAGACAAATGTATGTGTATTATGATGTGTATTAGGGGTGTATAATGAGGACAAATATTGTATTAAATGATGAATTGGTAAACGAGGCTTTTATGTATTCCCAGTCAATTTCCAGCAAAAGAGAACTGATTGAGGTGGCTTTAAGGGAATATGTTAACAATAGGAAAAGAAAAAACATCAGGGATCTGAGGGGGAAAATTAATTTTTTGGATGATTATGACTATAAAGGCATGAGAAAATAAATGATTCTTGTGGATACATCTGTTCTCATAGGATATTTTAAGCATTTGGGGGGTATTTCCTATGAAAAATTAGATCATATTATTGATAATGATATACCATACGGGATTTGCAATTATATTTATCAGGAATTATTGCAGGGATCTAGAAATGAGGAAGAATATAATTTATTGAAAGAATATTTGGATACTTTGCCTTTTTATGATTTGCGATATGGAAAACAGTCATTTGAGAATGCGGCATTAATCTATGTAAATTGCAGAAGAAATGGGATAACAATAAGAAGCACTATAGACCTAATAATAGCTGAAATAGCAATGGAAAATAATTTGTATTTGTTGCACAATGATATGGACTTCACAAACATGTCGAAAGTAAATAAAAATTTGAAAATATATTGAAAACGACCACGCTTACATGGAACAATGCTAATTCCGTTCCCCCAGGAGCAGCTTGAGTTCCAGGATCTCGTTGACCAGTTTGGTATTCTCGATGTGGAAGCGTTTGGGGACCATTTTTTTGGAAGTACATTCCAGACTGGCTACCAGGTTTTGGAGGCGAATTTCGTGTTGATAGGCCGGGGGGATAAAGTCGGCCATGACATCTTCCATATCTTCCCTGGTGATCATGGAACGGTTGTCCATCATGGCGCGCTGTTTTGCCCGGATCAGCATGGATTCAATTTCCGCTCCTGAAACTTCGTGCTGGTATTTTTTGAAAAGATCGAGAATCGGAAAATTATACACCCCGAATTTAAGTTTCTTTTTAAGGGTTTCAAAGAGGGCGACTTTTTCCGAGTCTGTTTCCGGGTAGAACAGGGCCATGTGTTCTTCGGCCCGGCCCTGGCGCTTTAAGTCAATGGGGATAAGGTCCGGGCGGCAGGTAATGAGGAACCAGATAATCCGGCCCCTGTAGCTTGTATCCCCCATAAAACTGGAGATCTGGGCAAAAACCCGGTTACTGGTTCCCGAATCCCCATCCTGATCCCGGTCTCCCAGGAAGGCGTCGGCTTCATCGATCATCACCGCCACAGGGGCCATGGATTTGAGGATGTTCAGAACCTTTTCCAGATTCGATTCCGTAACTCCCTGCCACTTAGATCTAAAATTACGGAACTTTACCATGGGGATGCCTATTTCCCCCGCAAAGGCGCTGACCATAAAGCTCTTCCCCGTACCCACGGGCCCGGCAATCAGGTAACCCATGGGAAGAACCTCCAGGTGGCCCTGTTTTATGGCCTTGGTGGCATGGCGGAACTGTTTCTTTACAAAATCATGGCCCGATACGGCGTCCAGGTTGTATGCTGTCTCCATGAATTCTAGGAGCCCTCCGGCCTCATTTTCTATCATTTCCTTTTTCTTGCGCCGTAAATAATTCAGAGAAAGGGGAGTGTCCGTCTCATGGCTCTCCAATACCAGGCGCCCCAGGTTCATGAGATTTAGGCCGCTGGTAACTGCGGCTACCCCATTGGGGTTAAGGCCCCGTTCCAGATGAAGGAGCCCTTCATCCTGCTTACTGCGAAGGAAGCTGGCCCGGACAGACTCATCCGGAAAGGGCACGCTTACCTTTACGGTAGAAGGCGAAGCTGTCAGCCGCAGGGCAAGGTCGGCCAAGTTTTCGGTCAACAGGATTATGGAAATATCCCCATCGGTGAACATGGGGCTATTGGCCCAACGCTGCATGGTCACAAGGCAGTAGCGGTCTGCGTCAGAATAGCGCAGCATATCCCCGCTGGGGATTATGGTTTCTGCATAGTCAATAATCAGGACCATGCGGCAGCGGGTTTTTTTTTCCTTGGGGATTCTCATCAAAAAATACTTTTCCAGATAAAAAAAACTCTTCTCCGGGTCGGTGGAGAAAAAGTCCTCCACATCTACCGCCGGAAAACGCTTGGAAAGAAGGGCCTTGTAGTCCCGGACCATTTCATCGGCGCAAAAGGAAACTCCGTCAGAACGATCGTAAAAGGCGATAATATCCTGATTACCAAAAAGCTCCTCAGAAATATAGTTCTTGATCAGGGCGAAAATAAATTCCCCTTCGTTTGATTCATGGGGAAGAAAGTCCCGGATATTCCCGTGAAGGATGTAGAGGTTTGC
>Ga0099364_10014975_pt1 | contig 10264 bp, 4 predicted proteins | sample TergutTh196P3_FD_73070 | JGI IMG/M metagenome (GOLD analysis project Ga0099364, IMG submission 73070) | Microcerotermes parvus P3 segment gut microbial communities from Pointe-Noire, Republic of the Congo - Th196 P3 | ecosystem: Host-associated > Arthropoda: Insects > Digestive system > Gut ...
GAGGTAGATGTCAATAACAACAAAAAACGAATAGTTGCGTAATACATTGATATAACAGTAGATATCTGCTTTATATGCCATTCTACGATGTAGATATATCAAGCTTTTATAGCTCGGAAATATCAGTTGTATAAGCCTTAAAAACAAAACGAGATTGTTATCGTAGTGGCTTATTGTATAAGCCTTAAAACAAAATGAGATTTGGCTTATACAATATGCCACTACAATCTCTGTGATTTCTGTGCCTTCAATGCCCTTGCCCTCTCATAAATATGGGGGGATTTCCCCACCAGTCATTGCGAGTTATCTTCTTGCTGTTCTTACGAAGCAATCTCCGTATTCCCAATTCTTAATTCTTAATTCTTAATTCTTAATTCTCAATTCTCAATTCTTAATTCTTAATTCTTAATTCTTAATTCTCAATTCTCAATTCTTAATTCTTAATTCTCAATTCTCAATTCTTAATTCTTAATTCTCAATTCTTAATTCTCAATTCTCAATTCTTAATTCTTAATTCTTAATTCTCAATTCTCAATTCTTAATTCTTAATTCTTAATTCTTAATTCTTAATTCTTAATTCTTAATTCTTAATTCCCAATATAGATATTACCCAAAACTTTTTCCTTGACAACAAACCCTTATATTAATTTATTGTCTTTAAGATAAAAAAACTGGTGGAAAAGTATTATGAAACAAAATATTTTAACAGGTGCTGAATCTTTTGAAAAACTAATCGAAGGTGAATATTTTTATATCGATAAAACATTGTTTATCAAAGAATTGCATGAAAACAGAGGTGATGTTACACTAATAACAAGACCTCGTAGGTTTGGAAAAACTCTAAATTTGAATATGTTGAGATCTTTTTTTGATATTACTAAGGATAATAAAACATATTTTAAGGGTATGAAAATCATGGAACATCAAGAAATAGTTCAAAAATACATGAATCAATACCCCATAATTTTTCTAACAATAAAAGATGTAAATTGCAATAATTTTGATGAAGCTATTGAAGAAACAAGAAGTTTAGTTTCATATATCTATAGACAAAATAAATATATAATTGAGAGCGACAGATTTGACAAACAACAAAAAAAAAGATTTTATTCTTACTTAACAGAAGAATCTACTATAAATGAACTCAAATCATCTTTAAAATTTCTCACTGAATGCCTCTGCACCTACCACAAAAAAAGAGTTATTGTGCTTATGGACGAATACGATGCTCCCCTTGATAGCTCAAACAGAAATGGTTATTACAAAGAAATGATTGATTTTATGAGAGGTTTCATGGGTAGGGTCTTCAAATCTAACGATAGCCTCGAATTTGCTGTATTAACTGGAGTGCTGAGAATAGCCAGAGAAAGCCTTTTTAGCAGTTTTAATAATCCGAAAATATGTGGTATTATGGATAAACCTTTTTCGACTATTTTTGGATTTACCGAAGAAGAAGTGAAAAATGCCTGTGATTTTTTTGAAATTAGTGAAAATTACCCTGAAGTAAAAAAATGGTATTATGGATACAGAATTGGTGGACAAGACATGTATAATCCTTGGAGTATTACAAGATATCTTGACTCAAAGGTATTTGAAAATTTCTGGGTTAATACTGGTAGTGTTGATGTTTTTAGAGATGTTTTTACAAAAGGAAGTCTTGAACTAAAAGACGATATAGCAGGTTTATTAACAGGAAAACCTATCATGATGGGTTTTGAAGAGGCATTTACTTATCCTATAGAATATAAAAATACAGACATATTTTGGTCTTTACTCCTCAGTGCTGGTTACATAAAACCTTGTAATGGTGCGAAAACATTTAGATTTTCTGCTGAGCTTGTAAACAAAGAAATCTTTAATATTTTTTCTCAATATGCTCAAGAATGGTTAAGGATGGAACAAAGACCAGTTTCTAATGCTATCCAAGACTTCGTAGAATGCCTCCTAAAAGGCGATGCGCAAGGTGTCCAGACTGTTCTCAATGAAGAATTATTAAACAACCCAAGTTGCCATGATTTTAAAACTGAAAACAGCTACCACATGTTCATCTTTGGCATCTTACTTGCTGTAAATAAAAATTATCTAGTCTATTCAAATCACGAATCTGGCAAAGGTCGTTCTGATTGCTTGATAAAACCTGATAATAAGGATGATTATGCTGTGGTGATAGAGTTTAAACATTGCAAATTTCGACCACCTTTGCAAGAAGAGATTAAAGAGGGATCAATAAACCTTATCAAAGAAGAAGCCCAAAAAGGTCTTCAGCAAATAAACGAAAAAGCCTACATCCACACTTTAAAAAATGAAGGTTATCAAAAAATATATAAATATAGCATTGCTTTTTATCAGAAAAATTGTGAGGTTTTGCTGGAATTATGAAACAAAAAATTTTAACAGGTTCAGAATCTTTTGAAGAATTAATTGAAGATGATTATTTTTTCATCGATAAAACATTATTTATTAAAGAATTACTTGATAATAAAGGTAAAATAACTCTTATCACTAGACCTCGTAGATTTGGAAAAACTCTAAATTTGAGTATTTTGAGATCCTTTTTTGATATTAATAAGGATAGTAAAGCATATTTTACAGGTCTGAAAATTATGGAACACCAAGAAATATTTCAAAAATACATGAATCAATACCCCATAATTTTTCTAACAATAAAAGATGTAAATTGCAATAATTTTGATGAAGCTATTGAAGAAACAAGAAGTTTAGTTTCTTATATCTATAGACAAAATAAATATATAATTGAGAGCGACAGATTTGACAAACAACAAAAAAAAAGATTTAATTCTTACTTAACAGAAGAATCTACTATAAATGAACTCAAATCATCTTTAAAATTCCTCACTGATTGTCTCTACACCTACCACCAAAAAAGAGTTATTGTTCTTATGGACGAATACGATGCTCCCCTTGATAGCTCAAACAGAAATGGTTATTATAAAGAAATGATTGATTTTATGAGAGGTTTCATGGGTAGGGTCTTCAAATCTAACGATAGTCTCGAATTTGCTGTATTAACTGGAGTGCTGAGAATAGCCAGAGAAAGTCTTTTTAGTAGTTTTAATAATCCCTTGATAGCTGGTATCATGGATAAAGAATTCTCCTCTTGTTTTGGATTTACTGAAGAAGAGGTGGTAAATGCATGCGAGCTTTTTGGAATTAATGAAAAATACCCTGAAATAAAAAAATGGTACGATGGATACAGATTCGGTGGGCAAGATATGTATAATCCTTGGAGTATTACTGGGTATCTAAAAAGACAAGTATTTGAAAATTTCTGGGTAAATACTGGTAGTATAGATGTTTTTAAAGATGTTTTTACAAAAGGAAGTCTTGAACTAAAAGACGATATAGCAGGTTTATTAACAGGAAAACCTATCATGATGGGTTTTGAAGAGGCATTTACTTATCCTATAGAATATAAAAGTACAGACATATTTTGGTCTTTACTCCTCAGTGCTGGTTACATAAAACCTTGTAATGGTGCGAAAACATTAAGATTTTCTGCTGAGCTTGTAAACAAAGAAATCTTTAATATTTTTTCTCAATATGCTCAAGAATGGTTAAGGTTGGAACAAAGACCAGTTTCTAATGCTATCCAAGACTTCGTAGAATGCCTCCTAAAAGGCGATGCTCAAGGTGTCCAGACCGTTCTCAATGAAGAATTATTAAACAACCCGAGTTGCCATGATTTTAAGACTGAAAACAGTTACCACATGTTCATCTTTGGCATCTTACTTGCTGTAAATAAAAATTATCTAGTCTATTCAAACCACGAATCTGGCAAAGGTCGCTCAGATTGTTTGATAAAACCTGATAATAAGGATGATTATGCTGTGGTGATAGAGTTTAAACATTGCAAATTTCGACCAACTTTGCAAGGAGAGATTAAAGTGGGATTAATAAACCTAATCAGAGAAGAAGCCCAAAAAGGTCTTCAGCAAATAAACGAAAAAGCCTACATCCACACTTTGAAAAATGAAGGTTATCAGAAAATCTATAAATATAGCATTGCTTTTTATCAGAAAAATTGTGAGGTTGTTTTGTCTGAAAATTAGGTGAAAAAGAGTTTTTTTACAATTCTTCAACCTATATTGAACTTTATATCACAAATAATAATGTATCCAAAAAATGTTTTGACAAAAAATACAAATTTAATATCATTGTCCAAATTGCATGTTATTATTAAAAAAAGCGTAACAATTGTGAGATATGAGTGCGAGATAAACAACCTATAGAGTTGTTTATGAGCTGTTTTAGTATCTCACTGATAAATTTAATAAATCCTTTGGAGGCATTGCATGAAAAAACTACTTTTTGCTATAATCTTAGTAGTTTGTTTAACAGGCTTATTGTTCGCAGAACTTGATTTTTGTGACAAAACAGTCGTTGTAGTATTGAAGCCTAGCCATAGTGAGTTCACTGGAAGTCGAAATGCCGACTTTTTTGGAGATTTTGAAAAAGTCTCTGTTGAGAATATTTTTCAAATTCACAATGAATCTGCTATCAGAGCTTTAAACGAAAGAAACCCAGGTCAGTTTAGATCTATTTACAAGATCACGCTACCAACTAATGACAAAGCAAAAGTGCTTGAAGCTATCGAAGAATTAAGGACTATAGAGGGTATAGAATCTGCTACACCAGACTATATTGTGCCTATAGCTTTAATTCCCAATGACCCGCTCTGGGATCATCCAGGTTTATGGAATATGTGGGGAACTCATGGAGTTCAAGCACCAGATGCTTGGGATATTACCGTAGGAGACCATGAAGTCAGAGTAGGTATCATCGATACTGGAGTAGCTAGTCATACCGATTTGGATGCCAATATGTCTTTTACTGGCTGGAATTTTGCTGAAAACAACTCCGTTACACACGACACGCATAGCCATGGCACCCGGTCAGCTGGTATTGTCGGAGCTGTTGGAAACAATAACATTGGCGTAGTGGGTGTGAACTGGAATGTAACTATGGTTCCTATGAAAATTGTCGTAGGCGGTTCTGGTTCATCAAGTGGAACTATCATGACCGCTGCTGTCAATTGGGCTACCAATAACTGGGGATCAGACAATGAACTCCAAATATTGACTATGAGTTTTTCAGGATATGGAACTATTACAGACCTAAGAGCTGCTATTGGTAATTTTCCCGGTTTATTCGTCTGGTCTGCCGGAAATGATGGGGTAAATGTAGATTCAAGGATTCCCCAATACGGTAGTTTCAATTTACCTAATCTGATAGCTGTTGGAGCTATCGATGTGAATGGCCAAAGAAGTGTATGGGGCGGTGGTCAATCATCTGCTTACTCAGCTTCTGGGGATCATGTTCATGTTTTTGCACCCGGAACTGACGGCTGGACTACTGGTTTAAACAATGGTTATCAAGATTATGGCGGAACTTCTATGGCAGCTCCTCATGCAGCTGGAGTTGCAGCTTTGCTGATGTCTGTAAATCCGGCTATAACACCTGCTGAAATGAAAGAAATCATGATGGAAAACCACGACCCTATCACTATTTCTACTCCGTTAGGACAACAAGTGGTCAGGAGACTAAATGCCTTTGCTTCGGTGAGTGCTGTACAACCTTTACTCTTTGATTTAGCGGCTTTTAGTATAAATACTCTCATTGGTCTACCGATTAATTCGCCTTCTATTGTTTATGTTGGCTTAGAAAACAGAGGTTCTGAACCTGCTGAAGGTTACAATGTCAGAATCATGCAAGTAGGAAATGATACTCCTCTTGCTTGGGCTTCAGGAATTTATATTGCCCCTGAAGAAACTGGTATCTTAGAAATCGAATGGATACCTTCTATTTTGGGTGATTATGAAATATATGGGGAAGTTGTTTGGCAATTTGACCAAAGAGCTAGTAATGACATGACCGAAATATTTGAACTCAGAGTAATTCCAGAAGGATCCGCTGAAGCCTATTTAGGAAACAGAAATAGTGAAATTGTGAGAAACAATGCTTTTGTAAATTACAATTCACATGATAGTATCACGCAAACAATTTATCTCGAAAATGAATTAACTACTGGTTATATCTATCAGATGACTGTCCAGTTTACTGGTATGCACACTTTAGTTTTTCCCGGTAGTGACATACAAATTTATCTTGCTACAACAGATAAAACTTCATTTGAAAGCACTTCTGACTGGGTTCCTTATGAGAGATTTAAAAATGTTTATTCTGGTGATTTTGACGCTTTTGAAGCTGGAACTTATGAAATCGACTTAAAATTTCATACTCCATTTAAATATGAAGGTGATAATCTCGTTGTGATGGTTGTAAAGGATGACAATGTGGTTTATGGTATTGGTAATGCTTTCCAATTTACTGATACTCCCGGCATAAATAGAACTATTTGGTGGCGTTCTAACATGGTAGGAACACCTACTATAAACCCTTTACCCAATGCAAACGGGCTTCAAGATGGGATAACAAATACCAGATTTACTATCTATACCTTTGATATAGAACCACCTCAAAACCTTCTCGCTACTGTTATTCAAAATGAAAACAAAATCAATTTGTCATGGGATACTCCTAAAGAACAATTATTTGGCACCCTGACAAATTATAAGATATATAGAAATGGTGTCCTTATTTCTCAATTGCCATCTCGTTCTTTTTCTGATGAAAATGTGATTTACAACGCTGAAACAGAATACTGGGTAACAGCAGTTTATAGTGACCCTTCTGTCGAATCTGAGCCTTCAAATGTTGTTACAGTAACCATAGAAAGAATTTTACCTCCTCAAAATCTGCTTTTTGAAGTAATAGATGATGATACTGTAGTTTTAACTTGGGATACTGTCAGTAATAAACTTAGTACTTATGGGATACCAACAGGATTTCAAGTATTTAGAAATGAAGTTCCTTTGACCGAAAATCCTATTCAAGAAATATCATTCACTGAATATGAAGTTCCTGTCGGAATCCATATTTATGGTGTTGTCGCATTGTATCAAACAGGTAAATCTGATCCTGTTTTGACTGAGGTAGAAATCAAAATAGTGTCTGATAATGATAATCCAACCCCTGTATTTGAGACTTCTTTGCTCGGAAATTATCCAAATCCTTTCAACCCTGAAACATTGATTCAATTTAGTATGGCGGATGCTGGAAATGTCAGTATAGATATCTTCAATATCAGAGGGCAAAAAGTTCGTAGCCTATTCAATGCTTTTGTTGATAGAGGAAATCATAATGTGATTTGGAACGGACTTGATGACAACAGCACTGAAGTTGGTAGCGGAATATATTTCTATGTGATGAAAACTGAAGATTTCTCGCATGTAAAAAGAATGATGATGATAAAGTAAATAATAAATCAATTTTGATTTAGCTTCCCTCTCATGCCCCTCCCTTGCAAGGGGGGGTAGGGGGAGGTCCGTATTTTACCATCTTTTACAGGGATAGCCCTTGAATCGCCCCCGAAGCAATTTCCGTATCACTTCTCCAATACACCTTTTAAAGCTTGCTCGCAGAATTACACTAAACAATTCAGTAGGTTCTAATTATTTTGTTTTAATTCTGAAATATTCCTATTATAGTTTCACTATCCACAAAACCTAATAAAAAAATCATTGTTGCTTCACTCACGGATATACAGCCTGCAGTTGGTCTATCTGAAGAGCAGTGCAGAAATATAGCTGACCCTTTTCCTATTATTATAGGATCAGTGTTATAATTGATCGTCAAAACATACTTATACTCATTTGGATATTTTATTAGATGTTCAGCAGAATCCCAATCAGCTTCCGGGTTATCTAAATATGACCATTGATTATAAAACCTTGAATTTACATCATCGACCCATACATCATTGTCGGTCACTTTGGTGTAAGACAATAATGATCCCGGATCATAGACCATTCCAAAAGCTCTTCCAAAAGTGAATACTCCTGATGGAGTAGCTCCATCGCCTTCCATTTTATCACCAGTTACTCCGTTTCTACCAAAATAACCTTCGGTATGATGCAATTTTTGCCAGACATCACCAGACCTAGAAAAAACTTGTATATCAGCTCTATACCCGTTTTCTATCGGTCTTGCTAAAATTACTTTTTCTGCTCCATTGGATATTTCTTCGAGCAGAGCAACCGTTTTCTCATCTATTCCTGTTTGAGAAAACAAAATGTTGCTCATACAAAACAACACTATCAATACAAAAACTAACGCTTTCATATATCTCTCCTTTTATAGTATTTTCACTTAACTTCATTTGTCTTTGCGAGGAACGAAGCAATCTCCGAGTCACTTCCCACCACATTTATGGGGCGGTTCAAGAGACTTTGAGCTTGCGAAAAGACTCGCAGAATTACGATCTGCCGTCTGCAAGACATTAATTATTAGGGGGGGAAGATTTGAAGATTTCAGATTACAGATTTAGCCACAAAGCTGGACGAAATCCACCATCGTCGCGGCTGACATTGCTACCAGGCATGTAGATTTGACCAAGGTAGTTCACAAGACTAGCGCAATTAGTATCGTGACCAGGCGAACGCAACCACCAAAAAGAAGCCGACCCATTAAAAGTCGCTGTTCGATTGGAGTTATATTGATCATCAATCCAATAATCCCATGATGGTCCATTTGCCAGTTGTCCACTATCTCCAAAATACTTAACCACTTCTGCAATGCTCAAAAGAAATATCATGTCCTGAGTATTTGCACCACCATTGGTTCCATACCACTGATTGTTTTCATTGACATTGGTCACTTGGACTATCCTCGCTCTGTCAGCATTGCTCAAAGCACTCGAATTGTAAAATTCTCCATTTAGATGATCGCGAAGGCTACAATCTGCCCAAGTGATACTAGTATATGAAGTATGATAATCCCTATTCTCTAGGATATTCTCACTCACCACCAACGCTCTACCACCTTGTATATCTAGTATTCGCCAAGGATATGCCCCAAATTGGATAATATCACCGACCTTAATATTGTCGGACTCTGTAGTTTTGTCACTACATGAGCCTAAAAACAGCATAATAAAAATTGTTACCAAAATAATAGTTTTAGTTTTCATTTCCACCTCTCTGTATCCTTTATAGTGCAATAAAAAAATTCTGTGATTTTTTGTCAAGACCTTTTTAACAATAACTTTTTATTTAACAAAAATCTCAAACTTTTATTCGCTTTTTCTCAAACATTATCATAAAATATATCCCTTTTTACCATTTCTATCGATCTTTACTCTGGCAATGGATTGACATATCGCTTTATATAATAACAACATACAGTATATTTGCTACAGACCGCTATATAGTTCGAGAAAATCGAAGTATAGTTTGAGGTTTGTTATAGATTTTTTATGGTCGGCGAAAAAATGCTTGACATTTTTAGTGGTATTAATAATTTGGAAATTGAGGATAAAACATGTATGTATTTAAATAAAAATAAGCTATATTGTGGATTAGGAATGATTCATCTCTCCTATAACTTGATTTGTAGGGAACGCACTTGTTCTTTCCCTGCTTTCAATAGAGACGATTGATAACTTCGGGGCAGGACGCAAAATTGAGTGCAGTCCGAAAAACCCTATTTGCGTATTTTCGGTGTTTTTGGGGAAGTAGTCTTTGTAGGGGCGTATTGCATACGCCTTTTAAATCGTCTGTATTCGTTTCGAAAATCGGGCGTATAGCAATACGCCCCTACGAAATCGACTTTTCGGACTGCCGTCAAAATTGCCTCCCCTACAAGCTACCTATGAGTTGGTTAACCACGCAAGGGGCGTAGCGGTTCGTCTATAACTTCTTTTCGTAGAGAACGTGTTCATGCGTTCCTATTTTATAAGTAAAAGATATTAAGTTCCACACTAATTTGAGTAAAGGAAATAAAAAAATCTTTCAAGGTTGTATCGCACTCTAATCTCATTGAAGACCACTAAATAGTTTGAGATTTTTCATCAGATTAAATAATTTTTTTGAGAAAATAAAAAGAAAAATAAAAAAAATGCTTGACGATTTTACCCCATTGAAAATAATGACGCTTAAACTTTAAATTATTTTTATGGAGGTTATTAGAGGCTATGAAAAATGCGCTCTTTTTTGATTTTGCTGAAATCGTCAGGAAGGCTCAAAATACGCATTCTGACGACACTTTGCAAAAAAGGTCTTTTTTACACTATTTTTCTGTTTTAAGCCCGCTATTACCTCTCTATATTTTAAATAATAGTATGTTTACCCCCCCCCCCTCCCCCCCCTCGCCTCCTCCCCGCCCCAACCTCTCCCATGCCACACTC
>Ga0099364_10014976_pt1 | contig 10263 bp, 8 predicted proteins | sample TergutTh196P3_FD_73070 | JGI IMG/M metagenome (GOLD analysis project Ga0099364, IMG submission 73070) | Microcerotermes parvus P3 segment gut microbial communities from Pointe-Noire, Republic of the Congo - Th196 P3 | ecosystem: Host-associated > Arthropoda: Insects > Digestive system > Gut ...
CTTCGCCCCTTCCCCCCTTCCCCCCTTCGCCCCTTCCCCCCTTAGCCCGTTCCCCCGTTCCCCCGTTCCCCCGTTTTCCCTTTTTTCCAAACCAACGCCGCCAATGCTGCTCCTACAAACGGGCCGACGATAAATATCCACAACTGGCTCAAAGCGCCGATGTTGCCGTAAACAGCCTCGAAAATGGCGGGCCCGATGCTACGGGCAGGATTTACCGATGTGCCTGTCAAGGGTATACAGACGATGTGAACTAAAACAAGCGACAGTCCAATGGCTAAACCTGCAAAATTTCCGGCGCCTTTCTTCGCGTCGGTCGTCCCTAAAACCACTAACACAAAAACAAAGGTGAAAATAATCTCGGCAATTAAGCCGCCTGTCCAACAAACGCCCGGCTGGCATCCGTTAGCGCCTGTCTTTGTAGCAAAGGCGCCACCTTGCGCCATATAGGATGCTCCTGAGGCATCCACGCACATCACAAGCAAATAAAGTAAAGCTGAACCGATAATCGCACCGATTACCTGAAACAACATATACATGCCTGCATCTTTACCTCCGATTCGACCCGAAAGAAACGCACCCAAGGTTATCGCCGGATTGATATGACATCCGGAAGTCCCTCCAATAGTATAGGCCATTGCCACAACCGCAAGACCAAACCCGAAAGCGACAGTCAACACCTGTGCGGTAGTTCCTACGCCAAAATTAAAAATAGCGCTACCGCAACCCATAAGAACCAACACCATGGTTCCAATCATTTCTGCAATGTACTTTTTCATATAATTCTATTTTTTAGGTGAGTAAATGAGTAGCAAAGATAGTTACTTTTTTTATTTAAAAAAAATATCTTTATCTTAATTTTCAAAAATTTTTCTTTTTGTAAAAAAAATTCAATTCTCAATTGTCAATTCTCAATTATATTTCGTACCTTTGCCGCACTTTTTTTAGTGAGAATTTAAAACGTATTGTCTAACTTTTTAATTAACAGAGTATTAACAATTTAAAATGGAAAATTTAAAAAACATTGTTCCCAACGAAGACTTCAACTGGGATTCATACGAGAAAGGAGATAATCTTTCGGAAAGCATTAGCGTTGAAGAATTAACGAAAACCTACGACGAAACGCTAAACACAGTCAAGGACAAAGATGTTGTGATGGGAACAGTTACTTCAATGAACAAGCGTGAAGTGGTAGTGAATATCGGTTTCAAATCAGATGGAGTAGTGCCTATGTCGGAATTTCGTTATGACCCCGATATAAAAGTAGGAGACCAGGTAGAGGTTTATATCGAGAATCAGGAAGATAAAAAAGGTCAACTTATCCTGTCGCACAAGAAAGCACGCGCCTCGCGTTCATGGGATCGCATAACCGATGCGCTCGAAAGAAATGAGATAATCAAAGGATTTGTCAAATGCCGCACAAAAGGAGGGATGATTGTCGATGTATTCAGCATCGAGGCGTTCCTGCCGGGTTCGCAGATCGATGTCAAACCTATCCGCGATTATGATGTGTTCGTCGGTAAAACAATGGAGTTTAAGATTGTGAAAATCAATCAGGATTTCAAAAATGTGGTGGTCTCACACAAAGCGCTAATAGAAGCCGAACTCGAACAGCAAAAGAAAGAAATTATCTCCAAGCTTGAAAAGGGACAGGTCTTGGAAGGCGCTGTTAAGAACATTACTTCCTACGGTGTGTTTGTTGACCTTGGCGGCGTCGACGGTCTGATTCACATCACCGACCTTTCATGGGGTCGTGTCGCCCACCCGGAAGAAATCGTTCAACTTGACCAGAGAGTTAATGTCGTCATACTCGATTTCGACGACGAGAAGAAACGTATTGCCTTAGGTCTCAAACAATTGACACCACACCCATGGGATGCCTTAAATGAAAACATGAAAGTAGGCGACAGGGTACAGGGCAAAGTAGTGGTGATGGCAGACTATGGCGCATTCGTTGAAATAGCGCCGGGCGTAGAAGGGTTGATTCATGTCTCTGAAATGAGTTGGACACAACACCTGCGAAGTGCACAGGATTTCATGAAGGTGGGTGACGAAGTGGAAGCCATTATCTTGACCTTAGACCGTAATGAACGTAAGATGTCGTTAGGTATCAAACAACTGAAACCAGACCCATGGGATAATATCACCGAACACTTCCACATCGGCTCACGACATAAAGCCAGGGTTTGCAACTTCACTAACTTTGGTGTATTCGTAGAAATTGAGGAAGGTGTTGACGGATTAATACATATATCCGACCTTTCCTGGACAAAGAAAATCAAACATCCAAGCGAATTTACGGCTATCGGCGGCATTATTGAAGTTCAGGTGCTTGATATCGACAAGGAAAACCGGCGTCTGAGCCTCGGGCACAAACAAATAGAAGAAAACCCGTGGGATGTATTCGAGGACATCTTTACGGTAGGCTCCGTTCATGATGGCACTATTATCGAATCAATGGACAAGGGCGCTGTGATCTCATTGACTTATGGAGTGGAAGGGTTTGCTACTCCTAAACATCTTGTAAAAGAAGACGGTTCGCAGGCCAAACCGGACGAAAAACTGCAGTTCAAAGTGATAGAATTTAACAAAGAAGCCCGACGTATCATCCTCTCTCACAGTCGTATTTATGAAGATGAACAAAAAGCGACAAAGAAAGAAGCCGACAGCAAAGCGAAAAGCGCTAAAAAAGAAGCATTGCTCATGCCTGCTATCGAAAAAACAACGTTAGGCGACATTGAAGAATTAGTTGCTCTAAAAGAAAAAATGGAAGGCGAAACTGAGTGATTTTTTTCGCACCATAATGCCATAAATGATGATTTTTTTAGTGAATTTAAAACATGGTTTGGTATTTAAATATACCAATGGCAAATTAAAATCATCTTTGAAATGCTCTACTTGTGATAAGTAGAGCGTTTTTTTTAAAAACTTTTTTGAAAATTACTATTTCTTTTGTACTTTTGCGATTTCAGATAATAAAATATAGTACATTATGAATGAAAAAATAGTTTATTCTGACATTTTTAAAGCAGCATGGAAAGGCCTGATTTCTCAGATATGGCTGCTGGCTGGCTTACTGATAGGTTTCACGATTATCTTTTCACTTTTAATACTGTTCGCTATTCCGGCAAAAGGAGAAACGATAAGTATCAGCGGTATCCTTGTTCTTCTTATGAGCCTGTTGTTTGGAAGCCTCTTTTTTTTGGGGTATTTGCGGAACTGCATGCAGACTATAGACAACGAAGAACCCCAGTTTTCGGCCTACGGGCAGCTGTCGCGCAAAATTTTCAGCTTCCTGTTTGGCTATATTTTCTTTACGGTGATTACGTCCATCGGCTTTGCCCTGTTCATAGTCCCCGGAGTCTATCTTTTTCTGCGTCTTCAATTCTTTTACGCTTCCATGGTTGACGAAGATGCTGGCCTGATAGCCTCCTTTAAACGGAGTTGGGCGATTACAAAAGGACATACCATACAGCTTTTTGTCCTGATAATTATCCAATTATTGCTGTCTTTCATCGGAATAATTGCGATAGGTATCGGCGTTTTTGCCACCTTTCCACTCATCACCTTATTGTATGGTCGTACTTTCAGGAAACTGATTGCACCCGTCGCATAATATAGTTTTCAGTTTTCAGTTTTCAGTTTTCAGTTCTCGGATTTCAGTTTTCAGTTTTCAGTTCTCGGATTTCAGTTTTCAGTTTTCAGTTCTCGGATTTCAGTTATTCAATTAATCATAACTCATAATTCTTATTTTTGTATGCAAAACAATCTATTTAGTGTAAAGGACAAAGTGATTATCCTGACAGGAGGATCAGGAATACTTGGCAGTTGCATGGCTAAACATCTTGCCAAAGAAGGAGCCGCCGTCGTCGTTCTCGACCGTAACGAGGTAGCAGGCAAAGCCTTAGAGGATGAAATCGGAAAAGACGGAGGGAAAGTCTTGTTCCTGTATACGGATGTGCTCGATAAACCGACGCTCGAAGCAAATGCCAAAGCGATCATGGAGGCATTTGGAGATATAAATGTACTCATTAACTTAGCCGGTGGCAACATGCCGGGAGCTACCATTCCGCCCGATAAAACGTTTTTTGACCTCGATGTCGAAGCGTTCCGTAAGGTCGTCGACCTGAACCTTTTCGGTACCGTTATCCCCACCATGGTATTCGCTAAATATATGGTAGAAAGGAAAAAGGGAAGCATCATCAATATCTCATCCGAATCGGCCCTGCGTCCGCTTACCCGCGTCATCGGCTATGGAACGGCTAAAGCCGCTATCAATAATTATACCCAATCCATGGCCGGCGAACTGGCTATCAAATTTGGGGAAGGCTTGCGCGTCAATGCGATAGCCCCGGGTTTCTTCTTGACCGAACAAAACCGCGCCCTGATGACCAACCCCGACGGCACACACAGCGACCGCTGCAAAACAGTCATCGCACATACCCCTTTCCGCCGCTTAGGACAACCTGACGAACTACTCGGTACCGTTCAATATCTTGCCAGCGACGCCTCTGCATTTGTCACCGGAACAGTCATTCCCGTTGACGGCGGATTTGATGCGTTTTCTATTTGAAGACCGTAAGACTGTAAGACCGTAAGACCGTAAGAAATTCATAATTCTTAATTCATAATTAAATAACCATGTTTCTTAGAGAAAAATTTCAATGGGCGCTTGTTGTACCTACAAGCATGGGCATACGGCTGACGCCGTTAGCGCAGGGACAGCCGATCCACACAAGTAACCAATTGTTTATGCACGCAACAAGCGCAGAAACAAATGTAGCGAACATTTCAGCCTATCTGGGGCTTCCAGTTAAAGTGCTAACAACCTTTGTAAAGGGGAGTCCTATCGCTCAGTTTATAAAAGATGACTTGCGAAGACGCAACATGGCGTTTGAAGGGAAAGAAGTAGACCAGGGCGGTCCTTGGGGGTATCGCCATCAGATCAATATCGCCGACAGCGGGTTTGGTTCGCGCGGGCCACGTGTCTGGAACGACCGCAGTGGAGAAGTGGGACGAACACTCCATGTAAAAGATTTCGACCTCGATCGCCTCTTCGGCCAGGAAGGAGTGCAGATACTGCACCTTTCGGGACTGATTGGCGCCCTGTCGGAAGAATCAAGCCGTTTCTGCCTCGAACTGGCACGCGCCGCTAAAAAATACGGCACAAAGATTTCATTCGACCTGAATTACCGCGCCTCATTCTGGAAAGGACGCGAAACTGAACTGCATGATATATTCACCGAAATTGCTTCCATCTCCGATATCCTGTTAGGAAATGAAGAAGATTTCCAACTGTGTCTACATATAGAAGGCCCCGAAGCGGGAGGCAAAGGTCTTACATCCAAAATCGAGAGTTTTAAAGGTATGATTCAACAGGTTAAACAATCATTCCCGAATACTTCCGTTTTTGCTACTACCCTGCGTGAAGTGGTAAACGCAAACAACCATTTATGGGGCGCTATCATGCTCGAAGGCGATAACTGGCAGGTGATCGAACCACGTCCCATTCAAATACTCGACCGCATAGGCGGCGGCGACGGATTTGTAGGCGGCGTGCTCTACGGCATCCTCCAAGGCTGGGAACCGGAGAAATGGCTGCAGTTCGGATGGGCTACCGGCGCACTCGCAACAACCTCCCTGACAGATTACGGCCAACCGGCAGACGAAGAACAGGTATGGAGTATCTGGAAAGGCAATGCGAGAGTGGTTAGATGAATGATGAATGATTAATCATTCATCATTCATGAACAATGAACAATGCCTCGTCATTGCGAGCCTGTTTGACGCTTTCATCGAACTCTCGCAATGACGTGAAGGCATCTAATTCCTAATTCCTAATTAAAATTATCTATGTTATTTTTTGGAGAAGGTGCGCCGGCAAAAGCGTTCGGGCGCGATGAAATAAAAAAAGCGCTTTTTGATACATTCGACCGGCTGGGTGCTCGGAAAAAAGTGTTGGTTGTGCCACCTGACTTTACTCGTTTTCACTCCCGCGCCGGCGAGTTGACACAATTTGCTTATGAATATTACGGTGAAAGGCTGTCAGATATTCTTCCGGCATTAGGCACTCATTTCAAAATGACGGAAGCTGAAATAGAAAAAATGTTTCCCGGCGTGCCTAATTCGCTGTTCCGCGTACACAACTGGCGCGATGATGTTGTAACGGTTGGCGTTGTGCCGGGAGACTTTGTAAAAGATGTCTCCGAAGGAACCGTCGATTATCCTATACCTGTACAACTTAATCGCTTGCTTTTGGAGGGCGGATTCGACCTGATACTTTCCGTCGGACAGGTAGTGCCGCATGAAGTGATCGGTATGGCCAACCATAATAAGAATATTTTTATCGGTGTTGGCGGTTCGGAATGTATCAACAAAAGCCATTTTATAGGCGCTACCTACGGTATGGAACGTATCATGGGACGCGCTACAAGCCCTGTTCGCAAAGTATTGAATTATGCTTCGGAAAATTTTACGGCCAACCTCCCGATAGTTTACCTTCAAACGGTTATCTCTGAAGGTGCGGACGGACTGCAGATGTGTGGTCTGTATATTGGCGACGATTTTGAATGTTTTGAAAAGGCGGCTAAGTTGTCGTTAGAAACAAACTTCCGTATGATGGACCGCGAGATGAAAAAAGTAGTGGTTTACTTAGACCCCGAAGAATTTCGCAGCACCTGGTTAGGCAATAAAAGTATCTACCGCACACGAATGGCGATTGCCGACGACGGCGAACTGATTGTACTTGCTCCCGGGTTGCATCAGTTCGGCGAAGACCCTGTTAATGATCAGTTAATACGCAAATACGGTTATGTAAATACGCCTAAGGTTCTTCAATTTGTCAACGAAAACATGGACTTGCAAAATAACCTCGGTGTAGCCGCCCACCTGATTCACGGTTCGTCAGAAGGCAGGTTTAAAATCACCTATTGCCCCGGTCATATCACCCGCGAAGCGATCGAAAACGTTGGATTTGCCTACGCCGATCTCCCCGAAATGATAAAAAAATACAACCCCGCCAACCTGAAAGACGGTTGGAACATCGTCGACGGCGAAGAAATATATTATATCTCCAATCCTGCATTAGGGCTATGGGCGTTTCGCGAAAGGTTTTAACGGGCGAATGGGGGAACGGGCGAACGGGGGAACGGGGGAACGGGCGAACGGGCGAACGGGGGAACGGGCGAACGGGCGAACGGGCGAATGGGCGAATGGGCGTGATTATTAATTCTTAATTCTTAATTAAAAAAAGTGTCTCGTTTAAAAATTGTTGCAGACGACAAAATACCTTTTCTGAAAGGGGTTTTAGAACCTTATGTAGATGTGATTTATCTGCCCGGCGCGAAAATTACGGCAGAAGATGTAAAAGATGCGGACGCTATCTTCACCCGCACGCGGACAAAATGTAATGAATCACTGCTTAACAACAGCCGTGTCAAGCTGATAGCCACAGCTACTATCGGATATGATCACATTGATACGGACTATTGCGATGCAGCCGCTATCCGTTGGGTAAATGCGCCGGGATGTAATTCCGGGTCTGTTCAACAATATATCACAGCGGCTATTGCTACTTTGGTATGGAAGTGGGGTCTCAGGTTTTCGGAGCTGACGATTGGTATTATCGGTGTTGGGCATGTAGGCAGTAAAGTAGAACGGGTCGCCCGGGCGCTCGGTATGCGTGTGTTGCTAAATGATCCGCCGCGAGCTGATAAAGAAGGGCCGGAAGCGTTTACTTCGTTAGACCGGTTACTGTCGGAGAGCGATATTGTGACCATTCATACCCCGTTGACAAAAGAAGCTCCCTACCCTACATATCATTTAGCTTCAGGCGACTTTTTCGACCGGATGAAAAACGGAGCGATATTCATCAACACCTCGCGCGGCCCTGTAACCGATTCACAAGCGCTGAAACAGGCTTCAGAGGGCGCGACATCCCCCTACCCTATCCAAAGGGATAGTAGGCTATCGGGCTACATCCTCGATGTATGGGAAAACGAACCGCATCCCGACGCCTCCCTGCTTGCGGGGGCGTTTATCGGGACACCCCACATAGCCGGCTATTCGTCCGACGGAAAAGCAAACGGAACAGCCGCCTGTATACATGAGTTTTGCTCGTTTTTCGGCTTGAAGGCATTAAGAGACTGGCGTCCGGAAAACATACCGCCTCCGCCCATGGCTACCGTCTTTTCGTTAGACGGTTCAGGGAAAAGCCACGAACAGGTTATCATCGAAGCCGTTACGCACACCTATCCGATATGGGAAGATAGCGCACGATTGAAAAACTCACCCGGCACATTCGAAGAACAACGAGGTGGTTATTGGATACGTCGTGAATTTAAGAACTTCACTGTTGTACCTTTCAATATCTCGGTAGAGACGCTAACGACCCTGCAAAATATAGGTTTTAACATTACGACACACGTGACGGGTGACAGATGATAAATGAACAGCTTTTATGTTATAATGAATAATGAAGGATTCAGCAATCAATAGAGAAATTCTCCGGCTTGCAATACCTAATATGATTTCCAACATTGTCATACCGTTGTTAGGAATGGTTGATACCGCTATTGCGGGACGTTTGGGCAATGACCTGAATATTGCTGCGCTATCTATTGGCGTTACCATATTCAGCTTTCTTTTCTGGAACTGTTCTTTTCTTCGAATGGGCACAAGCGGCGTCACTGCACAGGATTATGGCGCTGGCCGGAAAAAAGAATGTGCCAATATGCTGCTCCGTTCATTATGGTTTGCTTTCGCTATTTCGTTTGTCATTGTTGTTTTTCAAAAACCTATCGGTCATTTTTCGCTTTATATCTTGCAGGGAAGCGCGCAGGTACAAAAGCTTGCCGCCGAATATATATTCGTACGTATATGGGCTGTGCCTGCTTCCATCACACTTTTCACCTTACAAGGATGGTTCATAGGCATGCAGGACGCCAAAACACCGATGATAATCGCGCTCCTCTCGGTAATCATCAATACAGTGTGCAGCATCTACTTTGCATTTTACCTGAACATGGGTATTGCCGGGATAGCCTGGGGTTCGGTTACTGCGCAATACTTCGGATTGGCTTCCTCATGTGTCCTCCTGTTTATCAAATACCCTGAGTACCTTCATTTGATTGTTATAAAAGAATCCCTTCATCCGGGGCCGGTCGTCCGTTTCCTGCGGATCAACCGTGATATATTTCTGCGGACAGCATTTGTGACGCTTGTGTATACGTTTTTCACCGCCGCTTCGGCGCGATTCGGCGACACTATTCTCGCCACCAACGCCTTATTGATGCAACTCTTCGCTTTATTTTCGTTCTTGTGCGATGGTTTCGCATACTCAGCCGAATCATTGGTAGGCCGTTTCGTCGGCGAAAGAAACGCCATGCTGTTAAAACGTTACATCCGTTACTTGATGTTATGGTCGGTCGCTATCGGATTGTTTTATGCAATCGCCTATGTAATAGCCTGGAAACAGATACTGATGATATTTTCTTCTTCCGCCGACATTTTAGAAACGGCCGGTCAGTATGTCGGTTGGGTCATCGCTGTTCCACTCATCGGAAGCATCCCGTTCATGATGGACGGCATCATGATAGGCGCAACAAAAACCAAACTCATGCGCAACACTGTTTTTGTTGCTACCGCCCTATTTTTTGCTTGTTTTTATGTACTTTCCCCTTTCTTTAAAAACGATGCCCTGTGGATTTCATTTCTCGTCTTCCTGTCATTTCGCGGCATACTGCTTTATTTCTACTCCAACAGGCTAAACACCAATTCAATCATTTAACCGATTAAACAGCCAAAGGCAAATGAATATTGCATGAAAACTTGTTTTGTCGATAAAAACTATTATTTTTGCAGAATGAAATCAAATAATTATTTTTACTATGAAAACTAAAAAAATTTTTCTGCTTATTGCCGTTTTATTGGGCGTGTCCTGTCATAATCAGGAAGAATCATCCTCATTATCAATCTGGTACCAAAATCCTGCGGCTAATTGGAATGAAGCCTTGCCTATTGGTAACGGGCGCTTGGGCGCTATGGTTTACGGTAAGACGGATAAGGAGGTATTGCATCTGAATGACAATACCCTCTACAGTGGCGAGCCGGCCACTTCATGGAAGGGGTTGAATATCACTGCTACCTACGATGAAGTGGTGAAAATGCTGCATGACGGTCAATATACCGAAGCCACCGATTTCCTGCAAAAGAACTGGTTAGGACGGCTCCACCAAAACTACCAACCGCTCGGCGATTGGCATATCG
>Ga0099364_10014977_pt1 | contig 10262 bp, 9 predicted proteins | sample TergutTh196P3_FD_73070 | JGI IMG/M metagenome (GOLD analysis project Ga0099364, IMG submission 73070) | Microcerotermes parvus P3 segment gut microbial communities from Pointe-Noire, Republic of the Congo - Th196 P3 | ecosystem: Host-associated > Arthropoda: Insects > Digestive system > Gut ...
CGCGGATGTGACCCTGGCGGATGCCGCGACTAGTGTCTGGTGGACCGGCAACGCTGGCTGGACATTTGCAGCCGATAAAGCTGCGGCAAGCGAAACCTCGCCCTGGTACTGGGGCAGCAGCCGGCCAATGCTGTGGTTTGAGTAAAACAAGGTAAGAGGTTTTCGGAATTAGGTTCACACGAAGGCACTAAGGCACTAAGAAAAAAGGGAATTAGAATTGATTCTTATTATCTTTGTGTCTTGCTGTCCACCTTTGGTGGAACAGCTTCGCCTTTGTGTGAAAAAATTTGAGAAAAGCCCATGTTCTGGGATGTTCGTGTGGTTAGTGGTTGAAAATTTGCAGTTAAAGTCTTGGCAGCTTGGCATGAATTGTGAGTAACGGTCGTGCGGCATTAATCATTGATAAACCAATTATGGAAATGTTAAATATTACAAATGATACAACTTTTCAATTAAGTACTGATGGGAAAAATTTGATATTATCTCCACAGGTTGAAAATCATCAAGAAAAAAATATTATAAATTCGCTGGAAAGAATAAATAAAAAATATTGGAAAGTCTTAAAACGTCTTGGTGAATGAAAATGATTAAATTTTTGACATTATCTTAAAAATTATACACTGAAATGATGAATGTAGCAAAAGGGGAAACAAAAAAGGAAGAGCTAATAAAATTTTATGAAAATATTCAAAGAGAAAATAAAAATGTGTTTTGTCGTATAACAGGCTTGAAAGTTGATTACGTCTTAAATCTCTTAAGGCGCAGGGCATTAGATACAACCGTTACAGAGCTAAGGCTCATGGCAGCGGCTGCAAACATGGGATTTAAGAGCGGCCCTCCAAAAAGATATAAAAGACCGGCTGCAATAGGAATGCCCAGCGTATTATAGGCAAATGCCCAGAAAAGATTCTGTTTGATGGTGCGGATTGTCCGTTTGCTTAAATTGATTGCTGTTGGAACGTCCATAAGATTGGAGTGCATAAGCACAATATCTGCGCTTTCTATTGCAACGTCTGTACCGCTCCCTATAGCAATGCCAATATCCGCTTGAACCAGCGCGGGGGCGTCGTTTATGCCATCACCAACCATAGCTACCTTTTTGCTTTCGGCTTGCAGTTTTTTTATTTCATTGGATTTATCTTGAGGTAACACTTCCGCCATTACCTTTTCAATTCCCAACTGCTTTGCGATGGCGGAAGCTGTTTTTTTATTGTCGCCTGTTATCATGGCGACTTCAATTCCCATTTTTTGCAGGCGTCTAATAGCTGTACCACTGCTCGTTTTCAACACGTCAGCAACAGTAATGATTCCAGCAAGTTTTTGGTTAATGGCGACAAACATCGGGGTTTTGCCTTCATTTGCCAGCATATCTGCCACCATATCGGTTTCGGTTTCCAATGCCGAAAGTGATATGCTGCGCTCATCCATGAGTTTTCTGTTTCCTATTAGAATGGTGAGTTGAGAATTGGAAATAGGAACTGGGGATTGATTATTTAATTGTGAAGTGTCAATGGTTGCTTCAATCCCACGCCCAGGGATGGCTTTAAAATCTCTTACCGGAAGAAAACTAAGGCCGCGTTTTTCTGCTTCTTTTACAATAGCCTGGCCCAGCGGATGTTCTGAACCTTTTTCGGCAGGCGCAGTCAACTGCAGAAAAAACTCCTGGCCGGAGTTTTGGGCATCGCTCAAAATTCCTAAGCTGTCTGCCAGATGTGGACAGCAAAAATCTGTAACTTGCGGCTTACCTTCAGTTATTGTTCCTGTCTTATCAAAAACTATTACGTTAATCTTTTGTGCAAGTTCCAGAGCTTCACCGCTTTTAATTAATATGCCGTTTTCTGCGCCTTTTCCCGTACCAACCATAATAGCCGTTGGCGTTGCCAAACCTAAAGCGCATGGGCAGGAAATAACAAGCACGGTAATAAATATTGATAAAGAGAATGCTAAATTACCGCTTGCTATTAGCCACGCTATCCCAACGAGCAATGCAATTACGCACACAACCGGAACAAATACTGCGCAAACTTTGTCGCCTAACGCTGCTATGGGAGCCTTTTTGCTTTGGGCATCTTCAACAAGTTTTATTATCTGTGCTAACGCTGTATCCGCTCCAACTTTATCCGCCCTGAATTGTATTACTCCCGTTGTGTTTATCGTTGCCGCATATACCGTATCGCCGGTTTTTTTATCTACCGGCATACTTTCGCCTGTCAGCATTGATTCGTCTACTGCGGATATACCTGTCAGCACCGTACCGTCAACGGGGATTTTCGTACCGGGTTTTACTACGATAATGTGGCCTGTTTGCACTTCATCAATCGGGATTTCTTTTTCTGCTCCATCTTGAATTATGATGGCGGTTTTAGGCGCTAGCTTTATGAGTTTTTTTATCGCCTCGCTGGTTCTGCCTTTTGACACTGCTTCCAGGGTTTTACCAAGGAGTATTAAAGCAAAAATAACTCCCGCTGTCTCAAAATACAATAAGTTTACCGCAGAAAAATCACCGCTGGCAATTTTCCATGTGTTATATGCGCTGTAAATTATCGCCGCTGAAGTTCCGATGGCAATTAAAGAATCCATGTTAGGACTGCGGCGGACAAGCGCCGTGAACCCAACTATATAAAATTTAAACCCTGCTATTATAATCGGAATCACCAGAGCTATCTGCACAATCGCAAACTTAAGCGGTGAGTTTTCCATGGTATGGTGAATTAATGTCCAAAATGGCAGCCACTTGAAAGGCAGCATAGGAGTCATCGTGATGTAAAAAAGCGGAATCGCAAAAATTATTGCGGTAATGGTTTTTGTTTTAAGGATTTTTATTTCCTTCTGTTTACGCTCCCAGTTTTCATCGGCAGAAATGCTTTTTTTAAGCTCCAGCACTTTATAGCCGGTTTTTTCTATTGTTTCACGAATTTCAGAAAGCTTTATTGCCCGCGGATCGAAGGAAAAGGTAGCTTTTTCAGTTGCAATATTTACTGTAACGCTTTTTACGCCTTCAAGTTTTTCTATCGCCTTCTCTACTCTTGCGGCACAAGCTGCACAGTGCATTCCTCCTATGCCAAATGTTTCAGTCTGCATCGGAAATTGCACATGTCCTATTTGTATGTCACCGTTTCACTGGCATCTTTACGGGGCGAGGCGCCGCTTACCGCGTCTACCCCGGGGGTAACCCTGCCTATGCGAACAACGGTAATGGCGTTGCGGTTTGCGGGAAGTCCTAAATCGCCTTTTAGATCCCTATTTAACACAGTAATCGGGCCGGTGTATATCTGTGATCCGTATCCAAGAGCCTGCGCTGCAAGGTATATTGATTGTGTTGCCAGAGCGCAGTCAATAATCTCCCTGTTTGTATTTCCTTCAGTAGAAATGACAATTATTACATTACCCTGAACCGACTGAGGAATAATTTTTTGTGTAAGGCCTAAGTCCTGCACTACTGTAAAAAACCAGGGCTGGCGGTTGCCTGCGCTGCTGGAGCGGACTCCTGTTTGAACGATAAGGTCCAAATCAGCCCTGGGAATTGCCCCTGTGGTAAATGCCGTGCGGGGAGAATAATTATTAAGAATTACCCCAAGACGAGCTGACGCATTCTGAGCCGGTAGTGAAAAAACACAAAGTGCAATGCCAATTATAATAGCTATTAGATTTTTTCTCATTTTAATGCCTCCAATTACATTTTACACGATAATGGCTGGTAAATAAAGGGCCTCCATTAAAAAACTATTTGCAATAGTTTCTCTTGATAAATTTTTATTGTAAGCTATAATTTTATCCTAAGAATAGGAGGATGTTTATGAGATTGGCCGGGAAAACAGCCTGTCTTCTTTTTTTGCTTATTCTTATCTCCCCTCCTTTTATGAACCTCTTTCCCGAAGAAGAGTCATTTTTTGACGACGATATATTTTTTTTTGAAGAATTCTTTATTTTTGAAGAAATGTTTTCATTTGATGAATCCATGTTGGACGCAGAAACTTTCCTGACGGAGGAAAATCTTTATACGGAAAATCTCTATGATGAAGAATTTTATCCTTATGATGAAAGCTTTTTTGCTAGCGATGATCTCGACGATATTTTCGATGATAATAGCGATTATAGCTTAGAAGAGAATGACTTCTTTTTTCAAGCTCCTACCTTGGTTATTGAAGCTCCTAAATTTGAGATACGCTCTCTTGATGTAGTTTTTCCAAACCTCTCGATAATACAAAGAATTCTAATTAGCAGCAACGAAGGGTTTAGAAATTATTTTTTGAAAGATGAATCTCCGATGCTCATTCCCAATCCTGATTTAGAGATAGATCTCCTTAGTACTGTCATGGAGACGAACCCTTCTCATCTTATTGAGGCAATGGTGCTTGTACCATATAACGAAAGAGAACTGGACTTGCTGGATATTTACAACGCGCTGGGAAGAATCGAAAAAATAAAAGATCATCCGGCTACAATAGATGGCAATGATTTTTATATTTTTACAGAATCAAGTAGGATCGAAAGCAGCCGTGACAGAAGAGCCATTTCCGATCCTCCGCCCGCAGAAACTCTGCCATTTTCAGAAACATTTTATCTTCGCCTAAGAGAAAATAGTTTTGGTAATCTTTTTTTTCGGGGAGATATTTCCATAAGCATGTACGGTATAACTTATAGTATGATCAACTTTACAGACGTTCGTTTTTTCCTTCTTCCAATTATGAGGGCGGAAAGATTTATTACTATAATTTATCTTGAAACCGTAAAGGAAGGTCTGCTTATATACAGTATGTCAGGATTTTACCTGCCGAACTTTATTGCCGATAGGGTAAACCTAAATCCGAACATTAATAGACGCATTGAGGTTTTTCTTAAATGGATTACAGAGGGCTTATGGCTCAGCCAATAACAAACGATTTTGCCATTTCAGCCGCGCTTGCTGCGTCCTGGCTATAGGCATCTGCGAAAATTGAATCGCAATAGCTTTGTGTAACAGGTGCGCCGCCAACCATAACCTTTACCTTATCGCGTAGACCAGCGGTTTTCAGCGCTTCAACTACAATACCCTGTTGACTCATGGTCGTAGTAAGCAGTGCGGATAAGCACAATATTTGAGGTTCGTGTTCTTTTATAGCTTCAATTATCCTGTCTTCAGTTACATCTACGCCTAAATCAATAACTTCGAAGCCGGCTCCTTCAAGCATCATGCGAACAAGATTTTTGCCAATATCGTGCAGATCGCCCTTTACAGTACAAATAATGACTTTACCGATTGGTTTAACACCGGCTTCAATGAGCTTTGGTTTTAGTACCTCAGTACCCTTGTTTAAAGCTCTGGCTGCAATTAATACTTCAGGAACAAATACCTCATTGTTCTTGAATTTTACACCCAATAAACTCATTCCCTGCAAAAGACCTTTATCAAGGATATCCTGAGCGGAAACACCGTTGCTCAGGGCCTCCTCAATAAACGTGACCACGTCCTTTGCTTTACCTTTTTGCAACGCTTCTGAAATATTCTCAATTATTGACATTTTCTTCTCCCTTAATCCTTATTGTAGTATATCATTTTCCTGCCGTATAGAAATCTTTAACTGCTTTGAAAAAACTGTCAATATTAGCCCAGGGACTCAAGGGCGGGATGTCGCAACCGGATGAAATGACAAAGTTTTTGTGTTTTGAGCATTTTTGCAAAAGCTCTGTTGTGGCAGCGTATACGCTTTCAGGGTTTCCGTTACGGAATTGTGCCGCGGGACTGATGTTGCCCAAAACAAAGACATCTTCGGGCATTCCTTTTAGAATTTCCGAAATGTCAATGGCATCGCCGAAACTGTAAGCATCTGCACCTATGCTTATAAGGGAAGGCAGCATTTTTGGAGTATTAGGCCCGCAGTTATGGTATAACACCAGGAAATTGTCGTCTTTAACGCAATCTACAATCTTTTTTAAATAACGACAGGAGAATTCATCCACCAGGCCGGGCGATAAGAGGCCTGCCGCAGGTTCGGCAATAACTGTGCCGTTTGCGCCGGCTTTTTTGAATTCCAAAATATAATTTGTTATGAATTCGGCAGTTTTTTCAAGAACTTCATTTACCATATCTGGCTCTTCGTAACAGTTTGCCATGATTTCAGTCATGTCCATAAGCCGGCCAGCCAATGAAAATGGGCCTATAACACCCGATAGAACCGGACGGTCGTTAATTTGTCCGGATGCCATTTCAATTGCTTTTATGTATAAACCTGTCCGAGCGCTTTTTACATCAGGAACTTTTAGCTTTCTTGCATCTAAAGGGGTTTCAATTATCCGGCCTGTAACTGTGGGCACCTCATCGCGGCTTTTGCGAATTTCCGAACCAAAAGCCTCAGCTTCCACGGATAGATCCATCATGCTTAAGGATGCAAAACTGTCTATGCGGCTAGAGATTTTTATCATGCCCTCTGCCTGGAGGGTGCTGTCGGAAATCAACTGCTCTACACTTATTCCCATAAGCTGTACGCAGGGAAACGACAAAATCGGCAAAGACTTTTTTTCATCCGCTGTCAAAACCTTTTCTTTCCATTTTTTCATGTCCATAATTCAAAATTATATTACTGTAATGAAACATGAATGGAATGAAATTTGGTAAATAAAAGCTTATTTTTGTCAAATATTCTGGTTTTTATTGATAAAAATCGCTATAAAAGGTAAAATATTATTAATTGAGTATTCCAAGGCACTATGATGGCAGAAATTCTTAGAAACATAACAAAGCTTATCGGTCACCATTTTGCCGTTCATTCATATTTTGAGCAAAGACTCTCTTGTTATAGCATGGATAATCACAGCCATCCGACTATTGAACTATTCTATGTAGTAAATGGCACGGCGAAATATTCTTTTACGGGCAGCAAACAAAAACCAATTACAGAACACCTTAAAAAAGGCGACTTGGTTCTTATTGACGCCGAGTGTCCGCATAAATTATTCATTGAAAAAGGCTGCCATGGTTTATTCCTTGAATTAAGCAGTATCCTGACAGACAGCGATTCTGTTCCGGTTGTTGACAGCTATGCGGTTGTATGCAACTGCGACAGCCTGATAAAGGGCTTCGGCGAAAAAGACTATATTTTGCTAAACGATTTTTTATTTATAAAGCAGACAATTTTGCGGCTTCAGGCTTTGCTAAACTCTGATAAGCTCGAGTACATCGACCATTACTTTACGCAGACAATTATCGCTGAATTACTGCTTAGTATTAACGAATGTTACAGGAAAACTTATCTTACAAATCCTTATATAAGCCGCATTGTAGAATTTATTATTCGAAAGTACCAGGACAACATTAGCGCTTCGAACATTGCCAGAGCGGTAAATATGAATGAAACCTATATGCAAAAATTGTTTAAAAAAGAAATGGGAGATACATTATTGGAATACATTACTAAATACAGAATTTCACAATCAATAGCTTTAATGCGCAATACCAACATGAAATTTATTGACATCGCAATCCAAGTCGGCTTTAATAACCGCCAGACATTTTACAATGCTTTTAAGGAATTCACCGGATACAACCCGCTGCGTTTTAGAAAGTTTTTATCACGTCCTGTTACCAGCTTTCTTTCAACATCAATGCGCAAATAAAAAAGTTGACTGTAGCAAAAAATAGAGTTATCATTTTTATGTTGTTAGCATGTAAATGTCAAAAAACTGAATTTGCTGGTAACAAATAAAAATTGAAGGAGTGTTTTGTATGAAAAAGTGTACAGTTGTTTTATTATTGGTTTGCTTGCTGGCTTTCTTTCTGGTAGGTTGCGGTCCCTCAGCCAGTCAAGCACCTGGCGGTGGTGGAATCTCAACCATTGACAGGATTAAAGAGTCAGGTAAATTGAGAGTGGGTGTTTCGTTGGGTGGACCGCCTATTGCGTTCAGGGACGATACCGGCACGCCCAGATGTTACGACATTGATTGGGCAGAAAAAATGGCAGAATTACTTGAAGTAGAAGTGGAATGGGTAGAGGTGGACGGAGATACCCGAATCACTTCACTTATGGCAGGACGTACCGATGTGGTTTTTAACAACATTACGGGCAATCTGGCACGGGCTCAGAGAATAAACTTTTCTATCCCCTATCTAAAATGCGGAATAAAGATGATTACTCGTGCCGATGTACCTTATACAAACCTTGAAGATTTGAACAATCCAAATATCAGGGTAGTTGTGGGACGTGGTACTACTGGTGAGGATCTGGTATTGGCAAATGCACCCAGGGCAGAAATTATTTATGTGCCTAACTTCACCGACTCAATACTGCAGCTTACAACAGGCAGGGCAGATGTATCTTTCGAAGACAATACAATTGTTGATTATGCGGCTAAGGAAAGCGGTGGCCGCCTTATAGCACACGATCGATTGTATTCTTCCGACCCGATATGCATTGGTCTTCCCAAAGGCGATATGGAATATGTGCGCTGGGTCGATATGTTTGTTTCATGGATGATAACTCAGGGCTGGCAGGCTGAAATCTATGAGAAATGGTGGGGCGAGCAGCCGGCGCCAATGGCAGCACTCTGGTAATTGAATCTAAGGTAGATTTACTTGTATTTAACAGGGTGAATTTTGTTTTCGCCCTGTTAAACAGCATAAGCCGGGAGAGGCAAAAAAGTGTACCGACTTAGCTTTAAATTTTTGTCGCAGTACAGCGACATGTTATTTACAGGCGTTAGAAGAACGCTGATTATTATTCTTTTCTCAGCAATTATTGGGTTTGCCCTTGGTACCCTGCTTGCTCTTGGCCGCCGTTCAAAAATTAAACCATTAAGTTTTCTATGCGCTGCATTTGTTGACGTTTTACGAAACACACCTTTTCTGGTGCAGCTATTCTTTCTTTTCTACGGACTGCCGCAGCTAGGCATCAGGCTTAGCCCGATGATGACAGCCATTATAGCGCTTGGGATAAATACAAGTGCTCCCAACTGCGAGGTAATACGTGCTGGGTTAATGGCGGTGAAAACAGGCTATTACGAATGTTCAGCCGCACTTGGTTTTTCGCCATTGCAGACTATACGTTATGTGATTTTGCCCATAGCTATGCGGGTGGCATTTAAACCGCTTACGAGTAACTTTGTAAATCTGGTACTGACTTCCTCCATTGCATTTTATATAACTATTGCAGAGGTCATGGGTACGGCAAAAACTGTTATATCCCGTACTGGGCGTCCTTTTGAAATGTACCTTGTTATATTAGTCTGTTATTGTTTAGTTACATTTTCCTTGTCTTTTATTGCAAAGAGTATTGATCGAAAGATATCTATAACGCTATAGGGAGCAGAGGCCATGTTCGAACAATATATGCAGCTTACTTGGAGAGACGGTATACAATTTCTGCGTGGTATAAGTGTAACACTTTCGGTTACCTTTATATCGCTGGTAATTGGCACGCTGCTTGGCGTTATACTAGGGCTCATACGCTGTTCGCGAAACAAAATTATTAGCGCCGCTCCGCTGGTAATAATTGAACCCCTTCGAAACTCACCTCTTGTGGTGCAGTTGTTCTTAATTTACTATGGCCTGCCTATGGTCACGCGCATTGTACTGGACCCATACCCCGCCGCGATTATAACGCTTTCTCTTAACACAGCTGCATTTTTTTCTATGCTTGTTCATAACTCCATTAAGGCTGTACCGGCAATGCAGTGGGAAGCGGGCTTTGCACTTGGTCACGATCGTTTTTCTACTTTCATTTTCGTTATCACGCGGCAGGCTGTCAGGTTATTAGTACCTCAGGCGATAACGCTTTACATCGGGCAATTACAGTGTTCGTCTATGGTTGCGCTGATAGGCCTTTTGGATTTGGCTAAAACAGGTGAACAGATAACTCTGCGAACAATGAAACCTTTCGTTGTGCTGGGTATTGTGTTTGTTTTGTATTATGTTATTTCTGCCCCGCTTGCACGGCTTGCCCAAAAGCTGGAAAAGCGTGTGGAGTTTTCTTATTAAACTTTTCTAATGAAATGGGAGTGAAATTGTTATGGCCATGATTGAGGTCAAAAATATCAGCAAGAGTTTTGGCGAATTAACTGTACTTAAAAACTTCACTGTAGATTTTACACAGGAAGGCGTAACGGTGCTTCTAGGTCCCAGTGGTACAGGAAAAAGCACACTTCTAAGATGTATAAACGGTTTAGAAAAGATTGATGAAGGAGACATCTTTGTAAACGGGCTTTCGGTAAAAGAAAAGCGAAATTTAAAGCAGATTCGTTTGGCTTGCGGTATGGTATTTCAAGTAACTGTGCTCTTCCCGCAATTTGAT
>Ga0099364_10014978_pt1 | contig 10261 bp, 5 predicted proteins | sample TergutTh196P3_FD_73070 | JGI IMG/M metagenome (GOLD analysis project Ga0099364, IMG submission 73070) | Microcerotermes parvus P3 segment gut microbial communities from Pointe-Noire, Republic of the Congo - Th196 P3 | ecosystem: Host-associated > Arthropoda: Insects > Digestive system > Gut ...
TGTTGTTGTTATTAAAGATACCAGACCCTATGTAGAGGCGGTGTCATATTCGTCGGCGCAAGCGGGGAACATATCCACGAATCTGTTGCCCGTGGCCTTATCGCGTGTGGACGAGTTGACATTCCCGCTCCGCGCTATAGAATATGTTCTTAGCAAGAAAACACCGCTAACTATCAATTATTCGCTGGAAAAACATCTTCTCTTTTCTGATATTTATTTTAAGATCAATAACCCCGAAAGCTTTGTTTGCATACCGATAATGATCAAAGACAAACCGATTGGCGCGGTATATCTTGAAAACAGCGCCCTTGCGGGCGTGTTCTCCTCGGAACGCATTAATCTGGCGGCGTTTATTATCTCGCAGGCGGCGGCTATTTTCCAAAACGCTATGTACTACGACGAGCTTAATAACTACGCGAAAACAGTTGAGTTGCGCCTTAAAGAACATTCCAACCTTTTAAATTCAATGATTGCGGGCATAGCGCATGAAATAAATACGCCTATCGGTGTTTGCGTAACGGTTATTTCGCATATGAGCTCTATAACAAAATTAACGTGCGCTAAGTATAACGACGCTTCGCTTTCGAAGGCCGAGCTTAAAAACTATTTCGAAGAGATTGACAAAGGCACACATATAGCCGACGCTAATATTACCCGCGCTGTTGGGCTTGTTCAAAATTTCAAGCGCATATCAACAAGCCAGTCTAATGACATAATTGAAGAGATCAATCTCTATGACACGCTGTCAAACATTATAGAATATATCAGACCCGCCATTAAGAAAAAGGTTTCGGATGTAGAACTTTTCGGAAACGAAAACCTCAAAATTGTTTCATGTGTTGGCGCGCTTACCCAAATTTTTACAAACCTTATTATGAACTCGGTGATCCATGGTTTTGAAAACAAACAAAAAGAACAATCGCATATTAAAATAGTATTCACAAACGATAAATCATCAGTCACAATAATATATACGGATAACGGCAAGGGCATGACTGAAGAAGAAACCTCGAAAATGTTCCAACCTTTCTTTACTACAAAACGCGAGCTTGGCGGTTCGGGGCTTGGTGCGCATATTATCTATACGCACGTTACACAAACCCTCGACGGACAGGTATACTGCACAAGCGAAACGGGTAAGGGCGTGGAGTTTACAATTAAACTGCCCTTAAAGCCTAAAACATAAAACGTTCTACCAAAGAAATACAGCCCCTTATCACAGTAATTACCATAATCGGCTTCAAAGGGAGGTTTTCATATGTCAGATTTATTTGATTTTTTGCTCGACGATGAGGAATTTAACCCGCGTTTAGACGAAGAACATTGGAACGTGCTGATTATAGACGACGATCCGTCTGTCCATCAGGCGACAAAGTACGTGCTTTCAGATTTTACCTTCTGCGGTAAGACAATAAATTGGCTCGACGCGTATACTGCGGAAGAAGCGAAATATATAGTCCATCAAAACCGCGACATTGCCCTGATGTTTCTTGATGTGGTTATGGAAACAGATAACGCGGGACTTAATTTTGTCAAATGGTTTCGGGACTCGCGGATAAATCCGTCTACGCGTATTGTTCTTAGGACAGGACAGCCCGGTCAGGCGCCGGAACCGCAAATTATTGTTAATTATGATTTGCATGACTATAAAACCAAAACGGAATTATCAAGCGGCAAATTATATACAACCACTGTATCGGCCTTACGCGCGTATCGCGATATGAGCCGCCTTGAATCAACGCGGCTTGGGCTTGAAAATATTATTAACGCGTCTGTAATGCTCTTTCAAATTCAATCGCTTAACGATTTCGCGCAAAATACCTTGCGTCAATTCAAAGGGATTTTAGATCTTAAATCCGAGGGCGTGATTTTTTCGTATTGCAAAAAGAAAAACTCTTTCGCTTTGCTTGCGTCAACTTCACCGGTATACGATCCTGATTTTGAAATGATAAAAAATCTTTTAAGCGATAAGGGGACATCTGACAATATTTTGAATAAATCGCCTAATTTGACAGGGAAAGGCTCTGCGCAATCAAGCGCCGCCTCTTTTTCCGCAAACGATCCGTCTAAAAATACGCTCTTAAAGATATTATTTGAAACGCACGACGAGCAATACATACTATATTTCAGCGAGATAGAATCTTTTACAGACATCCAAAATAAAATGCTCGAAATGATGTATGCGAATCTTTCCATAGGGTTAAGTAATATTATCCTTTATAACGAGCTTCTAAAAGCGCATCAAAGCATTGTAATGTCGCTGGCGCAAATCACGGAAGGGCGCGATTCTGATACGGGCCGCCATGTGTTCCGTATCGCGCAGGGTACGGAGATTCTGGCACGCGAAACATATAAAAAAGGCGTATACCCGGGCGAAATAGACGAAAAAACACTAAGCATTATCGGGCTGTCGTCTACGTTACACGATATCGGGAAAATTTCTGTTCCCGACGCTATTTTACTAAAACCCGGTAAATTAACGCCCGACGAATTTGACCATATTAAAGAACACCCGGAAAAAGGCGCTGAAATTTTACAATCAGTTATGGACTATAATCACTCGAATCTGCAATATATTGAATTAGGCAAGCAAATTGCCATGTATCACCACGAACGCTGGAACGGCACGGGATACCCGCACGGCCTTAAAGAAACAGAAATACCTATAGCCGCGCGAATCACCACAATTATCGATGTGTTTGACGCGCTTATCAATCGCCGCTGCTATAAAAACGCGCTGCCCGTTGAGGATTGTCTGCGTATAATAGAAGAGGGGAAAAATACATTTTTCGATCCTGTAATTTCTGATATTTTTATTGAAAATTTTGATAAATTATATGAAAATGTATGGAAAGATTCTTTGTCTTAAAAGGTTTTCTCGCCGCAGTGCATTGCGGTACAAGAAATAAGGAGAGAAAGAACACTGTTGCAGCCCGAGAAAACCAATGAACCCACAAAAAATGAGGTCATGGCGCTAAAGTTCGCGCCGAGAATCGTTTTTTGTCAAGAATATAGCTCCTTATCAAAGGAAGGGAAGCGAAATGCCCCCCGCCGCCTCGGGCTTAGCCGCAATCTCCGTAACCATCTTTGTGATTGCGGTTGTAAGTCCGAGGAAGCCGGAGACAAGGGGGATTTATACCATTATCCCGCTGTCCGTGTTTAACAGCGTCTTATTTTTATCAAGAAAAACCCGTAGCGAGTCCAGAAATTCTTCCGTTTGTTCCGTCGCTCTGCCTGTAAATCCTTTAGAATTTAATACGCCGTTTATTTCATGCTCGGTAACCGTAAAATCTTTATCGTTTACGATGCGTGTAATTAAATCGTTTGTTCCGCCGTCTTGTTTTATTTTTTTCGCGGCGGCTATTGAATGGCGTCGGATTTTATCGTGTAATATCTGTCTGTCGCCGCCTTTTTTAACGCAATGCATCAAAATATTCTCGGTTGCCATAAAGGGTAATTCTTCGTTTAGGTGTTTTTCTATTACCTTGGGATAGACATTAAGTCCGTCCGCGATGTTAATCATAAGCGCAAGTATCGCGTCTACGGCAAGAAACGCTTCGGGGATAGCGATACGGCGGTTTGCGGAATCGTCAAGGCTTCTCTCTAACCATTGCGCGCCGGCTGTAAACGCCGGGTTCAGCGCGTCTATGATTACGTATCTGGCGAGCGCGGCTATGCGTTCGCAACGCATCGGGTTTCTTTTATACGCCATAGCGCTCGATCCGACCTGCCCGTCTTCGAACGGCTCGTCAACTTCCTTCAAATGGGATAACAAACGAATATCGTTAGAAAATTTATGAGCGCTTTGGGCTATGCCCGACAGGACAGAGAGCGTATAATAATCAATTTTTCTTGAATATGTTTGACCGCAGACAGCGTATACATTATCAAGACCTATTTTCCCGGCTATTTTTCGTTCCAGCTCCGTTACTTTTTCGTGGTCGCCGTCAAACAACGCGAGAAAACTTGCGCAAGTACCCGTTGTGCCTTTACAGCCTAAAAGTTTTAGATTATCGACAGTAAATTCAAGCTGCTCAATATCAAATAATAGGTCTTGCGCCCATAATGTCGCGCGTTTTCCAAGCGTTGTAGGCTGCGCGGGTTGAAAATGCGTATATCCCAAGCACGGCAGAGCTTTATATTTATCGGCAAAATCACAGAGCCTCGCAATAGCGTTAACAAGTAATTTCTTAATATGCAAGAGCGCGGAGCGCTGTATCAATATATCGGCGTTATCGCCTACATATGACGACGTTGCGCCAAGATGTATAATAGGCGCGGCATCCGGACACTGTTCGCAAAAAGCGCGGATATGCGCCATTACGTCATGCCGCGTTTCACGCTCAAAAACGCTTGCGGTTTCATAGTTAATATCGGTTATATGCGCACGCATCTGAGCGATTTGTTTTTCGTTTATATTAAGCCCGAGTTCTTTTTGGCTCTCGGCAAGGGCTATCCATAGCCTTCGCCATATCGAAAATTTATTGTCGTCGGAGAATATATATTGCATTTCCGCGCTTGCGTATCTCTTGCATAACGGACTTTCGTAGCGTTTAGCCATAAACAAGCCTCCTAAGACATTCCGCGTAAATATCAGCCGTTTTATTCAGGATATAGTCGGGGACACTGTCAAATTGCATCTGTCCGTTAACCCTGTTTTCCGTAAGCCAATCTCTGACAAATTGCTTATCGTAGCTATCCGGCGAGACACCGAGCTTGTATGTGTTAAGATCCCAGAATCTGCTTGAATCCGGCGTAAATATTTCGTCCGCCAGGCAAACTTGCCCGTCCGCGTCTAATCCAAACTCGAATTTCGTATCCGCGATAATTATACCTTTTTTCAATGCGTGTTCATAGCAAATATTGTATAATTTCAAACAAATGCTCTCTATTTTGTTTGCCGAGTTAAGACCTATAGTATCCGCAAGATCCCTAAACGGAATGTATTGGTCGTGACCGATATGCGCTTTTGTCGAAGGCGTTAATATCGGGGTACTTAACTTCTCGGCTAATTGATAATCGCCTTTTATGGTTTGACCGCAAAACTCTTGGTTTTTCGAATACGCGTCCCACATATTACCGAACATATAGCCCCTGACGATAAATTCAAAGGGTAGAATTTTCAGGCGTTTAACCATCATCGTCCGTCCTTCAAATTCCTGTTTTTGGAAATATGTTGGCATATCGGAAAGAGCGGCTGAAATAACATGGTTTGGAATAATATCCTTTGTAAATTCAAACCAAAACAAGGCGATAGAGTTTAGCGCTTTTCCTTTGTCTTTCACCGGGCGGGGCAGCACAACGTCGAAAGCGGATATTCTGTCTGTTGTAACTATGACCAACTTATCGTCGCTTAGCTCGTATATATCCCGCACCTTGCCGCTAATAATTTTGTTCATTAATTTGCCTCCTGTTTTTTTTGATAAGGGGCATATTCTCGGCGAGAAAACTTTATTCGCCCGCGTGTTTTATGCCGAGTATTTCCAATTCCTTTTCGTTTAACCCAACGCCGCGCAGCATAAGGCGGTTGCCCTTTAGGCTTTCGATAGAGTTAATGCCCATGCCGCCTAACATCTCTTTAATCTCGTGCCGCCACGCGGTTAATAAATTAACTAAGCGTTTATAGCCCAGATCGGGGTTTAGGCGCTTAACAAGGTCAGGGCGCTGAGTCGCTATGCCCCAGTTGCATTTACCGCTGTGACAGTTTCTGCATAAATGACAGCCAAGCGCGATAAGCGCCGCCGTGCCGATATAACAACAGTCGGCTCCGAGCGCTATCGCTTTAATAATATCCGCGCTGGAGCGAATACTGCCGCAAACGATAAGCGATACATTATCACGTATCCCTTCGTCTCGTAAGCGTTTATCAACACTCGCGAGCGCAAGCTCGATAGGGATCCCTACATGATCGCGCGTGCGCGTGGGCGCGGCGCCCGTGCCACCGCGAAACCCGTCTATAGCTATGATATCGGCGCCGCTTCTGGCTATTCCGCTCGCGATTGCGGTGATATTATGCACGGCCGCGATTTTAACAATTACGGGCTTTGTATAATTTACAACTTCTTTGAGCGAGAACACTAATTGTCTTAAATCCTCGATAGAGTATATATCGTGATGGGGCGCGGGTGATATGGCGTCGCTGCCCTCCGGGATCATCCTTGTCTTTGATATGTCGCCGACAATTTTGAATCCGGGCAGATGCCCGCCGATACCGGGCTTTGCGCCTTGACCCATCTTGATTTCGATAGCCGCGCCGCTTTTCAGATATTCCGGATGCACCCCGAACCTGCCAGACGCGACTTGAACTATCGTGTTTGCGCCGTATTTATAAAAATCCTTGTGCAAGCCGCCCTCGCCGGTGTTATACAATATACCGCTATCCAAGGCGGCTCTTGCCAAACATTCGTGCGCGTTATAACTAATCGAGCCGTAGCTCATAGCGGAAAACATTATCGGCATTGAAAGGGATAAACCTATCGGCAGATTATTTATAAGCCGCCGGTTAGAGTCTCTTGCGATATTTTTGGGCTTCGCGCCAAGGAACACTTTAGTTTCCATAGGCTCTCTAAGCGGGTCGATAGACGGGTTTGTTACCTGTGAGGCGTTTAACAGCATTTTATCGAAATAAACCGGGTAGTCTTCCGGGTTGCCCATACTTGAAAGTAACACGCCGCCTGTTTCCGCTTGTTTGTATATTTCGTCTATTGTTTTTTGTGTCCAGTTTTTGTTTTGCCTGTATGTATTGCCGCTTTGTATGATTTTTAACGCCCGTGTGGGGCATAGCGCGACGCAACGGTGACAGTTTGCGCATTTAGAATCGTCGCAGACCATTTTATCGATGTTCGGGATATATTCATGCGCAAGATTCGCGCATTGCCGCTCGCATACCCGGCAGTTGATACATTTATCGTAGTTTCTGTATATTTCATACGGCGGATACAGGAATTTTATCGCCATTATTAACCTCCTTACAGATAACCACAGGCTGCCCGCCTTTCGGCGAGTATATTTTATCACAGTTCGGCTCAACGCGCCGTATCGCGGACTCCTCGCTTGATATATAAACCAAACTGCCTTTCTCGCCCACGACCATACTGCGCAGCTTCAATCTATCGTTTAGCGCCATAAGCCCGCCCTCGAAACCGACAAGTATTGAAAACGGGCCTGTTATTAATTGCGCCGCGAACATTCTCCTCAGATATTCATGGGTCTCGCGTTCGGGCGACGGCATCCGAGAGATTGTACGCCAGAACGGAGCCGCTATAACGGCCGCTATTTCATTAAACGTCAATCCTATTTTCCTGTGCAGATAATCTATGATATAAGCAATAACCTCCGTATCGGTTTGGAGCGTGCATATATAACCGTACATCTCGATTGCGCGGCGGTTCGCGTCGTAGGAAGAAATCTCGCCGTTATGCACCACGGAATAATCCAGGAGCGCGAACGGGTGCGCGCCGCCCCACCAGCCCGGCGTATTGGTCGGATACCTGCCGTGCGCGGTAAAGCAATAGCCCTCGTATTCCTCGATTTTGTAGAACCGCCCCACGTCTTCGGGAAACCCGACGGCCTTAAATACGCCCATATTCTTACCGCAGGAAAAAACATACGCGCCGTCTATCCGCGTATTGACCTTAAAAGCGCATCTGGCGGTAAACTCCCGTTCGTCAAGCTGGCAGTCTGCTAATTTTGTGGGTAACGGGAGAACAAAATATCTCCAAATAAGCGGTTCGTCGGTTATCTCCTTGATCTTTCTTGTCGGTATTTTACTTAGGTTAATAATATCGAAATGCCGCTCCAAAAAATCCTCGCATTCTTTTTTCGCGGACGCGGAATCATAGAAAACATGAAAAGCATAATAATCTTTATATTCGGGATAAATACCATACGCCGCAAAACCGCCGCCAAGCCCGTTAGAACGCTCGCGCATAACGCCTATCGATTTAATGATCGCCTCGCCGCTCATGCGCCGCCCTGATTTGTCTATAATGCCTGAAATAGCGCAGCCGGACGGAATCCTTATCTGACCCTCCCTCAAGCTAAGCATGAAAAAACCTCCTCAAGAAACAAAAAACGCCGTGAACATTCTGCAAAAAATGTTCACGGCTCCCTTGCCATGCGCGAGTGATATTAGCATAGCGCGGCGTATCAGTCAAGCGTTTTTAATTCGGGTAAACCGCAAACTTTATTGACAATCCGACTTGTGATGTTAAAATAGCGGTAGAAAATTACATATGTGGAGGTATGTCTTATGGAGCTTGATTCGTTATTGAGCCGTCGTTATACAAAATCAATCGAAGGCACAAAAAAAACGGTGTATGATCTTTTCAAATGGAAAAAAGCGGATGTTGTCCTTAAAAATTACGCGACAGGCGAAATTATGACCGAGATGAGGAATCTTGAGTTTCCCGAAGGTTATTCTCAAAGCGCCTGTGATATTATCGCGGGAAAATATTTTCGTAAAAAAGGCGTGCAAAACGACCGCGGCTACGAATATTCGATGAGGCAAGTAGCGCATCGGATGGCCGGGTTTTGGGCGGAAGCGCTGGCGGCCGAAGGGTTAGTGAACGCGGAGCAAAAAATAATTGTCTACGACGAGATTGTATATCTGCTTCTCGCGCAGATTTGGGCGCCAAACAGCCCGCAATGGTTTAATACCGGGCTTTCCTACGCCTATGACATAAAGGGCGTGCCGCAGGGCCATTATTATTATGACGAAGACAAAGGCGTTGTTGAGTCTTGCGATTCATATACGCGCACTCAGGGTTCGGCTTGTTTTATCGTTAGCGTTAAGGACACTTTAGTCGGCGATAAATCGCTTACGGATCAGCTGACAACGGAAACGCTTCTGTTTAAGTATGGGTCGGGCGTAGGGACAAATTGGTCTGTTATCCGTTCTAAGGACGAGCTTCTCTCAGGCGGCGGTAAGTCGTCCGGGCTTTTGTCTTTCCTGAAAGTTTCCGACAGAAACGCGGGCGCTATTAAATCCGGCGGCACAACACGGCGCGCGGCGAAGATGAATATCCTTAACCTTGACCATCCCGAAATAATGGATTACATAAAATGGAAATCGCACGAAGAGGAGAAAGTCAAAGCGCTTGCGAAAATGGGATACCCGGCGTCGATAGACGGCGAGGCATACGAAACCGTTTCGGGACAAAACGCGAACAATTCCGTGCGTATACCTAACAGCTTCATGGATCGCCTTAAAGACGACGGCGACACGCAATGGATCACATATAACCGCGTGGATAAGAAACAGGCGGGCGCGTATTCCGTGAACGATATATGGAGCGAAATCGCCGCGTCCGCGTGGAATTGCGGGGACCCCGGTGTGCAATACGATGATATTATTAATGCGTGGCATACCTGTCCGCTCGGCGAGGACGGCGCGGAAAACGCGCCGCATAACCGTATAAACGCTTCGAACCCATGCTCGGAGTATATGTTCTTAGACGATACGGCCTGTAATTTAGCGTCTATAAATATATGTAAATTTTATGATAAAAAAACAGGCAAATTCGATATGGATGGCTACACGCATACAATTTTGATGATTCAACTCGTGCTTGAAGCGACAATTTTCCAAGGTCAATTCCCGACAAGAGATATTGCGAGAAAATCATATATGTTCCGCACAACGGGGCTTGGGCTTACTAATTTAGGCGCGTTGTTCATGCAGATGGCTCTGCCGTATGATTCGGACGAGGCGCGAAACCTTGCCGCCGTTTTCGTAAGCGCTATGACGGGCTATTCATATTATACCTCAGCGTTAATGGCGCAAAAAATAGGCGCGTTCCCATGTTATGACATTAACAAAGACAGTATGCGCCGCGTGATTAAAAACCATAGTATCGCGGCGGGCGCGATAAAGGCGCGATACGGCGATATGCCTTATGAGCCTGTTAATATCAAACATAAGATACTTGATAATTTGCGTTTATCATACCTTACGGAAGCTCTTAAAGAAATATGGGACAAAACAATTACAGCGGGCGAGCTTTACGGATACCGAAACGCGCAGGTAACGGTTTTAGCGCCTACGGGTACGATAGCCTTTGCTATGGACTGCGCCACAACGTCGTCTGAACCGTTTTTCAGCCACGTCGCGTATAAGAAGCTCGTGGGCGGTGGGTTTATGGAAATTATTAACCCGAACATCGCGGACGCGCTTATAAAATTAGGTTACGGCAAGAAACAAATAGCGGAAATTATTGAATATGTTATGCGTAAGGAGGAAATTGACGGGCGGATTATCATC
>Ga0099364_10014979_pt1 | contig 10261 bp, 10 predicted proteins | sample TergutTh196P3_FD_73070 | JGI IMG/M metagenome (GOLD analysis project Ga0099364, IMG submission 73070) | Microcerotermes parvus P3 segment gut microbial communities from Pointe-Noire, Republic of the Congo - Th196 P3 | ecosystem: Host-associated > Arthropoda: Insects > Digestive system > Gut ...
GGCGTTTCCGGTTCGGGCAAGTCAACGCTCATGAACCTCATCGGCGCGCTTGACAGGCCGACCGAAGGGGAATATTATCTTGACGGCCACAATATAGGGGAATTAAACGACAATGCCTTGTCGGCGATACGCAACCGTAAGATAGGCTTTGTGTTTCAGACGTTCAACCTCGTTCCTCGCAACACGGCGCTGAAAAATGTAGAGTTGCCTATGCTGTATGCGGGGCGGCCACGGAGCGAACGTATCCGGCGCGCGAAGGAGCTCCTGGAAATGGTGGAAATTGGCGACCGCATGCACCACCTGCCAAACGAACTGTCAGGCGGCCAAAAGCAGCGGGTAGGCATTGCCAGGGCAATGGCAAATGACCCCGCGATAATCCTGGCCGATGAACCTACAGGCGCGCTGGACAGTAAGACAGGGCGAATGGTCATGGACTTATTTCATAAGCTGCACAAAGAAGAAGGCAAGACCATCGTCCTGATCACGCACAATCAGAAGCTCGCCGATGAAACTGAACGGATACTGACAATATTTGACGGCCGGATCATAGACGAACAGATAAAGGGATAGCTGCTTACGCTCGAAACGCTGTTTCCGGGCAGTTATATAAAGGGTTTGTATACATGGGGGAAAATATAGCGCTGGCGCTGGCCGGGCTGAAAGCCAACAAAATGCGGGCATTTTTAACAATGCTGGGTATCATCATTGGTATTTCTTCCGTCATCGCCATAATCTGCGTGGGCGACTCTCTTACCGCCTATATGACAGACACAATGAACAGCATGGGCGCGGGCAACATCTTTGTCATTGTCAACGAACGCGGACAGGGCATGATGGGCCCTTCCATGGACATGCCCGCCGTGCCAACCGACGACGATTTGATTACCGATGAGCAAATCGAGGTCTTTCAGGCGCGTTTTGGCGAAAGGGTCAGAGCTGTCAGCATCAGCAGCGGTATGGGCAACGGCCGGGCGCAGGACGGCCGCAGATACGCAAATGTCAGCATGACCGGCGTAAACAGCGGATACGCGATAGCTAATGATATCGACTTGATCTCCGGGCGGTTTATAACCGAACGCGACAGCCGGTCGGCAAGGCATGTCGCCGTGGTGTCCGACTTCCTGGTGGCCGCCATGTTTCCCGAGCAGACCGACCCTTTGGGCGAGGAGATCAGGATATATCGGCGGGGCGAATTCCGGACCTACGCGATAGTTGGCGTATACCCATATGTGCCAACAGTCTTTTCTGGCTTCGGGTCAAGGGACGACCGTGACACCAGGACGGATATGTATATCCCGCTGGGCACGGCATTACAGGGCGCGGCAAATCAAAACCACCAAATGTTCGCCGCCGTCGCCGCTCCGAATGAGAATGCCGAAATACTGACGCGGGAGATCAGGGCATATTGGCGGCAGCTCTACGAGCGCAACCCAAGGTGGAATGTAGACGCGATAAATATGGAGAGCATGATCGAAACCATGGGCGATGTGATGGGCACGCTCAGCACGGCGGTTGCTATTATCGCGGCTATTTCCCTTCTGGTCGGCGGTATCGGCGTCATGAACATCATGCTGGTGTCCGTCACCGAACGCACGAGGGAGATCGGCACAAGAAAGGCGCTGGGCGCCAGAAATTCCCAAATCCGCGCACAGTTTATCGTCGAAGCCGTCATCATCTGTCTTATCGGCGGATTTCTGGGTATTTTGCTTGGGCTGGCCGCGGGGACGCTTGGGGCGTCATTTTTGGGATTCCCGCCGACCATCGCGCCGGGCGTAGTTTTCCTGTGCGTAATGTTCAGCATGCTGGTGGGAGTTTTCTTCGGCTCCTACCCGGCCAATAAAGCCGCAAAGCTGGACCCGATAGAGGCGCTGAGATACGAGTAATTTTTGACAGTACGTAATAAAAAGTGGAGGAAAAGAGTTATGAAGAAGGTTTTGAGTTGTCTGTTGGTATTGGTGCTGTGCACGGCGTTTATTTTGCCTGCGAGTACTGTGACGGAAGAAGAACCGGTCACTGTCAGTTTTGAGCAATTGACGGAAATGGTTATGCGTGGCAACGCCAGTTATCAAAGACTTTTACAGGAAATAGGAAGGCTTCAAATCGGATTAGACGGATTGTCCGGCCAGTACGACGAAGTGTCGGACGCATTAAGCGTAATAGACGCGATGCCGGACGGTTCCCAGACCTGGCAGATGAGGGGGGAACTCAGGAGTTCCGCTTCCGAACTGGATTACAGGATGCGTTCCCTCCAAAGCAATATCAACGCGATGAGGGGCGCGTCGAACAACATGGCGCTGCAATTCGCGTTTCCGGCGCAAATGATGTATATAGGACACTATATCTCGCTGCTTGACTTGGAAATCGCCCTGCGCGAACTGGAAAACTATGAACGGGAACTTGAAAACGCCAGGTTGATGCTGGCGCGCGGCCTGTCTTCTCGCAGGGACGTCAGAAACGCCGAAAGAAACGTAGATGATCAAAAAGACGCGGTCAAGGCGCGAAGGGACGCAATAGACGACAATCTCGAAGCCCTCGCAAGGCACTTGGGACTGACAGTTTCGATCGCGCCGGCGGGAATGCCGGAGATCGAATTTGAAAGGTTTACAGAGCGGGATTTTGAGGCTGATATGGCGGCGTATATTGATGCTGCCACCGTTGATGAACAAAGAGAACTGGATAGCGCGATCAGAGAATTACGAAGAACCAACTCTCGGATCAACCGGTTTACGCACGATTCCGCCGTGCAAAACTTGGAAACGGCAAAAATAACTGCCGAAGCGGATTTTCCAAAGATATTTGACGCCCTGATTGAAGCCTATGAGGACTATCTTGATTCCACACTGGTAGCCGACATTCAAGAAGATTATGACATGCTGGCGGCACAATACGAGCGCGGGCTGGTTTCCCGAAACACGCTGCTCAGAGTCGAACGCGCGCTCGAAAACGTGAAATCCGGATACGAGATGCAGCGTATTGGACTGTTTATGACGCTTTTGGAGTACGAACTCGGTTTAGTAAAGTTTTGATCGGCGGGTCCTCTTTGTCGATAGATGGTCAGATGAGCTGCGAAATTGTGAATTGAAAAGGGTGGTCATTAGAATGAAAACCGGTGAGTCCGCCGAGACCTATCTGGAGACTATACTTGTGCTGGGCCAAACCAAAGGCGCGGTGCGCTCAATAGATATCGCAAACGAGCTTGAATACTCAAAACCCAGTGTCAGCGTTGCTATGAAAAACCTGCGGGAAAACGGGCATATCGCTGTGGATCAGCACGGCCATATCGAACTCACTGAAAGCGGCCGTGAAATTGCCGAATCGATGTACCGCCGGCACCGCTTGCTTACCGACTTCCTGACGGAGTTGGGCGTAGATGAGCAGACGGCAATAGACGATGCCTGCCGGATCGAGCATGTTATCAGCCAACAGAGCTTTGAGAAAATAAGCGAGCATTTCAAGAAGCTGGAACGCAACTGAAGTAAAAGAGATGCGGCGCTTTACAACACTTGTCCATGCCGCCCCTGCCGCCGGAATGGGTGTATTGTGCGACCCGTTTTTTATCTATCAAGGTATTGCGCACGCACCTTGTGCTGTCCATAATATAGAAAAAAGCAGGTGAGTGTTATTATGGACAGCAGGGTATCGATTTATGACTTTGTTGAAACAATATCCAACGTGATAGATTTGACGTCTCCGCTTCTTAGCAGCCATCATAAGAGAGTGGCGTATTTAGCGTGCAATATAGCGCAGATAATGGGTTTGCCCAATGACGATGTGCAGGATATCGTTTTGGCGTCGATGCTGCATGATATAGGCGCTTTTTCAATTGAAGAACGTAAATGCGCGCGGGTGTTTGAAGCTTTTGAAGTAGATTCGAACCCGCACGCGCTGGTCGGGTACAGGCTTCTCAAATGCTTTGAGCCGCTGCAAACTGCCGCAGAATTGATAAAAGACCATCACACCAGTTTTCACCGTGCCGGAAACAGCGTTGCGATAGGCAGTCATATCATCCATCTTGCGGACAGGGCGTCACTCCTTTTTGACGAGGATCGCGAGATTTTGACGCAAATCCCCCAAATGCTCGAAACAATTCTCAAAAAACAAACAGTGTTTCATCCTGACACAGTTGAGGCCCTCAAGCAGTTGTCACAGATTGAATACGTTTGGATCGAAACATTCATGACTCCACTTGAAGACGCCATACAAAGAAAGCTTAAGTTTTCCAAAGAAATCATAGATTTGGAGACACTACGCAGTTTCGCGCGGTTTATTGCGAGGATCATAGACTTCAGGTGCAGGTTCACATCTACGCACTCTAGCGGCGTTGCGGCAGTTGCGATGGAGCTTGCGGCAATATCCGGGTTTTCCGAGCGTGAATGTAAACAGATGGAAATAGCGGGGTTCATGCACGACCTTGGAAAACTTGCGGTACCGAGTGAGATTTTAGAGAAAAACGGTCCCCTCGACATCGAAGAGATAAGCGTGATAAAAAAGCACACATATTACACGCACACTATCCTGAGTAAGGTAAGCGGCCTTGAACAAATTGCCATCTGGGCGGCATATCATCATGAAAGGCAAGACGGAAACGGATATCCTTTCCATATCCACGGCCGGGATTTCCCCAAACTGGCTCGTATCATGGCTGTAGCGGACATCATGACGGCGCTTTCGGAGGACAGGCCGTACCGACTGGGGATGAGCAGAGAAAACACGGCGGCCACACTGTACGAAATGGCCGAAAGCGGCGCTATCGACAAAAATATGGTCCGGATCGTTGATAAAAACTTCAACCGCATCAACGCAACGCGCATCACAGCGCAGGAAGAAGCACGAAAGGATTACGAATCATTTCATTATGAACCTTACGTGACGGCGCAGTCTTGAATACGCATCAAAATCCCGAATGCTTGGGTTTACTTTTTGTCGAATATTGTTATCACCATAAAAACCTGTGCGGCAAGCGTGAAAAGGAACACAAGCCATGCGTACTGCCATCCGACGAAGAAGCCGAGCGTGACAAAAACCGCTATCGCCAGAAGCCACAAGCCGCCGCTTGCCACCCCGAATCTTGCGGCTTTGACGGGGTTTACCATATCGGAATGATATTTCATAGAATTTTCGATTTCGCGCTCAATCATGGATTTGACCCAAGGCTTTTGACGCTTAGGTTCGGTCACTAGCAGGAAGATCAAAGCGCATACGGCGGGTATTACAAAAACTGCTTTTATACCAACGGACACAGCAAGCTCCACGCCGGCAGCAAAAAAGGATGCAGCGGCAAGTCCGGCGCCCAAAAAACCCGCAAGGCAAACCGCCCCATATGCCAGCGCTCTGGAGTTTTTCATAGCATAATGGGATGCTGTTTCCTGTGTCAATCCAAAATATGTGTACAGGCCGCATGCAACCGAAAGCAAAACGGCTGAAGAATAATATGCCGCGGAGCCGCCCGCTTCGCTAAACAGCGTGATTAGCGCTGCACCGACGGCAAGCAGAAGCAGGCCCGAAGCGCCCGTAAGACCGGCGGCTGTTCTTTTTGTAACAGGCACTTTGGAACTCATGTACATTTGTGCAATTGCCTTATTCCGGTTTTTCTTTCCCACCTCGTCGGCGATGGCGGTGATATCGCCAAGTTCCGCAGTGGCTTCATCAAAGGCTTTTTCCTGATCAAGCCCCTTTGAGACAAGCTCTTTGACACGCTCCGTGAGATTGCCGGCGATTTCCTCTTTGAAGTCCGTTATTTCGGGCGTGTCTTCATAATCCGCGAACAGGCGGTCAACATAGACTCTTTCTTTCATTTTTATTCCTCCAGCAGCTTGTTGAGTATCGTTTGCGTTTTTGTCCAATCGGTTTTGTTTTGCCTGAAGAGTTCCTTGCCTCTTTCGGTGATTCGATAATACTTGCGGCGGCTACCGAGAGTTTCGTCGCCCCAGTACGAGGTGATATAGCCGCCTGATTCAAGCCGTTTGTAGCTTGAGTACAGTGTGGCTTCTTTCAGCTCATATTCGCCACCGAGCTTGTCGATAATTGTTTTGTGAATCTCATAGCCGTAATTGTCCCCTTTTAGCAATATGCTTAAAACCACTGTGTCGGTATGCCCGCGCAGCAGATCTGCCGACGTCCGTGCTTCCATATCCTCACCCCTAATATGACTTATATAATACACTGTAACACATATTACTGTGATTGTCAATATACTTTGATGAAAAAATTGTTATATCTGTTAGAGCATGTTTGAATATTCAGCGTCCTGATACAAAAATATATGACAACACTGATTTTTTGTGATACAATGACCACCCGGGCCAATCGGCGACTGTGCGGCGGTAATAGTATCGTGCGCACTTCAGGAACTGTCGAGCAATAATTTCGCGAGTTGGCATCAGGATTGGAGGTTAATGATGAACCCGATGGTGATAATGTGGCTTTGCGCATTTATCGTTTTCATAATAATTGAAGCGGTGACAACTCAGATGGTATGCATCTGGTTTGCCGCCGCCGCCCTTGTGACGCTGATTGCCGCGCTGTTAGGCGTGCCTGAGCTGGCGCAGTATGTTGTGTATGTTCTTACTGCCGCCGTGCTGCTTATTTTTACCCGGCCTTTTGTAAAACGCGTTATGAAAAGTTCGTCGATCCGCACAAACGCGGACAGGACTATTGGCATGACCGCCATAGTTATAAAAGAAATCAATAACAACATATCTGAAGGGCAGGTAAAGGTATCAGGGCAAACATGGACCGCGCGCTCCCAAAACGGGGAAGTGATACCAACCGAGACAAAAGTGGCCGTTCGCTCCATAGAGGGCGTTAAGCTGATAGTTCAAGAAATTAAGGAGGATTTATAATGGAAATAATAATCGTAGTGTTTGTCCTGTTAATTATCTTACTCATAGTGATTCTTAACATCAAAATCATACCTCAAGCCCGCGCCGGAGTGATTGAGCGGCTTGGCGCATACCGGACGACATGGCAAACCGGCATACGCATCAAAGTCCCGTTTATCGACCGCGTACGCGGGATTGTTTCTCTCAAGGAGCAGGTTGTGGATTTCGATCCGCAGCCGGTCATCACAAAAGACAACGTAACCATGCAGATTGATACCGTCGTATACTTCCAGATAACCGACCCCAAGCTTTATTTGTACGGCGTCGATAACCCAATGAAGGCGATAGAAAACCTGACGGCAACAACTCTGAGGAATATCGTCGGCGATCTTGAACTGGACCAGACGCTCACCTCCCGCGACACAATAAACGCACAGATGCGCTCCATACTTGACGAAGCGACAGACCCGTGGGGTATCAAGGTCAATCGCGTGGAACTAAAGAGCATTATCCCGCCGCGCGAGATCCAGGACGCAATGGAAAAACAGATGAAAGCCGAGCGTGAGCGCCGCGAAGCGATTCTGCGCGCAGAAGGCGAAAAGCGTTCCGCGATACTTGTCGCCGAGGGGCAAAAGGAATCACTGATCCTAAAAGCGGAGGGTGAAAAGCAGTCCGCCATACTGCGCGCGGACGCATCCCGGGAGGCGATGATTCGCGAAGCCGACGGTGAGGCGCAGGCGATCCTCAAGGTGCAGGAGGCCATAGCCGGCGGTATCGTGAAAATAAATAACTCTAACCCGTCCGAGAAAGCTATGCTCCTAAAGAGTTATGAAACTCTCGCGAAAGTCGCCGACGGTCGGTCTACAAAAATCGTCATACCGTCCGATTTGCAGTCCCTCGCAAGTCTGACAACGATGGTCAGGGAGTTTCTGACAGAACCGAAGGAATAGCCTTAGCACCTTAATGGCGTAAAACCGCAATAAAAAACTCATTGCCGCAGTGGTGTGGCAATGAGTTTTTTGAAGCCCGGATGATGTTATTGAAAGTCTTCGCGAAGTCGCGAAGTATTATTCTGTCAATACTTTCAGTGATTTGATAAAGTTTTCCGTATTAGCGGCGATAAAGCCTGTATCTCCGCAAAGTCCCGCCTCTTCCAGGGCGCACGCCCACTTGGACATTTCTGTTTCACCGATATTTGCCAGCGCGGCCTTCATGGCGTGGGCGGTGATTGTATATCGTTTCAAGTCCCCTTTTGAGGATGTTTCCCGCAATGTTTTGACCGCTCTTTCCACGTCTTTGCAAAACGCCGCAAAGAGTTCGGGGTTTATCTGAGCCATTGCGTCAAGCGGCGCTTCTTGCCGAGAATCGTCATAATCGCTCCCCTCCGTACCATGCAAATGCGCTTCGATACTCGCGATAAGCTCATGCCGGGCCAAAGGCTTGCTGATAACATCATGCGCGCCCACATCAAGCCCGAGGATTTTCTCTTCTGCGTCTTGCATCGCGGTTAGGAAAATCACAGGGACGTTTTTTAGCCTTTCGTCCGATTTTAATACTTGTATCGCTTCAAAGCCGTTCATTTCAGGCATGGTGATATCCAGCAGGATAAGGTCGGGAAGTATCTTTTCCGCGAATTTGAACATCCTCGCGGCGGACCGCAGCGCGTATGCCCTGTATGTACCATCAAGCATCGCCTTTGCCGCCGCAAGGTTTGTGTCGCTGTCGTCAACAATAAAAATCGTCTTCATATCACTATTTTTCCGGCACGCGCCGCACAACTTCACCCTGGCGTTTGTAAATACTGCCTGCCGGCACGAACCCGCGCACCATCGACAAGGGGTAAACAGATGCTCCTGAACCTATTACGACGCCGGGGTTGAGTACCGAGTTGCAGCCCACTTCCACATGGTCACCCAAAATTGCTCCGAACTTTCTCATCCCGGTATCGATGCGCTCATTGCCGCAAGCCACCGAAACAGGCGTGCGGTCGCTTTTTATGTTTGAAGTGATCGCCCCGGCGCCCATATGTGATTTGTACCCCAGGATCGAATCACCTATGTAATTGTAATGAGGGACTTCTACCCCGTCGAACAGAATCGCGTTTTTTATCTCCGTTGAATTACCTATAACCGCGCCGCCGCCTACCAGGGCGCTCTCCCTAATATATGCGCAATGACGCACCTGCGTGCCGGCCCCGATAATAACGCCGCTTCCGATATATGCAGATGCCGCGATAATGGCTGTCTTGTGTATCCATACATCTCTTCCTTGCCGCTCATATTCGGCTTCGTCCAGCCCGGCCCCCAATCCGAGTATGAACTCGCGGATACCGGGCAGTGCCTCCCAAGGGTATGTAAACCGGGATAAATACTCCCATGCCGCGGTGTGCCCCGGTTGAAACAATTCCCATACGTTGAGTTCTTTCAGGCTGATTGTCAGGTTTTCCATAATGCTCCCCCTCACGCTTTACTCATACTTTGTTTTCATTGCTTAATTGCAAATTTATTTCATATATATATTCCGGCCTGCCTTTTGAGGTGTCTTGCTTCCGCTCGGCCACATGCGCCAGTCCGCTTTTTTTGAGAGACATCAAAATTCGGTTCGCGCTGCGCTTTGTTATGGACAAGCTATATGCCAGCATGTCGGAGGTAACGAGATTATTCTCCGATTGATTTGTCACAGACATTATTTTTTGGATGGTCAGGCATGAAAGGCCGGATGCTTTGGCAAACTGCTTTACCGTTTCCGAATGATTCCGCGAAACCACCAACTTCATTTCCCCGTGAAGCGGGGAAATCAGTTGGTCTTTTTCATTTATAAGACAACTTGCGCCATAGGGCAGGATATATGCCTCCGAATGGGCGTCCACAGAGTTGATGCGGGCTTGGTACAGGCTGAAACCTATCCCATATCCAATGCATACGTCAAAACTCAGTTCGGATGCTAAGAAGCCGCGCAGCTTGCATGTCGTGAAATTTTCGGTTATGCGTATAGCCGATTCTTTATTCGTAAAAATTTCAACCCCGGATTTTTTTTCCTCCACGTGGAAACTGAGATTCATATGGGCGCCAAAGGCATTGACGGACTGGCGCAATTTTCGCATCTTTTCATCCGGCATACTTTCGCCCTTATGAGCATTGATTGTCACGAAAATACAGCATGTAAGGTTTTCGGTGAGCTTATCTATCGTTACATCCGCAACCGCAGCCGCCAATATAGCCTTTGTGTAAAATTTGTCCGGATAGGCAAAGCGCACCGTTGCCCCTTCGTTTTCCAGCCTTTTGACTATGCTGCTGAATCGTGTGATCGAAATGTCTATCTTTTTTTCTTTCCACAGCCGGATATGCTTTCCGGCAAACTGCTCTTCGCATGTCAACAGCTCGTCTAAGGACAGTTTTGATATGTTGTTGTATTGTATTTCCGAAATGCCGGGCTCATAT
>Ga0099364_10014980_pt1 | contig 10261 bp, 8 predicted proteins | sample TergutTh196P3_FD_73070 | JGI IMG/M metagenome (GOLD analysis project Ga0099364, IMG submission 73070) | Microcerotermes parvus P3 segment gut microbial communities from Pointe-Noire, Republic of the Congo - Th196 P3 | ecosystem: Host-associated > Arthropoda: Insects > Digestive system > Gut ...
TGCGTCCACCCTGCCCATGCGCAATGCCTCCAGCATATCCGTAATGCCCACGTATTCAGGAGCGTCGGCTGCCTGGAATACATCCCTGGCCACATCGCCGAAAACGCCTCCTGCCTGCACTGCAATGCTCGCGCCTATGCCGATGTAATCCCCATAGGTGCTGGTATTGGTGCCGGTGCTGCTTTGCGGCATTGGCGCTCTTTCCGAAGTACAGGACAACAAATGAGCGAAGAAAAAAATGAACGCCCAAAACGCCGGATATTTTACATGTCTTCTCATTACGTTTCTAACTATACCATAAATTCCATTCATTATCACATTAGGCACTCGGAGCGGCTTTAAACGAAGCCTCGAGCATTTTAATATACTCTTTGCCAAGATCAGAAAGAGGCCGGCTGGAGCTTCTAATCCATCCTAATTCCAAAGCCAACCGCTCGTCCTGTAATTTAAATGTACGGTAACCTGCGTGAGGGTTAACATCCTGATATTTTTTGGTATATGCTCCAATGAAAAACGCATCGGTATTAGTTTGAAATTCGTTAAGTGTAAGGGCATCCGAAACAATGATACGGCACTTGCGGATATTACGTGCAATTTGATAAATATCCGAAGGATAATTAAAAAACGAATCGCGAAAAACAACCATAGGATAACCCTTAAGCATATCCAAGGTAACAGAAGACAGCTTGGAGTTATATAAAGGGTGTTTTTTGCCGACATTTACAGATGGCGGACAGGATATCAAAGTGTGGTACAAAAGCCCCCGCGATTTTAAAAGGTTGACTGTTGTTTTTTTTATATTTTTTAATATTACCAAAAGACCTATCTCTGCATGGTGCATACTTACATTGTTTATCACATCCAGAAAAGAACATTCCAGAAAGGAAAATTCCGAATCCTGCGATACGTATTTTTTGTAAATTTCTATGAACAGTAGATTTGCGAAACGGATATATTGGCTTGAAACGGAAAATCTTAGCGGCGGATCCTTTTTATAGTATTTGCAGAAGTCCACGGTCATATTAAATTGATCATAAGTGGCCTGGGCATAATTGAGGAACTCTTCCCCGAACTTTGTCAATTCGACGCCTTTTCCCGTGCGCCGGAAAATCGCCTGGCCTATTTCCTCTTCCAGGCTCTGCACGGATTGGGAGATGTTGGACTGCGAGGTGTACAATTAAGGGATTATTTAATCAAGGGCTTCCATTGCGCTGCGGCCGCAATTGATGTACAATAAGCTATGCCCAAGTTTTTTAATATTGCCGGGCCTTGCGTTCCGGGAGACCATTATTTAATAGACCCGATGCGGGGCATTAACGATGAGTTAATGGCCTTGATAGACAGCAAGCAATATTTCCTCATCCATGCGGCCCGCCAGAGCGGCAAGACCACGCTGCTCAAAGCCCTTACCCGCCAATTAAACAAAGCTGGGAAGTATTATGCGCTTTATTGCTCCCTGGAGGCCCTGAGCGAGTTTTCCGAACCGGAAAAGGGCATCCCGATGATAGTAAAGACTATCAAGGCTGCCCTGGAAGACTTCATTATGCCGAAAGGGTTCGCAAAAGATGCCGATTACAGCGATACCGCCAATGTTTTGCGGAGTTCGCTTACGGCATATTGCAGGTCATTGGATAAACCGCTGCTAATCTTCTTTGACGAAGCCGACTGCCTGTCAGATGGAACGCTTGTAACTTTTCTAAGGCAGGCCAGGTATGGCTATGTAAACAGGCCTGATATCCCATTTGTTCATTCTATCGCCCTTGTCGGGATGCGAAACTTGCGGGACTACAAAGCCCAAGTACGCCCGGATTCTGAAACGCTGGGAACCGCAAGCCCGTTCAATATCGTTAAGGAATATATTAGCCTAAGAAACTTCACTAAAGATGAAATCGCCGAACTCTATGCGCAGCACACAACTGAGACCGCACAGGTTTTTGAGCCGGAGGCGCTTGATTACGCTTTTGAACAAACTCAGGGGCAGCCCTGGCTTGTAAATGCTATTGCCTGCGAATGCGTGGAAAAAATAACCCGAAAAGATTATTCGAAGGCGATCACAAAAAGCCTTGTCGAGCAGGCGATTGAAAATATCATCCTTACAAGGGGGACGCATTTTGACAGCCTTATAAGAAAACTCAGGGAGCCCAGAATCCGCAGAGTCATCGGCCCGCTTATTATGGGCGAAGAGATTATAGACAGGACAACTGACGATTACCTTTACACACGGGATTTAGGCCTTATAAGAGAGGTCGGGGGCAAAACCGAAGCGGCAAACCCCATCTATGCAGAACTTATTATAAGAGCCTTAAACCAAGGCGTCCAAGATTCGATAGAAAACACATACAGGGAGTTTAACCCCCCGCGTTATATAAAAGACGGCAAGCTCGACATGGATTATTTAATGAAGGATTTTCAAACTTACTGGCGCGAAAACAGCGAAATCTGGAAAACAAAATATCAAACAGAACTTTACCAATACGACGAAGCCGCCCCTCACCTGGTTTTACAGGCGTTCCTACAGCGCGTAATTAACGGCGGCGGATACATAATCCGCGAAATGGCGCTTGGTACAAAACGTGCCGACCTGTGCGTCGTTTACGGCGAACACAAGTACCCCGTCGAACTTAAACTTTTACAGAATATAAGAAACCATGCCGACTCCCTGAATCAAATATCCGAATATATGGATAAGTGCGGCTCAGACTCAGGTTGGCTGCTTATCTTCGACCGCGACACAGAAAAACCATGGGACGATAAAATTTACATGAAAGAAAAAAACGTGAACGGGCGGAGAATAGTTTTGGCAGGATGCTGAATACGCGCTCAGGAAACCTATCTTTGCGTTTTTAACTGATTATATTAGGTTAGAAATAAGCTTTAGGTTTTTAGGTTCAACTACAAGGTCCATTTATTCAAGCAGATAGCGGCGGCCTAAAATCACCTGTGAAATTAGACTTTGGTAACGCTTACCGAATAATGCCGCCCGTCCACCAGCACGTCGTAAGACTTGGTCCCCGTCTGCGGCGGGGCTTGCGGCCGTTCTTCGGCAACCGGCACTAAGCCGCCTGCAATATCTCTGAGTGTTTTGAAAAGCCCAGCGTATATATCCTGGGCATCTTCTATCGAAACGGCGGAAAAACGCAATACGTCGCCGGCCTTTGCCTGGGCTACCTTGTAAAGATCGGCATAAATAACCGAGGCTATTTTTGTGTAGCCGCCTGTTGTCTGGCGGTCGGCCATAAGAATAATCGGATGCCCTTGCCCCGGAACCTGAATGCCCCCCATGAGCATTCCGTCCGAAATAATGTCGCCCTTGTCCTTGTGTGTTATCGCCTTGCCTTCCAGCCGGTAGCCCATGCGGTCAGCTTCGCTTGAGACGGTGTAAGCTGATGAAAGAAATGTGTCGATGCCCTCTTTGGTAAATGCATCGTCCTGGGGACCAAGTACAACGCGCAAAACACCTTCCTTACCGTAAACGGGTATATGCTGCTCAGGCATTTGTTTGGGTTTTTTGCCGGCAATAACCGTTTTGCCGTAGGGAATCTTGTCTCCGGCCAGCAATTGACGGCCTTCCCAGCCCCCTATCTTCGCCTTGGCATAGGTGGACTTGCTGCCCATAACGACAGGGATGTCCATCCCGCCGAAAATGCCCACATAGGCGCGCAAGCCGGATTTCAAGCCCTCAAAAGAAAGGGTGGAGCCGGCTTTTATAATGTGGCTTTGCCATGTTTTTACCGGCACTCCGTCTATCGCGGGGGAAAGGTCACCCCCCGTTATGGCAATGTATGCATCATCCCGGAAGAGGAGCTTAGGTCCCATCATGGTCAGCTCAAGGACAGCTTCGTTTAAATTATCGTTACCGCAAAGAATATTGGCTGCTTTGTGGGCAAAGGGATCCATCACCCCGGCAACGCAAACGCCGGACTGCTGGTGTGCGAACCTCCCTTCGTCCTGGATTGTGGTTAGAAGCCCGGGGGCGATTACTTCAAAAGTTCCCATGTTACTGAGCCTCCTTCATCGGGAAGATGCGGTATTGATAGCTGTTGCCGGCTACCTCTGCGGCGATACGGTCGTACTCGGCACGGTCAATCACCTGAAAACGGATGTAGTCGCCAGCCTTGTGGAGTATGGGTTTTTCGCGGGCCGGATCGTATATTTTGATTGGGGTATGCCCGATCAACTGCCAGCCGCCGGGGCTGTCAATCGAATAAATCCCCGTTTGGCTTCCGGCTATGCCCACGCTTCCGCCGCGGATTTTAGTGCGGGGATTGGCCAGCCGCGGGGTTTCGATTCTTTTATCCATGCCGCCCAGGTATGAAAAACCGGGTGTAAAGCCCAGCATGTAAACCAGGTAGTCCGTCCCGGAATGAATCGACACGACTTCCTGTTCGCTAAGGCCGGTTTTTTCCATTACGGTCTGCATGTCCGGCCCAAACTCCCCCCCGTAAAGGGTGGGGACAACGAATATGTCCGGCTCAGGCAGCTTCATCGTCCCCAGCTTGTTTTCAAGCTCTTTCATCACTGTCGTCATCTCTGTGTGCCGTATAACAAGGGGGTCGTATTCCACCATAAGCGAACGGTAGGTCGGATTCATTGAAATGATGCCGGGAAGGGCGGCGTCTTTAGCGGCAAGATATAAACCCCTTACCTTCGCGCTGATTTGCGGGGATATTTCATTGCCGAACTCCACAACCAAGCCCCGGTCGCCAAAGCTCAGGTATCTTACCTGTTCATTGCTCATATTGTTATTTCACGATTTTCTTTAAGTTATTGACTTCGATGCCCTGCGCCGCAAAAGCTTCCCGTATCGCCTTTATTAACTCCACAGCCTGAATATTGTCGCCGTGAACGCAGATGGAATCCGGTTTTAGTGTAAGGTCTTCACCGGTAATGGCCTTTACCTTGTTTTCTTTTACCATGCGTATAACGCGGGATATGCAAAGATCGGTATCGTGGATCATTGCCCCCGGCAAGCTTCTTGCAAGCAGCGTTCCATCCGCATTGTAGGCCCTGTCGGCAAATACTTCGCTTGCAACGGCCAGGCCGCACTCGCGGGCCGCCGTAAGCATGCAGGAATTGGCAAGCCCCAGAAAGATAATTTCCCTGTCTACTTCATACACCGCCTGCGCCAAAGCGGCGGCAAGTTTTGGATCCCTTGCGGCCATGTTATAAAGCGCCCCATGGGGCTTAAAATGCTGAACCGGAATACCATGAGATTTTGCAAAAGCCTGCAATGCCCCAAGCTGGTATATTGCATAGGCTTTTGCTTCCGCCGGAGTTACCGCCATATTTCTTCTGCCGAAGCCCATAAGATCCGGAAAACCGGGATGCGCACCAACTGCAACAGCCTTATCCCTGCATTCCTTTACCGTCTCATCCATTACCATAGGATCTCCGCCATGCCACCCGCAGGCGATATTCGCCGAACTGATTAAGGAGATAATTTCCTTGTCCATTCCCATTGAATAAGGACCGTATGCCTCGCCAAGGTCGCTGTTTAAATCCACCTGATACATAAAACCTCCCGGAAAAATAATGAATGCTTAAACATCCCAAACCGGCAATGCGATAACTTTCTGATTTACAGGCAATGCCGATGGGCGCAGACATAAAATCGCGCCAATACCGACAGGCTTCTTCAACTTTTCCAGCAAGCTAAAATTCTTCGCATTATCTGCTGTTGGGACGGAAGTCTTTTTCACTTCTATGGGGTAAAGGGTCATATTTCTTTCAATAATAAAATCTATCTCCCGTTGATCTGTGTCACGGTAGTAGTAAATCAATGGTTCTAGACCGTTATGCCAATAGCTTTTAAGGATTTCGATAAATGCCCATGTTTCAAGCATAGCGCCGTTCAGGTATCCGGCCTCAAGGCTTTTGGGGGTATCAAATCCGCCAAGGTAGGAGCATAAGCCTGTGTCCATAAAATATAGCTTTGGCGTTTTTACCATACGCTTTGTTATATTGGTATAATATGGATACAAAAGCTTAACAAGGCCGGATCGTTCCATTGCGGCAAGCCATGTCTTTGCCGTTCTGACATCAATATCTGCGTCCCTGGCAAGGTTTGCGTAGTTTAATAAACTTCCTGTCCGCACCGCAGACGCACGGATGAACTTAAAAAACTTTACACTGTCTACTATCCCCTGATAATCTTTTATGTCTCTTTCAATGTAAGTCTGAAGATAAGAACGATAAAAAACTGCCCTGTTTTTTCCTTTGTTGACGAATAAGCGCGGATAAGATCCGTTCCAGATAGTTCTATATAGATTCAAGAGACCCATGGGTTTTTCCGTACTGTTTTTTTGTATATCCATGGAAGGCAGGAAAGGACGGCTTTTCGGTTTTTGTACCATTTCCCTGTAAGACAGCCCCAGCAAATCCAGAATGGCAATCCTGCCTGCCAGCGTTTCGTTAATGCCTTTCATGAGGTTGAATTTTTGCGAGCCTGTCAGCCAGAAAAGTCCATTCCTGTTATGGGTATCCACATGGATTTTTATATATGTGAATAGATCCGGCGCATACTGCACTTCATCTATTAAAACCGGCGGGGAATGCCGCTTTAGAAAAATATCGGGGTGGTTTTTGGCAAGTTCCCGTTCATCGGGATTATCCAGGGAAACATACTTTCGCCTCGGTTCCATGGTTTTTTTCAGGAGATATGTTTTTCCTGTCTGCCTCATGCCTGTTAAAAGGAGTACCGGAAATCCCCTGGAAACGCTTTTTATTGCTGAAACCGCAGTTCTTTCAATGTCCATTAATGCCTCGTACAATCATGCATTATATTGTCATTTTATACGAGATGAGCTGTTTTGTAAAGCCCTCGGCCTAATCCCGGCTTTCCGGGTAAAGAATCACCCGCACGGGGCCGTTTTCCAAAAGCCGTCCGGCGAGAACCTGTATTTCTTCAGCGCTAACAGCCTGGTGCAATTGCGGCTGCCTGTCCATGCGGCTTAAGGGGGAACGGTAGATTACCGCAGAATCGCCGTAACTATAGGCAATGTGAAGATTGCTCTGAATTGCCTGCTGGTGGCTTTGCAACAGGGCTTGCCTTGCATTGTTAAGAGTAGTCATGTTAATATTCCCCCGGGCTATTTCCCGAATCTGGGCTTCTGCTGCATTGGAGAGCTCTACTGCCCTGCCGGGGCTACATACAAAGTAAAACCCTCCGGTAAGTTCCCCACGGGGAATAGAGGAAAGAGAAACCCAGGAATAAATGGCATAAACGCCTCCAAGCTTCACGCGGATTTCATCGTTAAGCACTATGTTCAAATACCCGCCAAGCAGGTCGGCGGCGGCGGAAGCCTGTTCAGAATAGGCATGAGGTGTAAACAAGTGCATTTCTACAATGCTCCGCTCTTCCATACCCCTTTGTATCTCCTTCTGTAGATTTCCCGGCCTCTGGAAGTCTTTATCCGCCCATTCGTTAAAGAGAAGGTCTGTAGCAGGGATGGAGGCAAGATAGGTCTCTACAAGATGCCGCATAACTGCCATATCAATGTTGCCGACAAAGACCAGGGTATAGTCCCGGGGGTTTTGGCTGCGCCGGATAAAAGCAAGGGCATCGTTTATACTTACCCTTTCCAGATCTTCAGCTTTAAAACGATGGAAGCGGGGATTGCCGTGAATGGTTCTTATTACTTCATTTTCAAAGTAGCTGTCCGGATCCGCCTCCATATGAATCAGGTAGTCATATATTTCTTCCATAAGTATATCCACTGCAGCTTGGTCAAGCCGGGCCTCGGTGAAGCCCAGGTGGATCATTTCCATAAGGATCCGGATATCACCGGAAGCGGCAGTTCCCTCAAAGCCTCTGGTGAAGTCGTAAGCCCACATTGAAAAGGAGGCCTTTTTATCTGCCAGAATTCTTGTCAGTTCCGGCCGGGAATGGGGCCCAAGGCCGGAGGCATTGATCATATGCGGGGCCAGGAAAGCGGAAATATAACTTTCGGGAGGGGCGCTCATATTCCCCCCTCTTGCCTGGGCATAAAATGTTATTTCATTGTTCATATTGTCGGTTTCTTTAAGGATTACTTCCATGCCGTTGCCCAGCTTCAATAGAACGGCGCCGGTTTCACTGTCCAGGGTTTCGGAAATTATTTCGCCCGGCAAGGGAAGGCGGCCGAGCATCTCACCAGCTGCGGGAGGTGGGACATAAGGGGCTATTCTGGCACTCCTGATATTGGCTGCCAGTATTTGGAGTTCGTCCGCTGTTGGTAGTGTTTCTCTTTCAGATTCAGGTGAGCTGATAATTACCGTAAGATCGTCATCGGCAAAATAAGTTCTTGCCCTCCGGTTCACTTCCCTCAGTGTAATATTAGGGAGCACTTGCCTGAAAGCTTCAAGTTCCCATTCAAGGTCTGGTACCATTTCTCCCTGGATAAAATGACTTGTAAAGGCCCGGACATGGAAGTAGGAATTCTGATTGTCTTGTTCCGCCGCCCTCTGTTCCACATACGAGAAGCATGCCCTCTTGGCTATTTCCAGTTCAGTTTCGCTAAAGCCGTGGCGGGAGACAGACTCTTTTACCCTAAGCAGTTCCTCAACAACGGAGCGGGAAAGCCCTATTTTTGCCTCAGACGAAAGAACATAAAAACTTGAACCATAGCCGTATCTGGGAACCCAGGTTCCGGCCCATAAATAAGGAGTATTGGGATCCGATTTTGCTTCATTAAAACGGAAATAAAGCATGGAGTGGACAAGTCTATCGATTATGCTGTCCCGGTAGAATGCAAGGTCGTTTACGGGAACCAGGTTTCTTTGTTTGAAGTGGAGCTGCACTCTGGTTTCTATTAATTCCGGATCAGAGTAAATTAGGGCATGGAAATTTCTTCTTTCAGGCTCCGGCAGGGAAAAGCGGGGCCGGTTGAGGGGTTCAAGAACCGGAGTTATATGGAAGTGATCCTGCAGTGAAGCTTCCAGCAGCGCCCCGTCAAAATCCCCCACAAAAATGATGGCCATATTATCTGGCCTGTACCATCTTCTGTAAAACCCTTCCAGCCTTTCTGCCGGAGCACTTTCGATCACTTCCAGAACGCCTATAGGGTCCCTTTCTGCATAAATGGAACCCCGGAAAAGAATTGGCAGTGTTTTTTGGAATAAGCGCTCCGATGCACCCAGGGACCATCTATATTCTTCTACAATAACCGGCCTTTCGCTTTCTACAGCTTCGGGCAGAAAGCTTACAGCCCGGGACCAGTCATCAATCACTGCAAGAGCAGTGTAGGGGATGCACTTTATTCCATCGACAATTTCCACCGGGACTTCAATTCCATAAACCGTTTCATCAAAAGAAACATAGGCATTCACCTCGGGGCCAAAACGCATGCCCAGGGAGCGGAGGTAATTCAACAATTCCGATTCGGGAAAGCGTTCGGTGCCCCTGAAGGCCATGTGTTCCACAAAGTGGGCCAGGCCCCTTTCGTCTTCGGTTTCCAATACCGAGCCGGCATCAACCGCCAGGGTCAGAAAAGCCCGGCCTGCCGGCATGGAATTTTCAAGGATATAATAACGCAGCCCGGAAGGCAGTACGCCGGTCCGCGCGTTTTGCATAAAAGGAACCGGGTCGGAAGGCCGCCCCAATTCGCCGTAAATAGCCCTGGACCCGGTCTGGCAGGCAAGCAAGCCGAAGATAAGTACAATTGATACCCAAAAGTAGTATTTTTTCATTGTTTTTATTGTTTTCATGTTATTCATTATATAGCAATGATAGCAACTTGTTTAGTTACCGGTCTACCATCAATATAAGCCGGAATGATAATATCACGGGCTGTGCCAGAGTATCTAACCATTGTTACAGTGCCTCTAAGGTCACCAGAGGATTCGATTGCCCACCCAAAATCCTCAAGCCTCTGGGCAGAAAGCGGCGCGGCGGCAATGAACAGGGCGGCTAATGTCAAAACAATCACAAGGCTTTTTTTCATAAAAATACTCCTTTCTTTTCATCTCACAGAGCTCGCAGAGATCGCAAAGGGTATACCTGCGACCCCCTCCGTGCCTCTGTGTGCTCCGTGAGAAGCCTTGGCGGCTTCGCGCCTTGGCGTGTAAATTTTCGAGTTAACGCAAAAGTGACCGTAACTCTTAGGTGACGCAAAGATACCCTAAGTCCGCCCTCCAAATCAAAACTCAAACAACAAAGGCTGCAGGCTGTCTTTGTCAGAAAGAAGGTGGCGTATACGCTTTGGGTCTTCGGGCCTGTCAAGAAAAGCTCCGGCGGCGCTGATAAAGTAGCGGGCCCTTTTTAACACAACCCCCATGTGTTTTA
>Ga0099364_10014981_pt1 | contig 10261 bp, 9 predicted proteins | sample TergutTh196P3_FD_73070 | JGI IMG/M metagenome (GOLD analysis project Ga0099364, IMG submission 73070) | Microcerotermes parvus P3 segment gut microbial communities from Pointe-Noire, Republic of the Congo - Th196 P3 | ecosystem: Host-associated > Arthropoda: Insects > Digestive system > Gut ...
CACTTGTAAAAAGCGCAAACGCTGAGGAAATGACTCGGCTTATGAAGGAAAAACGCTTATGTAAATACTTCCGATGGGTACAGATGGGCGCTTTTGTCATACGTTGCCGGCTACATCTTAAACCACGAATTTCGGACATATAATGTCCATCTTTCCCATGTTGATGCCGTATTGTTAAGAAAGTCCTTGAATCCGAATTGTAAAATTTGAATCTTTTATATTATACATATGAGCCGAACACGGCCGCCCCGTTTAACAGTCAAATAGAGAGCTCACATGATATATCACATGTTACCGAAGCTCTAATATGAAAAAAACCCCCAGTCTATTTTGCTTTTTTACCCATCTCTATCTTATTTTTTCCCCCATTCCTATCTTGCTAAATTTACCGCATTCGACCATAATATTACGCAAGACTTATTTTAAGGGGCGCAATAATGTCGAAAAAATATGACAGGTGGCAGAAGGCAGCAGTTTGGGAGGCATTGGCGACGAGGCGGGTGGTCGTCATTGCCGGCGCCAGGCAGAGCGGAAAAACCACGCTGGCAAAACAAATCACCGGGCAAAACGACATCTTCAGGACACTTGACGACGCAGCTATGCTGAAGGTTGCGCAAGAGGATCCGCGAGGATTCGTAAAACATTCGCGGGGCACTATGATAATAGATGAAATCCAAAAGGCCCCGCTTTTTCTTCCAGCGATCAAACAGCAGGTTGATGAGAACAACTCCCCCGGACAGTTTTTGCTTACCGGCTCGGCAAATCTTTACAGCCTGCCGGAAGTCACTGAAAGCCTGGCCGGACGTGTCTCCAACGTACGGCTGAGGCCGCTCGTAACAGGCGAAATTTTAAGACGCAAGCCAAATTTTCTTGAGATGACTTTTAAGAGAACATGGCCGATGCAAATCAGGGGATATGACAAGGCCGCTGTAATCGGAATGGCCTTTCGCGGAGGTTATCCGGAAGCGCTGCACCTGTCAAAACGAAGACGGAGGGCGTGGCACGCCGATTATGTAAGGACGCTGCTCGCGAGGGACCTGGAAGACATCGCCAATGTAAGGCGCAAGAACGCCATAGCTGATCTGCTGGAAATTCTGGCGGCATGGTCGGGTAAGTTCATGGATATCGCCGGAATCAGCCGCACTCTGCCGATCGTCAAGAGCACCCTCGAAACGTACATAAACCTGCTGGAGGCGCTTTATCTGTTCGAACGGGTCCCGCCGTGGCTGCGCACCGACTATGAGCGCGTGGGGCGCAGGGATAAAATTTACGCGACCGACACCGGGTTATTGGCAGGCATCCTGAAATGGCGTTTGGACGACGTTGTGTTGGATTCCGACAGGTCGGGTAAAATTGTGGAGACGTTGGTTTTTAACGAACTCTCCGCCCAGGCGGGGCTTGGCTACGAGTATTCCCTGTCGCAATATCGCGATTACAAAGGCCGGGAAGTCGATTTCATCGTGGAAAACGACGCGGGCGAAGTGGCAGGGATAGAGGTCAAGGCGGGCTCGATGGTGTCCTCGGACGACTGCAAACATATGGTGTGGTTCAAAAACAACGTCCTCAGGGATAGGCCGTTCACCGGGGTTGTCCTGTATACCGGCGAAAATACCCTGCCTTTGGGCAAAGACATGTACGCCGTGCCGATTGCGGCCTTGTGGGCATAGCGGATAACAGCAGCGGCGCAATTGAGAACCGCTGCTTGTCCGCCTCTGAGCTCGTCGTCTGCCATTTCATACACACCGTTTTTTAGCGCGCGTAAGCCGCCGTATCGTGACAAACGCCTGCCATATTACCTTCAGTTTCGTGACAATAGTGTTACAATCATGCTGTGTGAGGAGATGGGGTGAGGTTGTGATTCTTAAGCGTAAAATATATCAAAAGATGCTTAACTGGAAAAGAGCCCGTAATGGGGCAAGCGCGTTGTTACTAAAAGGCGCGCGCCGCGTGGGGAAAAGCTTCCTCTGCGAACAGTTCGGAAAAAACGAATACAAGAGTATGATTCTCATAGATTTTGCAAATATCGCGAAAGAAATCATCGACGTCTTTGAAAACGAAAGCGCCAATTTGGACTTGTTCTTCAACAAACTTTCTGCTTATTACGGCACATCGCTGCGTAAACGGGAAAGCTTATTCGTGTTCGACGAGGTGCAGCAATTTCCAAAAGCGCGCCAGTTGCTCAAATATCTGGTGGCTGACGGCAGATATGACTATATAGAAACCGGTTCGCTTATATCCTTGAAACAAAACATCAAAAACATTGTAATCCCCTCGGAAGAAGAGTCCCTTGAAATGTTCCCCCTCGATTTTGAGGAATTTTTATGGGCTATGGGGGATGAAACAACGCTGCCATATCTGAGAGACTGCTTCGAACAAGTGAGACCCTTGGGACAAGCGTTGCACCGCAAGGTTTTGAATGATTTTCGTCAATACCTCCTGATAGGAGGTATGCCGCAGGCGGTAATGGAATATGCCGAAAGCAGGGACTTTGCCGCGGTTGATTCCGTTAAGCGGCGCATCCTGGAATTATATAGAAACGATATATCCAAATTCGCCGGAAGATACGAAACCAGAGTGACCGCAATCTTTGACGCTATCCCCGGGCAGTTGTCGAAGAAGGAAAAAAAATATAAGCTTTCTTCGATCAGTAAAGACGCCAGGACGCGCAGATACGAAGACGCGTTTATGTGGCTCGACGACGCGATGATCGTAAATCCCTGTTACAATGCAACAGATCCCAATATTGGACTCGCGCTGAGCAGCGACAGCGCCACGCAAAAAATCTATATGGCGGATACGGGCCTGCTTGTTTCGCACGCTTTCCGGGATAACGAGTATATTGATAACGAACTGTATCGCGCTATTTTGTTTGATAAACTGGGCATCAACGAGGGCATGATCATGGAAAACGCGGCGGCGCAGATGCTTAGATTCAGCGGTCATCGTCTGTATTTCTACTCCAGATACGGCGGCGACAACCGGTCGGAAACGATGGAGATCGATTTCCTGATTTCAAAAAACAAAAAAATCAGCCCCATTGAGGTCAAGTCCTCAAGCTACAAAGAGCACTCGTCGCTGGACAAATTCAGGAGGAAATTTTCATCAAAACTCGGCGACGCTTATATTCTGTATCCAAAAGACGTCATGGTCAAAGACGGCGTTATCCACCTTCCGGTCTATATGGCGATGCTGTTGTAATGTTGACGCTTATGAAGCTTGCCGGCGACATGTTTTTACCTCGGCAAGCACACGCATTTGATCTCGCATTCCGTATTTATCGCTTTCTACGAAGCACTCCTTGTTGGTGGTATTAAAAAATGTTACAATAATGTCAGCCCTATGGCATATCTGTAAAATAGGAGGAATAATTATGTCTATCGAGAAAGTTATCCTTGTTGTCGCTGGTATTATTGGTGGGGCTTTAGGCGCGTCGGCATATCATATATTGAAAAACAAGAAAAAATATGAAGAAGTCAAGAATGAAGGTTTCAAAGAGGGATATGCCGAGGCTTCCAGGAATTATGAAAAAAAATTTCGTGAGCAGGCTACCGAATTCCTAAACCTGATTAAAGAAATGGAAGATGAGTTGAAGGAGAGGGAGATGATTGCAGACGAAGCGGAGCGTTTGGCTGAAGAAGCTTACCGCTTGCTTGGTGTTGGTTTGGGAGTAATTAAGGGATTGGAAGAGAAAAACGTAACTCCGCGTGAAAGCACAATAAACTTGTGTGACACGCTTGAGGAGGTTACTGGTGAAATGGCTGCTTGATGCGGTAGAATACCGGACAAAACCGGCAAACGGGAGGGTACTTTGGACACTGGCGACATAAAAAAACGTTACGCAGAGCTGGGAAAATCGTTGAATAAATTGAAAGAGAGAAGGCGTGAATCGGACGCCCGCATTGATAGTGTATTGTCAGATATGAGAGAACTTGCGAACGAATCGTTACGATTTGCCGATATGGCGCGTAGCGATTCGCAAATTATTGAGAGCTTGGATACAGAGTCGAAAAAACCGTTGAGGAAGCCGAAAGAGGGAAAGCGCAAATCACATGCCCGCGTAGATTATGTATCACCAGATATGAGAGAAACAGCTAACGAATCATTACGAGATACCGATGCGGCGCGTTTACCGCGCCACAAATCATTATGGGCTTGGATACAGCATTGGATACAGCATTGGAAAGCGTTTAGGAAGCTGCAAGAGAGAAGGCGTGAAGCAGAAGCCCGCATTGATAGCGTATTGTCAGATATGCGAGAAACAGCAAACGAATCAGTTCGAGTTGCCGATGTGGCGCGTAACGCGAAGCAAACCCTTGAGGATTTGGACGCTGAGTTCGAAAAGAGAACCGATTTAGACAAAATCGACGTAACATTCCTTTTTTTTGCAACCGCCCTACAATGTATAAGGCAGTATATCCTGGCAAACGATAAATTCAGGCTTACAGCAAGCGAAGGAGACAAACTGGTTGCTAACGTGGTTCCGAAGAGTTTGCATGATATCCTCCTTAATTCAGTCCCTTTCGATGCCACTACAAGAGCCGATGGCTTTACAACAAGCACGGAACTCAGCGGGTATACCCATAGGTATCGCACATTAGGCCATGACCCGATTATGGGTTGGGTATTCGGGCCGATGAATATATTGTCAGATTCATTAACAAAATATAATATTTTGGAGTCATATTCTGTGCAGAATATGGTGATCGTTGGGCAAATACCGACAACACAAGTGTTTAGCAAAGGATATGAGCAGATAAAGGCTGATAAGTATAACCTTCCTGCGGCAGTGTTGCGCCAGGCCATACATTTTGGCTCTGATTATTTTACTAAACAAGGACTCCCGTTACCATTCATCAGCACAATTGATAACGATTTTTCCAAAACTCTTCTGACAAGATTCAATGTTGACATGTGGAGTGTAACAAGAGGCGCCGGTGTTGCCGTTTTGGTTAACTCGTTAGTTTCGTATATTCATCAATTGTTCTATAACGAAAGCATACACTGCACACACAAATTATATGAAGTAAAAACACGGAAAATCCTCAGCTATTCTAATTTGATAGCTTCCGCAAGTAATGTAATATATGTCGCGGCAAGTAGCTATTTTGGTGACGTAAGCGCCGTAAGAAAGCTGGATGTTGGAGGTATATTAGTCACCTTCTGGCGACTAATCAACGATCCAAAATTTATCAATCAAGTAAAAAGAGAGTTTATTATGGAAAGTTTCAATGAAATGATACACGGCAAAGAATACAGCCTCGATTGAAATAATAATAAACAATTTCTCAACTTTCGAAGCGACGAAGCAAGGTTATCTACATAAGCGGGTATGAACCCCCCGGCAAGGGGAAGCCGCTCCACGCACAGCGGGCCATGGAGGGTATGCGGTTACGAGTACGTTTAAGCTCGAACAATACACAGTTGAACCCTTCACGCCGCAACCACTATAACCCTAACAGCGTCCGTATTGGGACCGGCAGAGAAGCACCATAATATTCCGGCGTCTTCGTCCGCTGTGGCGCTAATAACGTCGATCGCTTTCCGGAACTCAAGAATCTCAAGAGTTTCATTTCCGGCAATGCCGACGAGAACGCTGCGAAATTTCTGTAAAAAAGAACCCGCTATCGGTTTCGCCATCGCGTCCTTCGCCGCAAAGGCCACGTCCAAGGCGCAGGCGTCAAAACCAACGCCCAGGAAAGCTTCTCCGGCGTCGGTGAACATCGCTTTCAAATCGGAAATATCAACGCCCACAACGCATTCATTTTCAAGGAAAAGCGCCATATACCGGTACAACACGCTTAACGCCTCCGTAAACGCTTCCTCGGATGGCGCCGCGAAAACCACATCGGCCTCGCTTTTAATACGGTTGACAGGCCCATTTCCCGGAAAAACGACCGAGAATACCAAAGCGTTTTTCGCTTTCGCGGTTCGGATGAAATCACAGGCGGCGTTCAATTCCTTTTCGTCATCCGTTCCGACGGCAACTATCACTAAATTGGCGCGATCTGTGTGCGGCGTTTCCGAGTTTGTTTCAGCGTTCGGGATAGTGTCACGCAAAACGCGTTCCAGCACAGTTTCCGCAAGGCGCCCGAAACCGGCTATTTTTACGTCTACAGTTTGATTCTCGCCGCGCATATCATCGAACATTTCTTCCATACCCTCACCTCTTCTTAATTTCTTTTATGAAATCCCCCTGGCTCCTCAGCCACATGTCGATGCCCCGGCCATAGGCCTCGGCGGTCACAGTGTAGACACCGTCCGACTCATCCACGATCCGGGCCGTCGGCAGCTTGTCCAGCACCGCCTCTATGGAGTCGCCCTTGAACTTGAACGTCACCTTTTCCAGAGGGCCGGGATACATGAACTGCACTCGCTTGCGGAATTCCCCGTCGCTGAATTTTTCGGCGTAGGGAATGGAAAATTTCTCTCCCGTCTCATGAATATCCTCCACGCGATCAACGCGAAAGACGGTTGGGAAGTCGTGTTTATCCTCCGCAAACCACGCGATGAGATAAAAATAAAACTCGGAGAATGTCAGCGCCACGGGTTTGACCGTTCTCTTCCCGCTCTCGCCGTCCTGCCGGGTGTAGGTGAACTCCGTCACGCTGCATCGGTTTATAGCGCGGGAGAGCGCCCAAATTGCGGAAAGAAGCGGCTTTCCGTGCCGCAGTGGGACGTAGTTGAACCGCTCGTTTTTTATCATATCCCCTATGAATTTTCTCCTGTCCGGCTCCACTTGCAGGAGAAGTTTGCCGAGCATCGGCTCCACTTCTTCCTTTGTGAACGCGCGGCTTTCAAGAAGTATCTTGCAAAACGCGAGAACCTCCTCGGACGTCAGCCACTCCCGTTCGGACCGGATAAGACGGTATTCGCCCCTCGATTTGTCGTAGCGGACTTCCGCGACAGTATCGGTCGAATGCGCCTCCGCCAGATAAGACCGCAAATCGTCGATATCGCGCTGCACCGTCTTTTCCGAAATTCCGAACTGTTCCGCGAGCGCCGGTTTTTTCAGCGGCATCCCCTTGTTCAGCATCTCGTATACTCGCAACAGTCGGAAACCCCTATCCTCTTGCATGTCTCATTCCTCCATTGTCATAATTGTAATTTCGGCAAAGGACACATAATGTCCATCTCTCACAAGTTAATATCACAATCTGTGAAAGTTCCTTATTGTTCGTTCCAGTACTTTTACGCGCTTCAACTCGTTCATACTCAATGTCACTCGCTCCTGACTCATGAGGACATTATCACAGACGAACGACAGTGTTTCTGCCGAGTCGAAATGTCCGTTAGCCATGGTGTTAATTAGCCGGTATCGACTGAAAGAAGATTCAGAAGGAAATTTTACGTATACAGTGATGAGATAAAGGGTGACGCTAAGAAGTCCAAAATAGATTATCGTATAATAGGCGCTTTTACTTCAACTCCGCAAACATCGTTACCGGCGCACTGTCCAATCCCTCGATGAAGAGAGGCATGGCGAACACGCGCGATATTTTGTCCGGTTCCAAATTTCTCATGTCCACGTCCTCGATGATACAGGCGAAGTGATCATGATGCATTCCCAGCATATACTGATGGGCGAGCGTCCCGTCCTGCGCGTCGCTGTATGACGCAAGAGACAGGGTATCGATCGCCAGAGCTTTCAAACCGTCAAAGTTGTCGAGCAGATAAATCGCCGCGCCGGAGCTGACAGCCGGCCCCCTTTGCGCGTAGGTTTCCGCATCTGAGGCTCTGTACTTCGAGAAGCCTGTGCGGATCATCAACAGGTCGCAGCCCGCGATCTTATCCGAGAATTCGGCGAGCTCCCTCGCTTCGATCTTTTCCATGCTCTCCTTGGGAATATCCACCAAGAGGGGGCGCTCGAAGATGAATCGGTCGAGCGGCAGCTCTGCGATATGAGCCCCGTCTGCCACGAAATGCCTGGGCGCGTCGATGTGCGTGCCGAAATGGTTGTTCATTTCAAATATGAATGTGTTGTTCAAGTTTCCGCCGGACATTGAGTTGCAGGGCTTGAGCGCCACCGTGAAACTCTCCGGCCACACCGCGTCACCTTCCCTGATCGGATATGAGATTAATTTGTACATGTCGCGCTCCCCGCTCTTTTTTGGATTTGGCAGTCCCATTATGCCCCATTCCGCGCGGCGCTTCAAGGTATGCCGCGCTCGCGCAATTCGCTGACTGCGCCGACCATGCCGACGAGCCCCGCGGGCAGTAACCCCTGTTCAAGGAAAGAGTAATCGAAATATCTCATCTGCATATCCCCCTCGACTATCTGCATATAATATAGCCAATTATATGCAGATAGTCGAGGGCAGGAATGAAATATCTGCACATTTAATATAGACCAAGTATACTATACTTTCAGAAACTGCCGGAGAAGGATACTGGAATCCGGCGAATATGAAATTTATCGCCGTCAGTACGAAGCGATGAAAAGGGTCAATTCAGAATTGATGCTTCTTTATTGGGAAATCAGCGAAGAAATAGACCGAAAACAACGCGATCAGTGTTGGGGAAAATCTGTCGTTGAAATTTTATCAAAGGAACTTCAAAAAGAATTTCCCGGCGTTCAAGGATTTTCGACTCGCAATCTCTGGTTAATGCGGAGTTTTTATCTTGAGTATTCGGAAATGTCAAATCTGCAACCGATGGTTGCAGAAAATAAAAACGTAATTTTTTCGCCCAAAGTGGCCTACTTTCCGACGCCGATACTGGCAATTTTTTACATGTTTGTTGACAAGGCATTTTCAGCTCATAGTTATGATTTCCGGGAACTTGGGTTATATGCGAAATAAACTGCCCGACTTTTATTCCTAATCCGGCAATATTGGAGAAAAACGGAAAAATCAAACCGCGTTTCAGAGAGGCTCTTTTTCGGCTTCTCGAAGATTTATCTTATCAATCTGTGCCTCCACTGCGCTCCATCTCGGCGTACCCTTATTTTATATTAAGGGAAGCCGCGCACTTTCTAATGTACGAAGAGGTTTAGAATAGTCTTTATGATCAAATAAATGACAACATTTTTCTTTGTGAGAATAACCTTCGGGTGAAATCTTTATATTATTGTTTTTTTTGTTGAATTCACATATGGCTAAATTCTCACCAATAAATTCGATTTCAGGGGTTATATCATCAAAATACATATAGACCCTGGGCAAAAAGAAACTGCTGTCTTCATGAAACATGTCCAATATCGGCACAGTAGAGGTGTAATAATCAACATCTACCAACATTGCGCCAATTGGAGCAGGGTTATAGTTCATAAAAAAACTCTTGCTTGTTTCGGTGATGTCCCCAATTACTAATTTGCTGACAGTGAGCCGGTTTTTTAATTTCTCTAAATCCATCTCCCAGCACTTGTGAAACCACATATACGGTAAATTTCTTACATCGCTGTTATCAGGAAGCCCTTCTCCTGTATCAAACCCATAAATATCGATTTTTACGCCTGTTAACCGCTCAATTTCCTTCGCATGAAATTCGCAGTTAACAAGACCTCTTCCGCCTGCCACTCCAAACTCAATAATCGAGATACGTTTGAGATTCAACGCTTTGGCTAAATCAGCAGCGCTAAATATAGGCCTTGCGTAGTTCATTCGTTCAAGCTTTTTTTCCTTGAACCTGGATTTATAGAAAACTTGGTCGTAAGTGCAAATATCAATTACATTGTTTTCATTATCAATAACCGGCAATATAAAAATGTCAGGATTGGTTGAAAAAATATAAGCAGCCTGTAAATATACATTATCGCCATGACCGCATATTTGGGGATTTTTATTACACACGTCATTTAAAGTCAGTTCAGCAAGTTCGCTTTTGGCAAGGGGAGAGAACTTTTTAAAATCGGCAGTTGTACATACGCCGGCAAACTTTTCGTTATCGTCAATAATGATTACGATTTTATGTTTATTATTGTGTAAACGCCAATAGCCTTCGTATATTGTTTCATTACTATTTGAGATTAAATTTTCGAGATGTTTGCTATACATGATCCCATTCCTCTCTTAATTGATCTGGTAAAAATGCAACAATTGTGTAGATTATTATCTCTCACGTGCTTGTGAATATAAGAAGCATAAATCAGTGCGAGGAATTGCAGGAAAAACTTCCCTGCTACCTCATCTGTCCGTCAGCTTGATAAGGCCGTGCCCCTGATCGGCTTTTTCCTTATTCATAACTACGGAAATTTAACATCAATACCCCATTGTGTCAATATATACCTCATTTAGCTGTTTCATCGTTCCGAACATCCTGTCTA
>Ga0099364_10014982_pt1 | contig 10260 bp, 12 predicted proteins | sample TergutTh196P3_FD_73070 | JGI IMG/M metagenome (GOLD analysis project Ga0099364, IMG submission 73070) | Microcerotermes parvus P3 segment gut microbial communities from Pointe-Noire, Republic of the Congo - Th196 P3 | ecosystem: Host-associated > Arthropoda: Insects > Digestive system > Gut ...
CTCCCCCCCGTTTAATATTCTTTGAGCCTCTCCCCCGTTATGAAATGTCCGCGAATCTGTATATGAAAATTGCGATGCAAATTATATTTAATATCAACAGCAGCGGCACGCCGAGTTTGAATTCCAAATGCTTGGTCTTGTGCCGGAACACGCGCATACCTAAAAACGCGCCGAATCCGCCCATAAGCAATGCCGACGTAATAAGCGTTCTTTCGCTGATACGCGGCTTTTTTTAGTTTCGCTTTGCGCTTGTCAAGCCCGTAAATGGCGAAAACTATGATGTTCCACACTGCAAACGCGATTACAGCCGCTATTTTTAAGTTTAAATCCGTCAGCATTATTTAATCCTCTTTCACATCAAAACTATGGTAATACCTTGATTTGTCTTGGAGTAGTCGCTGTCGCGGGTAATATCCGGGTATGCGGCTATGATACGCTGCGTCGCCGAATCGAACGGGGAAAAATTCTCACCCGCCGTAAACTCTCGTATTTTCCCCGCGCTTTTATATCCGGCGAGTTCTTTTTGAACCGCCGTCCTTATTTTGGTACAGTTCCGTTTCAAAGCCCGCCTTTTCGCACACTTCCAATGCAGTTTTCAGCATACCCGCCGTGTTTCCGTTATGCCGCGGACTCCCGTTTATCGCTAATACTTTTACCATTTTGATTAATCCTCCCGAATTTTATTTTGAGTTGTACTTATTTCCGGAATTCTGTTCAAATCTCACACACAAAACGCGGCGTAATGCGGTACCGCGAGAACATTTCCGCTCCGACCGAAATTCTTTTCCGAAAAGCGAATGGAATACGAGGGCGAATATTTCTGTATGAACACATTCAGACTCTTTGAACGCGTCTTTATACCTTTCTTCACTTCAATGCCGACTATATCAGCGCCTTTCTGTATGACGAAATCAAGCTCCGCCGAGTGTTCGCTTGCCCAGTCGTCGTTGTGCTCGTACTGGTCGTGGTGGTAGTAGTTACGCCTGGTTGACTCGAACCCGTTTTTAGTATAATCATCGAATACGCGGGTGATTTCGGCAAACTAACTCATTTATCGAAACTATCATTCGCTTCATAATATTCGCCGTAGTCCGCTACTTCAAACGAAGCAGTTTCTTAAACAAATCATCAGCAAGCGCGTCCCTGTTTATATGGTATACATACTTGAAAAAATGCCCGCGATTATTATACGCATAATGCCCGTCATATTCGGGTATAGGACTTTTTTCCAAATATTCGCCGACAAACCGCCCGTCAATTAGCCATGCGATTGCCGTAACGTCCCATATAATCCGGGTCCACGGCTTGCCGCTTGCATAGCTTGAAGCCTCTTCTATCGTATTACGCGCTAAATAATCGCAGATTTTATTTTTCCCGATTAACCATTCTTTAAGTTCGGCTTCGCTGATTGTAAACGCCGACACTACGCCCATGCACGGTAATTGAACCAACGGAACTCCGCTCCCGAATATTATTCGGGCCGCCGCGATATCCTGCCACATATTAAACTCGCGTATATCGTGCCAATGCATCGCGTGTCCGCCAAGCCAGACGACTACGATATTATCTATAATTTCGGGTTTGAGCAGAATTGCCGACGCAATATTAGTTATCGCGCCGATTGCCGCAACGTAAAGCGGATTGTCCGAACTGTATGATTCAGCCAGCTTAACGAGATGCTCCGCCGCAGGCGAGACCACAGGCGTTTTTTCATCGCTTAAATATGACTCCGAGCCTTTGAGTATTTCTATATCGCCCGTATTTTCAATCATCGACAGCACCTTTTTTATTTCGTCATAGCTTTTTTCCATACCGTCTTTCGGTCCCGTTGATTTAGCGTTATGGAACGGCGCGGCGTAAATCGCTTTAACATTCAGCTTGTCACGATTTGCAAGCATATACGCGATAGCAAACTGGTCGTCTATCTCGTTATATGCGTCAGTATCAAGAATCATATCTATTCTTGATTCGGGTCTTTCAAGATTTTTCATGCGTGTAATTGCGTTCATAATAATTTACTCCTTTTCTTTTTTATATAAATTTTAAAATTTAACTTTTAAAAACTGCTCATTTTTACTGCGCCGGAATTTTTATCCTGCATGTCATTCAATATCATTTTTGCACGTACTTTTAGTATATCGCAAATTATTTGCAGCTTATCGTCAAATTCATCAGGTATATCCCGCTCTTTAAATTCTTTCATCATTGCGCCGTTATTTATCAACGTTTGGATTTTATAACACATAGCTTGTTCTTCTTGTCCGTAAAATGCTTTCCGTAATCCCTTATAATAAATCCCGAACGAAGAAAATTGCTCTTCAGATGCTGCCATTAACGGGAAATCCCGTTCTGGAATCGTTTTTGCGATTAGTGATTCGCCTGAATCCCAAATTTTTGCGGGTCTTAAAATTTCGCGCGTATTATTATCAACGAAATAACCCCAGTTATTCAAATGCCTGTCCGGATTTCTTATTAAATCGTCAAAGAAAATTAATTGATTTAATTTTTTGTTTCCGTAGTCAATTTCCTTTGATATCTCGCGGAATTCATCTATTGTAATTCTGGAACGTCTCCAACCATTATGCATAATATACTCATCAGCCGTCATTAATCCGATATCCTCTGTCGTACATAACTGGCAAATTGAAGCATGATACCCATCTTTAACCGTATAATAATAACCAACCGTATCTATCCCTAATAATCTGGCTGCAACGGACGCGCAAACTTCGCTAATCGGCTCTAATCCTGCGTTTGCATAATCTTTCGTACCGCCTTTAATCAAAGAAACTTTACTCCCTTGCCTATCCCAATATTTAGGCAACACGCCGACCGTGGTTAATTCGGGCGTACTCATATGTTTGCTAACGTCAGACGGGATTCCTGTAAAAGCCATCCAACCCAATGCTTTATCGAATTTATTTGTATACAAATTTATATCCTTCCAAGAAGAACTATCCGTAGTTGGTTTTACCCAAAACGAATCGGTCAAAGATAACCCTTTGCAATATCTGAGCATATCAAATTTAGTTTGTAAGTTCAATTTCCCCATTACTATCTCTATGTGATGACGATTTACAGATACAGTTCTTTCATTTACAAATTGTGTTAACGAAGCTGCGCTGATATCCTCTCTAAAAGCCGTTGGCATGATTCTTTGTAAAGAATCATCTTTAGTTACAAGCTTATAGTTCCCTCTCTCATCGGGCTCTACAAATTCTAACAGAATTATATCTTTATTCATTAAATAAAATTTTTCCATTTTTACTCCTTTATACATGAATTATGTTTATTTCGCCGCAAAATAAATCATAATTGACGCTATAATTTATCTAATATTGTAATTTTACTCATCCCAGAAGCGGCGCGAATTTCTTCGAATTTAAACGACTTTCGGATAAGGTCCTTCGCCCCCAAAATCCCGCGTATATAAATATATTTTATCGTTCATTTTAATACCCCTAATTTAAAATAAATCCCTTTCGCTTCCTCTGATATGCTATGATTATTATAACACGATTTCCGTTATAAATCAAGTAATTTTATCCCTTTGAACACGGTTTTTGAATGAGTAAACAATTTCTTGTCCGTATAATGGGTTTAAAACCCTCGACTTCCGGTCGAAACCTTAAGGTCAACCTCTTGTAAAACGAATTTAAACTGAATTTTTTAGAGAAACTAAAAAGAAAAAAGGAAAGTTTAAAAGGAAAATTACAGAAAATCATCTCATAGTATATATGACTTAAAATACCATATAGTATGGGTAACAAAATATAGAAAACCAGTAATAACCGGAAAAATAGCGGAACGAACAAGGGAATTAATCCGAATGACATGCAGTGAAAACGATCAGGAATCAAGACATAATGGAGAAGATGAAAAGTGACGATTTTAATATAAGCCCACTTTAGGCGGCTTCCAGCCGCCCCTACGAACCCCCCGACTTCCAGTCGGGGGTGGGTTCAGTTATGATTTTGATGTAAATGATACAGGGATTTATTGATGTCCTGTATCATTTACGTTCAAAGGATTTAAAGTATCGTACAATAAAAAAGCCCTATTAGATACTTGCGCTGGAACATGTACTATGACTTATCCCTTATGGTGTGATCTAGGATTTAACAAACTTTGTTATAATGACTTTAAAGCTCTATTAAAAATAAAAGGGGTAAATTCATTAGAAGATATGACTTTCGATACTTTACCTATAAGAGAGTTAAAGCCAGAACAACGAACAAGAATAGGTAATAATGAACCTATAAAAACTTACCAATGATAGAAAATTTTTCATTTGGAAGAGCATTGATGCAAGAACAGCGGAGTTATTTAAATAATATGACAAGCACATTTTATATGTTAGAGGATAATTTACAACAACTGCTACTGGATAAATTTTAATACGAGGAAAGGGAGTTCTGAAATGTTTCCTATCATAGCAGCTCTTATGGTACAGCTTTTAGGTAGAGAATCTTCTGAGGATGACGGAGTAGATATCGAAAATCCAAAACTCCAAATGCTTTATCTTTGCATAGCGATAAGCATGGCGCTGTGTGCGCTAACAATAGACCTCTATAGAAGAACAAATAATTTTGAATTAAGAAGAAACGCAATGTTAAATCTTTATACTAAAGATGATCAATTTGATATCCGGGAAATTTTGAAATTCAATGATGATTTTTTTGATCAGTATGTTTGCCGAGAGCCTTTGAATGAAAAAGCGTTAAGTTTTATGCGCCTATATGATAAAGCAGTAGATGTTACTGAATGTGGCGCAAATATTTTAATGGATATATTTATAGAAGCGGAGCAAGCTAAAATTCCTATTATTCTAATGCATCTAGATTTTCCTCAATTCAAAAATTTTGAAATTTTAGTTGATAATAAATTAAAAATACGTAGTAGAAGCGAGTTGTCTCTGTATTGTTATAACGCAATAAAGGAGTTACGAGATGAAGAATAAACACATAAGTCACCCTGATTAAATTCTCCTTTCTTCGCAACACACTGCCAGCCTTTTATAAGAACCAGTTCGATAACGTCCGCTCCTTCAATCGGCTTAACTGCCGATATCTTCTGTATTGTTACTAAATTACGCATAATTTTCTCCTATATTTATATATTATTTTTTAATTCACAGGCAATTTCCAATAAAACTTCCTTATTATTTACTACTTCCTCATCTATAACCATGTCCATAAGTTTATTCAATATAATACCTATTTGCTTTCCCTCTGCAACACCCGCCGCCATTAAATCTCCGCCGTTTACGGCTAAATCTTTAAGAGAAAAACATTGCTGCTGTTCAAGGATTTCTTCGATTAGCGGTAATAAAACATTTAGTTTATGAACTTTATCCCAACGGTATTTTTCAGATTGAGCCATAGCATCGGCTCGTTTTAACTCATCAAACAATTTACCAAATATTTCAATAAATTCATTTAAAAGTTCTGCGTCCGCTTCTATATGACTAGCAATATTTCTTAAAATTTCATGTTCGTTTTCTGCAAATTCATCTCTTCTTGTGTATTCTCTTATGCGCTTTAAAGCTGATATCATTTGCTTTCTGTAATAATCCGCTTTTATCTCCCTCACCGTACATTCGATAAATTTTATGAACTTGTTCTCCTCAAAATTGCAAGCCATTATCTAATAAAAATTCCTTGCTAATAAGCAAGGAATTTAGGGAATTATATTTATGCATCATTGCGCCAAAATTAAGGGCAAACAGGAAGCGGTACGAGATGAAACGTCCTGTTCAATAAAAAATTATATAGAAAGCTCTTTACAAAAGACAAAAATTGTGATAAAATATATGAAAGCATGGTGATTGAAAATAATGGCAGACAATTTTACAGAAGATAATCAGCAGAGCGTACCTTTGAACATGGACGAAATCCTGAAAATGCTGTTCCGGCTGTCGGACAAACTGACTATTAGAATGATAAACTCTCTGTTCAAAAAAGACATTCCGCTTGACGTTGCGGTAATCCCTGAAAACGTGGAAATCCACAGGTTCAGTCAGACGAAGCAAGCAGTCGAAGAACTCCGTGCGGATATGATTCTGAACATCAGTGGCGAGCGTTATCATATAGAGTTTGAAACCGTGAACAATAAGGCAATGGTAGTGCGAATGTTTGAGTACGGTTTCACCATATCGATACGGGAAATCAAGAGCTATGTTACAGAAACAGACGACGGAATACACTTGGATTACCCGCATCAGTACGTGATATTTCTCGAACAGAACGAAGCCATACCTGAACATGAGCTGACGATGAAAGTCCGGCTGTGGGACGGCGATGTTAAAGAGTATAAAGTGCCGCTGATGAGGTACTGGACGGAAACGGTGGACAGCTTGGAGGCGAAGCACTTAGAGCCGCTGTTACCGCTGCAGGTATTCAAAATCCGCAAGGCTCTTGAAGCAATATCACGCTCTAATAAGTCGGACGCGGAAAAAGAAAGGCTGACGGCGAAGAAACTCCGTGAAGTGATAGACATATACACGGAGGTCACGGGTAAGATACGCAATATGCTTGACAACGATGGACGGCTGACGATATATAACGCGAAGCAGATGCTCGAAGCGTTACAGCATTTAGCGGAGTATCTGTACAGCAGGTACAAGGGTTACACAGAAATAGAAAGTGAGGCGATACAGGTGAGTAAATCAAAATGGGGCTTCGATGAATTAATAATGCAAGGCGAAATAAAAAATCGCAAAGAAACGGCGCATAAAATGTTTGCTGACGGCGAGAGTATAATTAAAATCAAGAGGTACTCCGATTTGCCGGACAAAGATTTAGCCGATGTTCTGCGCGGGCTTCCCAAAGAGATCCAGACTAAATATAACTTGGCTGCCAACTAAATAATCGCAAATCGAACCGTTTATACAATAACATACGGCCGCGCCTCTTTTTATTAATTTTAATCATTCTCACTCTATTGCAAGTTTACGCCGCCGGTTACGTATTTTATTTATAACTAAATTCTATAAAGAGTACGTTGACGTCACTATTAAATGATTGAGCTATGCTTGTATCGTCTAAATACTGGAAATCAGCCGCTATGTTACTCAGAATAATAAATATATCTTTGCCGTCTTCAAATAATTTATTTCTTGCTTCTTCAGCTACACTTAAGTTGGGGAATCTAATATAAGCTCTTTTCTCATGATTGGCTACGGCGTCTCTTAAAATTTTTTCGACAGCTTGTCCGTTATATTCTACGAGCATTAAATTATTATAAACATAATAATTATATTTGGTTGCCTCGCAGACCGGCAAAGAAATATCATCATTCGGCGTATGCGTTTTGCTTATTTCTTCCGTAGTAAGTCCGAAATAATTATAAGATATACGCTGTTCCCCCGTAGCTTCGTCGATAGGAGCGCCCCATGTTGTATCAACAAAATAATAATCTCCGTCCATCATTACTAAATTCCAAGCGTGATTATTCCCCTCTCCCCTAGCGCTTCCTGATACATACGCGCAAAATATTCCAAGCTTATTCAGCAAATATTGCGTTGCTTTGGAGTATCCCGCGCATACTGTCTTTTTATCTATAAATACGCTTGAAATATTTTGATTCGAATCGACTTCGTCATCGCTTATTCCTTTTGCGTTCTTATCTCTCGCTGATAGATTATAAGCTGTGTTGTTTATTAAATATTCATAGACGGCAAGCGTTTTTTCATACTCGCTCATACCGGGATTGACGCCGCTTAAAAATTCATTTACAACAATATCTATTTTTATCTGCATTTCTTTTCTTTGCGCCTGATTCATCAGATAATCGAATTCATATTTTGTTATAGCATTTATGCCGTCTAAATCAGTCGACCACGCTGTTCCTCTGCCGCTCTGCCAAAATATCTCCGGGTAATCAATTAAAACGAACCTTTTTACTTTATGGATTTGGTCTGTGGTATAATATCCCAAACCGCCTTCAATATAAGGCTCGTGAGCAAATAATGCTTCTTTTATTCTTGTATAGAGGATTTGTTCTTGCGGTGACAGTTTATCATAGGCAAACGATGAGCTGACAGATTCAGTAAATTCAGACTGGATTATTGTTGGGTTTTCAACAGTATTTGCAGACATAATCGACTCCTCTTCTTCGGCTTGAATTTCTAATGTTTTTTCAGAATCAATGCATGAGGATGTAAGATAAAGTAATGTTACACACAAACAAAAGATATAATTAATCCTAACTTTCATATTATTATTGTTTTTCCTTCATATTTTTATATCAGCATTAATGTATTTTCCTTTCAGTATTTAGATTTATAGAAAAATCGAATGGTCTGCCTTGAACTAATTTAAATTTTAAAAGAATTTCATGCTTTCCAGTTCCTAATTCTTCGACAGTAATAGTATCTTTTTTTTCAAAATATTCTTCAGGAGAAATAATTTCTAGTTTATTATTATATGCCCTATAATTCAAACCACCTATTATATCTTTATTAATAGGAAATTTTTTTTCATCACAAATATATATACCATCATCATGTTCATCCATCCGTTGATCTTTCATTATCATAGGCTGAATTTTGACAAATTTTCCATATTTTATATTATCATCCCACATGAAACACGTATAATCATTTGGAGCAACGGTAATTATTCTATTATATTTATATTCCGATGCATATATAGCTGCGCCCATTGCGGTAGCTTTATCTGATTGACTCGAAGGTTTTATCTGAATGTCCTTATGTAATATTTTTCTTTTATCTAATATTTTTCTAATATTCTTTTCTATCATTGGCATCTTACAACTGCCGCCCGCTAAAACAACATCATCAATTTTTGGATTTTGGCCTCTTCCGGTACAATATTTTTGGTAACCCTTAATTAACTTTTCCACGTTATCTGTTACTTTATTACATAATTTTTCCGTTATTTTTTCAAATTCTTCACGACTTATATATTTTTGTATCACAATTTCTTTTTCTTCTCCTCCAAAAGGGTTTTTAAAGAATTTCCGGTAAGAAACATCGATCATTTCATCATCGTATTTAGTATATGATAACTTTATTTTTTTACCTATAATCTCTTCTCTAATTGCATATTTTAAATTACCTGTTTGATTTAGGCGTGTTTTTTCATCTGAAATCCTTTTAAAATATTCAACAGAATTGATATATTCATCTATAGTTTTTTCATCCAAAATATAATTTTCCAATGCTTCGTCCCAATCATTACCACCTATTTCAATACCGTCCTGCCGTAAAACTATTTTATATTTTTCTGTTTTCTTTGAATCATACTCAACGATAGCGGAATCAAATGTTGCGCCGCCTAAATCGCAAACCAATACACGATGTCCTTCAGCAATATTACCTTTCTTCTTTTGGAAATAGTCTAATGCTGCAGCTATAGGTTCGTCAATATACGTTACTTTATCATTAATTATTCCAGCAACTTCTGCTACGCAACCTATTATATAACTGCGATAGGCATCGTTCGCGATCGCCGGAACTGCAATCGTAATATTTTCTATCTCGTTGCTCTCACTCGCATAAGAAGTATTACTACCATATTTCACGTCTCTTTTTGAGAGTTCTATTAAAAATTTTATAAATTCGCAAAGAATTTCTTTTTTAGAAAAGTATGTTCCCCCAAGTTCAACATTTTTTTTATTAAACTCATCTATTATATCTGCCTTTTGCGAAAATTTTAATAATTCCTTTTTTATATTTTTAAATCCGTTTTGAGCATTTCTTGCCATCAATTTTGCCGCCTTGTTCCCTTTTATTTTTTCATTACTGGAATCATTATAAAAAACGGTGGGAATGCCTTGATTGTTATCATCATATATATCTTTCTGCTTTTCCAGATCTTCTAAAAGCGCAAACGGGAATGGCGCGCTATCCTCTACGATTCCAGCTATATGTGAAAAACAAGTTCCCAAATCAATTCCTATTTTCATTTAATTTCTCCTTTCTGTTACATTAACGTCGGCAAATTTTTTAACTTTGCCATTAAGTTTATAACCCACATCTATAACTCGTTCAATGTATAAATTTGAAATATTATAAGAATCGTCAAAATTTATTATACAATGCTCGTCGCCATTCCAAGGACTCCCGGGCTCGGGATTAATTGTTTCGAACTTTCCATTGGATCTTTCAATTTCTGAATCTAATTTTGATAGAATATGTCTTTTTAAATCATTTAACTCATTATTATGTTTAAATTTATTATATATATAAATACATAACTCAATAAATTCTTCAGTTTTTTTATTGTACTTATATTC